>OCZT010004156.1_pt1 | contig 14673 bp, 18 predicted proteins | sample 1539031 | NCBI WGS metagenome assembly OCZT01 (sample SAMEA3539308, study PRJEB22396) | soil metagenome | biome: tundra; feature: field; material: soil | place: USA | collected 2010-05 | depth 0.15 m
GCATGACCAGCGCCGCATCGGCGGGAGTGGCGATGCCGCCGGCGGAGAAGTTCGGGACCGGCAGCCTGCCGTGCTCCGCGACCCACTCCACCAGTTCCAGCGGGGCCTGCAGATTCTTGGACTGGGCCACCAGCTCTTCCTTTCCAAGCACCGTGAGCTGCCTCATTTCCTTCACGATGGTGCGGATGTGGCGCACGGCTTCGACGATATTGCCCGAGCCGGCCTCGCCCTTAGTACGGATCAGGGCCGCGCCCTCGGCGATGCGGCGGAGCGCCTCCCCCAGATTGCGCGCGCCACAAACGAACGGCACTTTGAAATCGCTCTTGGCGATGTGGTGCTCTTCGTCGGCGGGAGTGAGGACTTCGCTTTCGTCGATGTAATCCACGCCGAGGGCTTCCAGGATGCGCGCTTCCATGAAGTGCCCGATGCGGGCCTTGGCCATGACCGGGATGCTCACGGTCTTCATGATCTCTTCCATCTTCGAGATGCTGGCCATGCGGGCCACGCCGCCTTCCTTGCGGATATCGGCAGGCACGCGCTCCAGCGCCATGACGGCCGACGCGCCGGCATCTTCCGCGATCTTGGCCTGCACGGCGTTAGTGACGTCCATGATGACGCCGCCTTTCAGCATCTCCGCAAGCCCGACCTTCAACCGAAACTGCTCGTTCGTAAACTGAAACATTGGTTTCTCCCTAACAGCGATCGGCGTTCTCTACACCATTGCGGGGGCGGGATCGAAACTTCGCGTGGCGGTTTCCATTCCGGCCGATACGATTCGGCCCAACACCGCCAGGCCGCTACGGATCTGCTCCGGCGCCAGTCCCGCAAAACTCAGCCGCAAAGCGCCCGGCTCCGGGCGCGACACGGCGAAATACCGGCCCGGCACATAGGCCACGCCTTCCTTCTGAGCGCGCGGCAGGAGTTCGCCCGCATCGAGCGGCTCCGGCAAACGAACCCAAACATTCATGCCTCCCTCGGGCCGCGTCCAGCGCGCGGCCGCGGGCAAATACCGGCGGCAGGCCTCCAGCGTGGCGGCGAGGCGCTCCGCGCCGGCGCGGAGCACGCGCGCGCGATGCGCCTCCAGGCGGCCCGACTCCGCGAATTCCAGAAGCACGGCCTGGGCAAGCTGGCCGGTATGCAGGTCCGACGCCTCCTTGGCTTGGCGCACGCGGTCGATCAGCGGCTTGGGCCCCAACGCCCAGCCCACGCGCAGGCCGGGGAAACTCACCTTCGAGAAGCTGCGCAGCAGCACCGTACCGCCGCTTTCGTCCAACTGCTTGATGGCCGGCAGCGGCTCGCCGTGATAGCGCAGCTCGCCGTAAGCGTCGTTTTCCACCACCGGCACGCCGGCCGCGCGCGCCGCTTCGAGCAACGCGCGGCGCGCGGCCAAGGGCAGAGTGGCGCCGGTGGGGTTCTGGAAATTCGAGGTGACCACAATGAAGCGCGGGCGCTCGCGCTCCAGCACGCGCTCCAGTTGGGCCGTGTCGAGCCCCTCGGGACCCACGGAAATGCCAACGAGCTGAGCGCCCAACCCGGCGAGCAGGTTTTTCAAACCCGTGTACACCGGATCTTCGACCACCACCCGGTCGCCCGGCCGCAGCAGCACGCGGCCGATCAGGTCGAGCGCCTGCTGGCAACCGTTGGTGACGATGAGGTCGTCGCCCGGACCGGCGAGGCGCTGGCGGCGGGCATCCTCAAGCAGGTAGCGGCGCAGCGGTTCGTATCCGCTGGGCGATCCGAGCTGGAGGATATCGGCGAGGTCCGCGCGGGCCAGAACCGCGGCGCAACTGGCGCGAAAATCGTCCAGCGGAAACAGCGCGCTCGAGGGCCGCGACATGACGAAGCTGACGACCTCCTTGCCGAAGCCGCCGGCGGGTCCGGAGGTCCCGGTTTCGTTGCGCTCCAGCAGGGCATTCCAGTCGACTCCAGCGCCGCCCAGCGCAGTGTTTCCCGTTACGAAGCTGCCGCGGCCGACGTGCCCGGCAATCAGGCCCTCGGCTTCCAGAATCTCGTAGGCGGCTGAAACAGTGGTCCGGTTCAGTCCAAGCAGGCCAGCCAATTCGCGAGTGGCCGGCATGCGCTCACCCCGCGCCAGCTCCCCGGAACGGATCTTCATGGCAAACTGCTCATAGAGTTGCCGGTAAAGCGGCGCTACCGCATCGTGATTCAGGGCTGGGGTGAATTCCATCCATCCATACCATACCACACGGATAAGCGGCCGGTGCGGTGGGCCAATTACGTGGTGTTGAGGGGAGCGTGAGTGGCGCACAGGAATTCGGACGCAGTTCGGCTGAGAGGTAGTGAGTCGAGGTGAGGATTTCGTTGCGGCCGCCGGGGCTTTCTCCCGGCTCCCGGATCTGGCCGGCTTCGGCGTCAGGAACCCTCTGACGTGGTCCGACTCCTTCCGGGGCGTCGGCGACGCTGCGCGAAAGCGGTTCTCGATCAGTATACAACTCGGTATCCGCGCGTTCCGGCTGAGTCGCCGGGCCGGGGAGCGCGTTGAGCAAGTTCGTCGTACCGCCGATGCCGCCGACCCGGTGAGGCGTTACGCCAGCAGCGCTTCCACGCCATGCGCCTTCAACATGTCCTGGTCGTCGGGCGAGAGGGCGGCGTCCGAGACTACGATGTCGGCCACTTCCAGGGGCGCGAGGTAGATCATCGAGGAGCGGCCGAATTTCGTGCGGTCGGCGACGATGATTACCTTACGGGCCACCTCGATCATCTTGCGCTCGTGGCTGACTACCAGGGTGTTGCTGTTGCTGAAGCCCGCCTCGATGACGCCGCCGATTCCCATGATCAGAACGTCGGCGGTGATGCCGCTCAGCATCTGCTCGCAGAGCGGACCGACCATGAGGCGCAAGCGGGGGTACAGATAGCCGCCCGTCAGGGTCACTTCAATCTCGCGAGAGTCGGTGAACAACTCGGCGATGGGCAGCGAATTGGTAATGGCTTGCAGGGAGCGGTTCTTGAGCGCCCGCGCGACGCAGGCCACGGTGGAACCACCATCCAGGATGACCATCTGGCCGTCGTCGATGAGACTGGCCGCGACTGCGCCGATGCGCCGCTTCTCTTCGGCCATGCGCGTGCTTTGCCAATCGAAATCTAGGTCGTGGCCGCGCGCCTCGACGGCCATGGCGCCGCCGTACACCCGCTTTAAGAGGCCTTCCTTTTCGATGGCGATCAGGTCGCGGCGCACCGAGGACTCCGAGGCGTCCAGCTCCCGGCAGAGCGTACCCAGGTCGATGAACTCCTGGGATTCCAGGAGCCCGCGGATGCGGAGCTGGCGGCCGGCTGCCTTCATGCTTTCGATTTGGCGTCGAGCGACGCCATCACGGCGTCCGTCACGGCCTGAACGATGCTTTCGATGTCCCCGGCGGGCGGCGCTTTGGGATAGGACGAGCAGGCGCCGGGAGGGATGGCGATGCCTCCGGGCTGATCCGGCAGGTCGCAAAGCTGGCACTCCTTCATGCCGAGCCGCTCGTCGGGCAGCCCCAGTTTCCGCTTGGTGGCAAGCAGGTCTCCGGCCTTGTCCTCACCGAAGTGCGTGATCGGGGAGCCGAGTTGGCTGGCCAGCATGAGCGTCCAGCAGTAGGTATCCACTACTTCGACGAACCATTCCGCGTGCGTCACGGTATCCGCCCAGCACACGATGCCGTGATTGGCCAGCAGAATGGTGTTGTGGTCCCGGGCGACGGGGACGACCGTCTCGGCGAACTTCTGGGTGCCAGGGGTTTCGTAGGGAGTGAGCGCCACTTTGCCGATGAACACCTCGTATTCGGGGATGATGCAGGTGGGCGGCACGCGGCCGGTGATGGCGTATGCGGTGGCGTGCGGCGGGTGGCAGTGTACCACGGCCTTGGCTTCCTGAACCGATTTGTAAATCTCCAGGTGCATCAGGATCTCGCTGGTGCGCGGCTTCCCGCCGGCGAGCTGATTGCCGGAGAGATCCACCAGGCACAGGTGCTCCGGTTTGAGGTCGGCCTTGCTGACCAGGGTGGGCGTGCAGAGGACGGCGTCCGCGGTAAGGCGGTAGGAGATGTTGCCGCCGTTGCCATCGACGTATTGCCGCTGCCAGAGTTTGCGCCCCACGTCCACGATTTCCGCCTTGATCGCTTCGGCCTCGGGGGACTCGAACAGGCGTTGCCACGGGTTCGCGGGCGGCGCGTTCCCGCCGGCGGCTTCGGTCTTGAGGGAGAGCCCCTTGGCCGAAATGGCGTCTCGCGCCGATGGGGTGAGGATGGCGCCTTCGCGGACCACCAGTTCCCGGGCTCCCGCACGCACTGCCCCATCGATGTCTTCCGCGGTTACAACCCGATATGCCGTGAGATCGAAGCTCGTCATGAGCCACCCTTTCGCACTGAAGAATTCGTTTCGCCGGGCGGATGATAGTCGATGTTCTCGGCGATCAGCGCGCAATAGGCGTCCACCGGGACCTTCTCGGGCCAGAATGGACTGGCCGCCGTGCGGCCTTCGACGAAGCCGACCACGTGCCCGACTCCCGACCCCAGTTGGTCGGCGGCGATGAGGGGTTTGCCGCCACCCAAACTGCCGCCGGATGCCAGGCGTTCCCGGGTGATTGGTTCCACGATCGCGAGCCGGATGCCTTGCAGCTCGGGAACCGCAAGGCTCAGTACCACGCTCCCGCGCACGACGCCAAGCCTCATGGCATTCCCTCCTTGTAGATTTGGTCGACGATGCCGGCCACCAGCAGCCGGGCTGGAGTCGCATTCCCTACCGCCTTGCGGAGCGGCTCGTTTTCGGTTGTAACCAGCACGGTGGAACCATGCCGCGCGCCCATCGTATCGACCAGCACGAGCGGGTCTCCGCTGGGCGAGCCATCGGCCTCCAAACGCTGCCCAATGAGGAGACGCAGGCCGGCCAGAGTCTCGTGCTTGACCGTCGAGGTCACCGTGCCGTCTATGCGAGCTAGGAACATAACGTCATGGCTTCTCTACAATGGTCCCTTCCACTTCCACCGTGTCGACGATTCCCACGATCACGGCGTCCACCGGCGCGCCCTTCGTGTTATGCGTAAGCCGGGCCGAGCTGCCTTGCGTAAATAGCACGCACTCGCCCACGCCCGCTCCCACGCTATCCACGGCCACGATCGAACTGCCCGAGGGGACCAGGGTCTTGTCCTTGTTGATATAAGGCTGGATGAACAAGAGCTTCATCCCCTGGAACTCGGGGCTCTTTTGCGTCGCGACCACGTTGCCGATGACCTTCGCCAGAAACATGGGCGCTACTTCGGGAGAATGATGGTCAGGTCGTCATGCGGGCGTGGGATCACGTGCACGCTGACCACTTCGCCGACGGTGCGCGCCGCTGAGGCCCCGGCGTCCACCGCGGCCTTGACCGAGGCCACGTCGCCGGAGACGAAGGAAGTACACAGACCGCTGCCGACTTTCCTCCATCCTTTGAACTGAACCTTGGCCGCTTTCAGCATGGCGTCGGTGGCGTACACCAGCGGGGCCAGGCCTTTCGTTTCGATCATTCCGATAGCTGTGAGTTCCATGTAGATTCTCCTAGCGCAGCATCCCTTCGACCATTCCCTCATGCGGCCGCGGGATGATGTGCGAAGACACCAGCTCCCCGACCCGGCGGGCCGCCGCCGCGCCGGCGTCCACCGAGGCGCGCACGCTGCCCACGTCGCCGCGAACCACCGAGGTCACATAACCGCCGCCGATTTCGATGCAGCGAACCAGGCGCACGCTGGCGGCTTTGCACATGGCGTCGCTGGCTTCCACCAGCCCGACCAAGCCTTTGGTTTCGATCAACCCGAGAGCGCTGGTGTCCAGCTCGGCCTCCCCGTTCCTGGCGGGGGCTTGGTGGTAGAACGGTCCCAGCTCGTCGTGCGGCCGCGGGATGACCACCACGCTCGACAGCTCACCCACCCGCCGGGCCGCCGCCGCGCCCGCGTCCGTGGCGGCTTTCACGGCAGCCACGTCGCCCTCGACGAAAGCCGTCACCAGGCCGCTGCCCACCTTTTCCCAGCCGGCGAACGAGACGTTCGCCGCCTTCAACATGGCGTCGGACGCTTCGAAGAGCGCGACCAGTCCTTTCGTTTCGATCATGCCTAACGCTTGTTTCATTCCCGGTTTTCTCCTATTTGACAAGCTCGATCTCCGTGGCGAGGTGCAGCCCGCAAGCGTTGGCCTCGTCGGTATCCATGTGGACGTTGAGCAGGACGTTCTTGTCCATGCGCACACGCACCCGCTCGAACGTCACGGCGGCCGCGCCGCCCACCCTCAACTTCATTTCGTCGCCATGCTTCACGCCGTAGTAAGCCGCCTCCGCGGGGTTCATGTGGGCGTGCATGGCGGCGCGAATCACGCCTTCCTTTAACTCGACCATCCCGCGGGGTCCCATGACGAACGCGCCGGCCGTGCCGTCGATGTCGCCCGAGAGCCGGATCGGCACGTTGTCCAGGCCCAGGCTGATGGTGTCGGTGAAGGCCAGTTCCACCTGCGACCGGCTGCGGATGGGGCCCAGAATTCTGAGGTTCGAAATCAGCCGGCTGCGGGGACCGATCAGCGTGACGGTCTCTTTGGCGGCGAATTGGCCGGGCTGGTAGAGCGGGCGGTGAACGGTCAACTCATAGCCCTGCCCGAAGAGCTGGTCCAGGTGTTCGCGGCTGACGTGCATGTGGCGCGCGGAGGCGTCTACGACCAGGGTCGGGGCGGAGGACGGACGAGCGAAACGCTCGGTGACGATTCTCCGGACGATTTCTTCGACGGCGGATCGGGAGATGAGTGGGGAGGCCATTAGTAGGATAGGTCTCCGAGGCTGCTATTGACGGGGCAGGCCTGGAGGCCTGCCCCACTTTGACCGGCTTTGAAGCAGTTTGACAGAAAGGACGCGGCGGCACGGGCTACGATTCGCTCTTCGTCGGCAGGTACGACGTAGATGACGGCTGGCGATGCGGCGGCGGAAATCCGGCCTTCGGCGTGCGCCGCGAGGTTCGCGGCTCCGTCCAGTTGGATCCCGAAGGGCTCCAGACCGCGGCAGACGGCGGCACGGATTGCGGCGTCGTTCTCGCCGATGCCGCCGGAGAACGTGAGCGCGTCGAGCCCGCCGAGATCGACCAGAAACGCGCCGATGTAATGCCTCACGGCGCGGACGAAGACGTCCAGCGCCAAACGCGCGCGGCGGTCGCCGGAGTTGGCGGCAGCGTGGAGGTCGCGCATGTCGCCAGACCCGCCACTGAGGCCCGCCAGACCCGATTGGGTGGCGAGAATATTGGCCATCGCGTCCACGCTCAGCGACAGCCGCTTCATCACATAGAGCGCCGCGAACGCGTCCACGTCTCCGGCGCGATTGCTGTGAGGGATGCCGGACTGGGTGGAGATTCCGAAACTCGTATCGACGGCGACTCCCGCGCGGATTGCCGCGATGCTGGAGCTTCCGCCGAGATGGCAGGAGATATGCCGCAAATCCCGCCGGCCGAGAAGTTCCTGCGCGCGTTCGCTGGCCGCACGGTGGCTGGCCCCATGGAAACCGTACCGCCGAACGCCCAACTCTTCCTTCCATTGGTAGGGGACCGGGTAGGTGATCGCGCTCTCTTCCAGGGAATCGTAGAACGCGGTTTCGAGCAGCGCCACCAGCGGGAGGCCGGGGAGCTGCTTTTGGAACGCGCGCATGGCTGCAATGTAGGGGGGATTGTGCGCGGGCGCCAGAAACGTGAACTCTTCCATGGCGCGGAGAAGCTCGTCGTCCACCAGGCGCGTGCCGCTTAGAGGACCGGCATGCACGGCCTTGAAGGCGACCGCGCTCAGCCCAGCAAGACCATCGAGTCCGCCCACGCATCGGCCGATGGCGGACTCGTAATCGGGGCAGCCGCCAAGCTGGCCAATGCGCTCCACCAGGCCCCGGCTGAGCACCGAGCCGCTCTCCATGTCATAGAGCCGGTACTTGAACGAGGTGCTGCCGATATTGGCGACCAGGATCTTCATTCGGATTTCTTGAGTCTAAACTGCAATTGTACACGACCTTTTCTTTCAAAATCAATCAAAATCGTTCATAATACGCCACGCGGCTCACTGTATATCCGCCGTAAACTGGTGGAGCAGATCAAGGAGCGCTTTGTGAAGAATCTTTGGGTCGGCTTGGCGGTGGTTGTGTTCGGGATGACGGGTCCGGTTCCGGCGCAGCAGCAATCCGCCAGTGCGCCGGCCAACCGGATGTTCTTTCCCAGCCATTGGGTGCGAGGCTACGTGGATTTTGAGCTCGCGCCTCCGACCAACGAGCCCGATCTGGGGCGTTGCGCGGCGTCCACAGGTCAGTTCGGGGCGAATGCGCCCTGCGCGGCGTTTGCCCGCTACATGACCGGTGGCTACGTGGAGGTGCAGCCGTTCGGGCGAACCGCGTTGCGGCGGGTATTCCTTTTCGCGATGCCGCGGCTGTCCCTCGGGAACAACGTTCCGCAGGTCAGCTACACGGCGGAGGCCACTCCGATCGCCCTCGATAGCACGCTCGGCGTGGGGATCGAACTGTCCAGGAGTTTCGAACTGAGGGTTGTGCGGCACACCGTCTATTGGCTGGGCCGGTACAGGAACAGTCTCGGAGCGGCGGACCTTGGTCCCGGCGGCCTTTACGGCCATTACGCCACCGTCGGCGCGCGCTGGTATTTTGGCGGATGGGGCCGCTCGCACGAGATCCAATAGACGGCTTCCACGTCAGCGTAGATTTGCACGGCGTAGCGTTTGGGGTGCGGGGCATGGAAGTTGGCGACGCGGCGAATCGGCCCGTCAGGGCGAAAGATAGTAGCCCAGTGCGTGAGCGCTGGGAATACCGTGGAAGTAGGATCAGCCCCGGAACGGGGCGAAAGGGGTTGCCGTTTCGACGCCGGTCGCGGGCGGTATCTAACGCCCCGTTCCGGGGCTCTGCCATTCGGTTCCAGGTTCCCAGCGCTTACGCACTGGGCTACTATCTTGCGCCCCTCCGGGGCTTGGCCTTCGCGTTCCAGGAAGCCGGAGTCGGGAGTACGTCCGGAGAACTCGTTTGATCTATACGGCAATTTGCCGTATATTAATAGCGTAATGAAAAATGCAGCCACACCCACCGCCCGGTTGGAGGCCCGCTTGCCACACGCGGTAATGGGGCGCCTCAAGCGCGCTGCCGAAATCCGGGGGCGCACGTTGACGGATTTCGTTGTGGCCGCCGCGGATGAAGCCGCTTGCCGTGCGATAGAGGAAACGGAGATCATTCGCCTTTCGATCGAAGGCCAGCGTCAGATCGCCGCGGCGGTCCTCAATCCGCCGGCGGCGACGTCCGCTCTCAAGAAAGCCGCCAAACGATACCGCGATCTATTCGGCGCGCAATGATTCCCTTTCGCTTCGAAGCCTTTGGCGATAACCACGACCGTGCTGCGTTCTGTTGCGGCGACGAAGCGCTGGACCGGTATTTTCAGACTCAGGCGACTCAGGACATCCGCCGCCGTATCGCGAATTGTCTTGTCGTCGTCGAGGTTGCTACAGGCCAGGTCGCCGCCTATTACACCCTGTCGGCGGCGAGCATCCCGCTCGTGGACCTTCCAACCGACGAAACCAAGCGCCTGCCCCGCTATCCCACCTTGCCGGTGGTTCGTATTGGACGGCTTGCCGTCGATCGGCGCTTTCAACGGCGCGGTTTAGGCGAGTTGATGCTGATGAACGCCGTTCATCGGACCATGCAGGACGCTGCAGCCGCGTTCGCTCTGCTCGTTGACGCCAAGAACGATCAGGCGACCGAATTCTATCGGCGCTACGGATTCCGTCCAGTCGCGGGCAAACCCAGGACCTTGTTTCTGCCCCTCGCGACGGCGCAGAAGACTCTTCTTTAGAGAAGCTGTGCGCGGTATAAAGAAGGTGCGCATGATCGTTCCACTTGGACTGATTGCCGCCGCTCTGGCAGCGCCCGCGGGCGCCGCCACGGCTGCCTCGTTACACGACGGTTTCAACCCGCAACAGGCTTACGCCTATACCGCCAGAATTGCGGGCTTCGGTGAGCGCTGGCCCGGATCGCCGGGGCACAAGAAAACCGAAGACCTCATCCATCAGGTGCTGCAAAAGGACGGCGCGCGCGTCGAAGCCGGCGATTTCACCGCCAGTACGCCGCGCGGCCCCATCGCGGTCCATAACATTGTCGGCAAGTTCAATGCGACCGCCGACCCGAGGCAGAAGATCTTCATCCTGGCGGGCCATTACGACACCCTCTTCCAACCCGGGTTCATCGGCGCCAACGACGGCGCTTCAAGCACGGCGATCCTGCTGGCTTTCGCCGACGCGCTGGCCGGCCGGAAGACCAAGATGCAGATCTGGTTGGTCTGGACCGACCTCGAAGAGGCGATCCACTCGTTCGACGACGACGACGGGCTCTACGGCAGCCGGCGCCTGGCGCAGGAACTGGCGGCCAATGGCACGGCCTCGCGCATCCGCGGCTTCTTTCTGCTGGACATGATCGGCGACAAGGATCTCGGCGTGGCGCGCGAGACCGGCTCCGACCGGGGCTTGCAGGATTTCATCGCACGCGCCGCCAGGCAACTGGGCTACAGCCAGTACTTCTTCCAATATGAAATCGACATCATCGACGACCATGTGCCGTTTCTCCGCGCGGGCATACCGGCCGTGGATGTCGTCGATGCGATGTACGGCCGCATGGGCCCGTCGTTCGACTCGATGGGCGAGTTCCACCATAGCAACGCCGATACCATGGATAAGGTGTCGCAACACAGTCTTGAGGTGGTCGGCCGAACGATTTTGCTGACGGTCGAGCTGTTGGAAAGGTAGAAGGTGGGTTCGGGCGCTCCTTATAGCTACATCCTGTCGCTGCCGGAGCGGGTTCTGCGCTCGCTGGGGGCGTTGTCTGGCGGATTGCTTCGCGAGATCGGAAACGTCGCGCTGCCGGCCAGCGTGCGGCGAACCGCCTTGTATCGCACGATGGTCGGCGTGGCGCTGCGGTTCCTGATCGAGGAAGTCGGGCAGGTCGAAGGCGTCTACCCGTCGGAAGGGCGGCTGGCCGAGAACTTCCTGCTCAAGCGCACCGCGAGTCATGGGATCGAGCTGCTGGGTATCCTGGCGTTCCAGGCCTCTCCGATCTGGGTCCTGGCGGCGCTGGCGGATGCGGCGGGCGGAAGCCTCAAGCTGATCCAGGAGATTTCACAGGCGCTGCAAGAAGAAGGGCTGCTCGACCGGGAAGCGCGATTCGAGACGATGGAGCAGGTGCTGGACGGTCTCGAAAAGACCACCGGGCACCTGGCGGACACGCTCAATCTTCCGCCGGTGGATATTCCGGGCTTGCGCCGCGAATGGGGCCAACTGAAGGACGACCTGCGGACCATTCCGCCGAGGAGCGTCCCGGCGCTCGCACGCGTGGAGCGGGTCTGGGAAAACCTCCAGGAATCGGCGAAAGAACAGGGCCGGTCGGTGTTCATGATGTCGTCGCTGATGGCGGTGTCGACCGTGGCGCACGTTCCCGCGAACGTGTTGTGGTTGTCGCGCGCGGCCCGTTCCGCGGCCCGGCGAACGGGCAAAGTCCTGGGCGAGGCGGTTCTCGATCACTATGTCGCGGCGCTCGCCGAGATTCGGCGGACCGGGTTCATCGATTACTGGACCCGGGAGTTCCGGCCGTATCTGCGGGGCGCCGCGGAGCAATTCGCGTCCCGCCACGAATCGGCCACGGAGCGGTTGCTGCGGCGGTGAGCGCGGGGTTAGGAGCCCGGCTTCCACGCCAGTGTAGACTGAAAGCGAACAGTGACTCCTGTGCGTGTAGATTCGATCACTTCCGATCCAAGGATCATGATGGGAAAGCCCGTGGTTGCCGGAACCCGAATTACCGTTGAGTTGATTCTGGAGAAACTGGCCGCCGGCGAAACGGTGGAGCAGATCCTATCGGAGCACCCCCGTTTGACCGCGCAGGGAGTGCGGGCGGCAATGGCGTTTGCGGCCGAAGCGCTTCGCGCCGATGTCGTCTATCGTCCGGAGAGATTGGCTGGGTGAGGATTGTCGCCGACGAGAACGTCGACAAGCAGATTGTCGATCGCCTTAGCAATAACGGCCACTCGGCGACACACGGCTGATCGCTATTCCGACGGATGCATGTCTAACTAAACCGTCAGTCTCCAAGGCTTGCGGTACTCCCGTGTCAGGAAGGGGCGCACTTCTTTCTGGAGCGCGGTTCCGGTCTTATCGTCCCAATCGATGCGCGTCTTGGCGCGCATGGCGACGTTGCCAAGCAGGCAGGCTGTCGTCGAGCGGGCCACGTACTCGATGTCGGAAATGGGCTTCTTGCGCGTTCGGACGCAGTCCTGGAAGTTGGCCCAGTGACTGACCGAGGAGCCCGCGCCCCTCACCCGTACAGGTGGATCGGGCGGCTTGGGCTCGCCGGTTAACCGCAGCGCCAGAGCCGGCTGTGGCGTTGGCTCCGGAATCAGTTGGTAGCCGCCGTCGTCCAGGTACAACGTGGCCTTCTCGCCGTGGAAACTCAGGCCCTGTGTAATGCCCGATGGAGGCTGGAAGCCGCTCGCGATCAAGCTTTGACCGTTACAAAAACGGTACTCGTACGAGGCGATGAAATCGGGGTATTCCAAGGTCACCTGCATTGTGTCGGGCGTCTCGCGGTCGTCCTTCAAGTAGTGCTTGGAGCCGATAGCCGTGACTACCTTTGGCGCCGGTTCGTTCATCGCCATGTGCATGATGTCGGTCACGTGGACGCCGTTATCGGTCAACTGCCCGCCGGCATAATCCCAGAAGTAGCGGAACGTGGAAAACCGGTTAGGGTCGACCCCGAAACGGTTCTGGTTGAAAGGACGCTTAGGAGCCGGCCCGAGCCACAGGTCCCAGTCGAGGCCCGTAGGCGGATCGCCGTCCGGCGTGTGGCCGATACCTTCCGGGGGCTCCGGCCTGTAATTCCACATGTGGACGTAGGGGATCTGACCGAGCTCGCCGTTTCGCACAATCTCGCAGGCCCTCTTGACATGATCCAACGAACGCCGCTGCGTACCGGCCTGGACCACGCGGTCGTACTTGCGTGCGGCCTCGACCATCTTGCGCGCTTCATCGACGACGCAGGCGACCGGCTTCTCGACGTAGACATCCTTGCCGGCTTTGCAAGCCTCGATCATAATGTAGGCATGCCAGTGGTCGGGTGTGGCGATGCACACCACGTCCACGGATTTGTCGGCGAGAATCTCGCGGAAGTCCTTGACGGACTCTGGCGAATGGCCCTTTTCCCCAGCCGCGGCGGCCGCCCTCTCGAGGTTTGGCTGGTAGACGTCACAAACCGCAACAACCTGGAGGTTGGGCTCCCTCATCGCGTCATTCATATCCGAACTTCCTCGTTCGCCCACGCCGATAAACGCAGCGGCAATTCGGTCGTTCGCTCCCTTTACGTTGCCAGTAAAGATAGAAGTGGTAAATGCAGCGCCTGCGCCGATCAGGAATTCCCTACGATCTGCCGTCATATGTTTAGATTCTCCTTTACTCAGTGGGGCGGGCCCCCCGGCCTGCCTTCGCGCCGAAGGCGCGCTCTGCGCGCTGGGCAGGCCAGGAGGCCTACCCCACTGTCTGTGCAAATTCGGTCAGCGCCCTGACGTTGGCATGCGGCGTATCCCGGACTAATTCACAACCGGCTGCGACAATGTAGTTGGGCCCGGCCTGCCGGTAGCACTCCGCGAGCGCGTGAAGGATCGTCTCAGGCGTGCCGCTACGGACGTCCTTGGTCGGATTGAGATTGCCGGCCAGGACCTGGCGGGGTTTCATCTGGGCCCGGGCCTCCTCGAGCGGTACGGGGAAGTCGAGATCGACCATATCGCAGCCCAGCTCTCCGATGCCGCCCAATATCTTTCGAGTGTTCCCGCAAATATGCAGGCGCACCCGGCCGCCCATCGCGTGAATGGCGTCCACCAGCCGCTTCTCGAAGGGCCACACGAACTCCCGGTAGATTCTCGGACCGACGAGCGAAGCTGCGGCATCGCCGACTCCTACGATATCGGCGCCGGCTTCGATCTGCACGCGCGCGAAGCGGGTCCCCGTGCCCAGGACGAACTCGAACAGGTCGCGCACGAACTCCGGGTCGTCGAAAAAATCGATCATGAGGCGGTTGATTCCACGCAAGTCGGCCGCCTCGGCGCAGGGGCCTTCGATCCAGCCCTCGATGAACCTGTCGGAGCCAACTCGCCGCCGCAGCAACTCGATGCCGTGAACGCGATCCTCCATGCGGCCGCCGCCCATCGGATCCGGCGGCTTCAACCGCGCCAGCATTGACTTGTCGGTCAGCAACGCTTCGCTCTCGACGGTTGCCGGCGGCTGGTCCTCGTACCAATGGATCTTCGCGCCGCAGTCCGCGGCCTCTCGGGCGGGGTCCGAGATCGCCGATACATGGTCGAATTCAAACAGCTCCGCCGTTTTGACCTGACCCTCAACCAAGATCCGGTGATCCCTGGCGTACTGTCCGTACTTGACCCCGAGGCAATCGGCGGCGAACATCATCGTGATCGGCATGCAAGGCAGCCGGTCCACCACTCTGCCTTCCAACATGGCGAAGACGCGTTCACGGCTGGTCATGACCAACCCCTACCTCCCGGCCCTCCGGATGTCAAGAGCGTCGCCGCTCACTGACCGAGCTTCCGTATCCAGATATTTCGGAATCGTACGGGTTGAGTGTGGTCTTGCAGGCTCAGTGGCTGTTCGGGCGGGT
>OCZT010004157.1_pt1 | contig 14668 bp, 22 predicted proteins | sample 1539031 | NCBI WGS metagenome assembly OCZT01 (sample SAMEA3539308, study PRJEB22396) | soil metagenome | biome: tundra; feature: field; material: soil | place: USA | collected 2010-05 | depth 0.15 m
CACCGAGATCTACACTCTTTCCCTACACGACGCTCTTCCGATCTGGCGGCGCTGGAGGTGCGCGAGTGCGCCAAGCCATGGATCGAGGCCGACGGCGACGTGTGCGAGGCGATCGACTTCCTGGAGTACTACGCGCGGGCGGCGATCGAGCTAGAGCGCGGACGCGAGCTGCTGCAGGTGCCCGGCGAACGCAACGAGCTGCGCTACGTGCCGCGCGGGGTCACGGCGGTGATCTCCCCCTGGAACTTCCCGCTGGCGATCCCCTGCGGGATGACGGCCGCGGCGCTGGCCACTGGCAACGCGGTGATCCTCAAGCCCGCCGAGCAGTCGCCGGCAATCGCCTGCCGGCTGGTGCAGGCCCTGCGCGCCGGGGGCGTGCCGCCGGCGGCGATCTCGCTGCTGGCCGGCGAGGGTGAGGTCGGCGCCTGGCTCGTCGGCCATCCTGAGGTGCAGACGATCGCGTTCACCGGCTCGCTGCCGGTGGGGCTGGAGATCGTCCGAGCCGCCGGCGAGCTCGCCCCCGGCCAGCGCCACCTCAAGCGCGTGGTGGCCGAGCTGGGTGGCAAGAATTGCGTGATCGTCGACGCCGACGCCGACCTGGACGAGACGATCCCGGCGATCGTCGATTCCGCCTTCGCCTACGCCGGGCAGAAGTGCTCGGCGGCGTCACGGGTGCTGGTGCACGAGGCGATCTCCGAGGCGCTGCTGGAGCGCCTGGCCGGAGCCGTGCGCACGCTCGTCGTCGGCCAGGCCCAGGAGCTGGGCACCGACGTGCCCCCGGTGATCGAGCGCTCGGCCCGCGATCGCATCGATCGCTACAGCGAGCTGGCGGCGCGCCAGGGGCGGATCGTCGCCCGCGCGCAGACTGTCCCCGATCGCGGCTGGTTCTGCCCTCCTACGGTGGTCAGCGAACTGGCTGCGGATTCTCCCGTGCTGGCCGAGGAGGTGTTCGGGCCCCTGCTGGCAGTTCAATCGGTGGCTGGAGTCGCGGACGCCTGTGACCTCGTCGACGAGCTGCCGTTCGCGCTCACCGGCGGACTGTTCGCCCGTGACCCGGCGACAGTCCGCTACGTGCGCGAGCGCACCCCGGTGGGCAACCTGTACGTCAACCGCGGGATCACCGGAGCGATGGTCGCGCGCCAGCCGTTCGGCGGCAACCGGCTGTCGGGCACCGGAACCAAGGCCGGCGGACCCGACTACCTGCTTTCGTTCGTCGAGCCGCGGGCGGTGACCGAGAACACGATGCGCCACGGACTGGTGGTCTGAGCCGGCGCGCGACCTTCAAGCTTCCGGTTTTGGGAACCAGGGCTTGAAATCTCGCACTACCGGGTCGATCATCGTGGCTGTGGTCTAGTCGATGGTCGTCACCCTCTCATCGCTGTGGAGGATCGCGCTCGCGGTCACCCTGGGAGCGCTGATCCTGGTCAGCGTCTGCGGGCGCGCCCCGCGGCGCTCCGCCCCACCCGGGGAGCTGCGACGGCTGGTGCTCTGCGGACTGGGGCTCTACGTCGTCGGCGGACTGGCGTCGCTGACCCACCATCCCGCGCTCGGCGGGCTCGTCTACGCGACCGGGATCGCCACCTGCGCGCTGGCCGCCTGGTTGTCGCGCGGACAGGATTCAGAGGGTCCACCCCGCGCCGATGAGCCCGAAGATGGTCTGCCGCCGGATCCGGCCCGACCCCCCGAGCTTGACTGGAACGCGTTCGAGCGTGAGTTCCGCCGTTACGCGCGCGGGCTGCGCGAGCCCTCCGGCCACCGTTAGCCTTCGGCGTCGCGGCGCCCCTCGATCGCCAGCAGTAACTCATGCAGGCGCGTTTCGCCCGACAGCTCAGGGTGAAACGCGACGGCGATCAGGTTGCCCTGTCGGACGGCGACCGGATGGCCGTCCACCCGCGCGAGTACCTGCACGCCGTCCCCGTGCTCGACGATCCAGGGCGCGCGGATGAACACCGCGTGGACGGGTCCGCCGGCCACGCCCGCCACGTTGAGATCGGCCTCGAACGAGCGCAGCTGACGCCCGAACGCGTTGCGCTGAGCGCGGACGTCGAGCACCCCCAGGTGATCGCGGTCGAGCATGATCATTCCCGCGCAGGTGCCCAGCACCGGCGTCCCCGAGCGGGCCAGCGCGCGCAGCGGGTCGCCGAGTCCCTCGCGCTGGATCCCGAGCGTCATCACCGTCGACTCCCCTCCGGGGATGATCAGCGCGTCGAGATCCTCCAGATCGGCGGGGACCCGGACCTCACGCGGGGTTGCCCCGAGCGTGCGCAGGATCTTGGCGTGCGCCGCAAAGTCGCCCTGGAGGGCCAGAATTCCGACCAGCGGCACGTCGGCCGGGAGCTACCTGCCGCGGGGCGCGAGCAGTTGCTCTGACTCGAGCTTGGAGGTCTCGATGCTGACCATCGGCTGACCGAGGCCGGTCGAAGCCGCGGCCACCCGAGCCGGGTCCTGGAAGTGGGTGGTCGCCTCGACGATCGCTGTGGCGCGACGCTCGGGATCCTCGGACTTGAAGATCCCCGAGCCCACGAACACGCCTTCGGCGCCGAGCTGCATCACGAGCGCGGCGTCGGCCGGGGTCGCGATCCCACCGGCACAGAACAGAACCACCGGCAGCCGCCCGTCCGCCGCCACTGAGCGGACGAGGTGCAGCGGCGCGCCGAGCTCCTTGGCCGCGGTCGCCAGCTCGGCCTCGTCAAGAACTCCGAGCCGCCGGACCTCCCCGCCGATCTTACGCAGGTGGCGCACGGCCTCGACGATGTCGCCGGTTCCAGCCTCGCCCTTGGAGCGAATCATCGCCGCGCCTTCGCCGATCCGCCGCAGCGCCTCGCCGAGATTGGTGGCGCCGCACACGAACGGAACCTTGAACATCCACTTGTTGATGTGGTTGGCCTCGTCGGCGGGCGTGAGCACCTCGGATTCATCGATGTAATCGACCTCGAGGGCCTCGAGCACCTGCGCCTCGGCGAAGTGCCCGATCCGCGCCTTGGCCATCACCGGGATCGTGACCGTCTGCTGGATGGCCCTGATCATCTCCGGATCCGACATCCGCGCCACGCCTCCGTCACGGCGGATATCGGCGGGTACGCGCTCGAGCGCCATCACCGCCACAGCGCCGGCGTCTTCGGCGATCTTGGCCTGCTCGGGGGTGACCACATCCATGATCACGCCGCCCTTGAGCATCTCGGCCAGGCCAGCCTTGACGGTGAAGGTGGCTTCGTCGCGTGGGGTGTCTGGCGGTTCTCGCATGCTGTGTCAGTGTAGCCGGGCGATAGCGTGTGGCGCGATGTCCGCGTCGGTGTTCCAGCCCACCCCAGATGGCTTCTTTGCGACCGAGCTCGCGCGCGGTCCGTGGGATCCCCAGGCCCAGCACGGAGGCGCGCCGGCGGCGCTGATCATGCGTGCCCTGGAGCGCTGTGAGCCGGTGGCAGAGCTCGTGCTGGCGCGCGTCAGCTACGAGTTCGTGCGCCCGGTCCCGCTGGGGGCGCTCGCCGTGCATGCCGAAGTGGTCAGGCCCGGCAAGCGCGTGCAGCTGCTGGAGGCCTCGCTGCGCAGGCCTGACGGCACCGAGGTCGTCAGGGCGCGCGCGCTGCGCGTTGCAGCCACCGATGCGGCGAGCTCAGGCCAGCCGTCATCGCCGGTGCCCGGACCCGAGACGGCGGTCGCCAACGACTTCCGAGCGCCCCGCGCGATGTTCGCTACCGACGCGCTGGAGATCCGCTTCGTGGCCGGCGCGTTCCACCAACTCGGCCCGGCCACCGCCTGGTTTCGTCTGCGCCACCCGCTGGTCGACGGCGAGCAGCCCTCGCCACTGCAGCGCCTGGCCGCGGCCGGGGACTTCGGCAACGGAATCAGCGCGTCGCTGCCCTGGGAGGAATACATCTTCATCAACCCCGACCTGACCCTGTACATCGAGCGGGCACCGGTGGGGGAATGGATCTGCCTGCAGTCTGAGACGCGTGTGACCAACGGGTCGATCGGGATCGCCCAGAGCGTGCTGTATGACCGCCAGGGCCGCGTTGGCCACGCCACCCAGGCGCTGCTGATCACCCGCAAGGCCGCCTGAGCGGCGACTACTTCAGCCGGAAGGCCGCCTGAGCGGCGACTACTTCAGCCGAAAGGCCTTGATGCGCACGTCGTACTGCTGGGCGTCGCGGGCATAGACCCCATAGGCGAGCGCCTGGATCAGCGACAGCAGCGCGGTGTGAGACCGCACGAACGCGGGCGTGTTGGACGAGTAGTAAAGGCGGATCCGAGCCAGTCGGGCCACTTCTGACAGAGTCGCGTCGGTGATCGCCAGCGTTTGCGCCTTGCGGTGGCGCGCGAGCTTCATCGTGCGCGTGATCAGCGGATGCGGCCGCCCGGCCGAGAGGCCGATCACCAGCGTGTGCTCCTCGATCCGGCTCAGCCGCCCCAGCGCCTCCTGCGAGGGGCTGGCGACGATCTCGGCGCGCAGGTCCAGCAGCATCAACAGGTGGCGCAGATAGCTGGCGAAGAACGCCATCTGGTCGGTGCCGGCGATCAGCACCTTCTCCGCTGACACGATCGCGTCAACCGCTGACTCGACGTCTGAGCGCGACAGCTTGTGCGCGGTGTCCTCGACATTGACGTGATCGGCGGCCAGCGCCGCCTCGAATTCGGTGTGGTCAAGCGAGAACAGCGGCGCGGCCGCCAGCGTCTCGGCAGCCCCGGACGGCCGGCGCCGATACTCGTCGCGGGCCGCCTGCTGGAGCTCGGGGAAGCCTTCGAACCCCAGCGCCTGGGAGAAGCGCACAACGGTGCTCGACGAGGTGCTCGCGCGTCGCGCCAGCTCCTCCGCGGTCTGGAAGGCGGCTTCATCGAGATGGTCAACGATGTACTGGGCGACGTCCTTCTGCGACCGTGAGAACTCGTCAAAGCGGGCGCGGATGTACGCCGACAGGGCCTGATGGCCGTGGGCCGCCTCGAGGCTGGCGGTCGGAGTAGATGAATGCTTCATGGGCAGGCGTCTGATTCGACGCCCCCCGCCAGCGTTCCTTCAGGATCTCGCCGGACGATGCATGATCCGTTTGTTCGGGGCCGTGAATCCGAACCGCGCGTAGAGGCCGTGGGCGTCCTTGGTGGCCAGCGTCCAGCCGAGTTTAGCCTGGGGCCCGTTGTCGACCGCCTCGCGGACCAGTTCGACCCCGCAGCCGCGGCCGCGGTACTCCGGCAGGACATAGACATCACACAGCTGGGACACCGCTACGCCGTCTGAGATCACGCGGGCAAAGCCAATCTGGCGCTCGCCGTCGTACAGGCCGAGCACGCGCGCCGCCTCGCTGACCGTCCGCGCCACCTCCGTCCGCGTGCGCCCGCTGGCCCAGTAGGACTCAGCGCTCAGGTACGCGTGAACGGCGTCGACGTCGATGCGCGCCGGGTCGTCGTCGAGCTCTAGGCCGCCGGACAGCTCGCGGCGCAACGCCTGCTACTCGCTGAATCCCTGCTGACGTTCCTGATTCTGCTTGCGCTCGGCGATCACCTGGGCGACCACGTACACGATCAGCACGTTCGCGATCACCCCGATCCCCAGGAACGTGAGCAGCAGCGCGAGCGTCTGACCGAAGGAGCTCGGCGAGTCGCCGAGACCGAGGATGCTTGCAGGGATCAGCACCGTGTCCGTAAGCATATCTCTCACGGCGGCAATCAAGAGTCGTCACACTGCCCGCGGACCTCAACCCTCGTCAGGGGCGCCGAGAATCGGTAGCTTGCCAACACTGGCCCGGTAGCTCAGTTGGTTAGAGCAGCGGACTCATAATCCGTCGCGCGCAGGTTCGAGTCCTGCCCGGGCCACTAGCGAAGTCCCTGCTCAGCCGCCGCTTTCCGTCCCGCAGAGCGAGCCGCCGAGACCTCAGACGGGTACCCGGCGGGTACCAGAGTCGACCCCGTTCCAGACCGACGATCAGCTCGCTCGGCGATTGCGACAAGTCGCGGTGCGCGTGCGGGAACCCGCGCTCGCGCGCGAGCTGCTGGCGGTCGCACACATCCTTGACCCTGACCCACCAACACCAAAGGAGCAGAAATGACGGACGATGAACTGAAGATCGACCAGCTGAAGATCAGCGCCACGACCGATCTCGTTGCGGGCATTGTGAACGCCGCCCGCGGCGGCCAGGACGCGCTCGACGCCGCAGTCGGGCGGCTCAGCGACGGCGAGGCAAGTTTCGCGATCGCGATGCTGGCCTACGTGCACGTCGACGCGACACGGGGCGAGGCTCGCGTGCAGCCGGATGCCCTGATCGCTGAGCTCGTGCTGGACGAGGCCGCCGAGCGAGGGTTCCCTGCGGCCTTCCGGGTCGCCGACTCGTTCACTAGCTCTGACGTTCGAGCGGCGCTCGCCAAGCTGGCGGTCGCGGTCCGCTTCCAGCGCGAGTTGGCGCTCCGCGCCGCCATATCAGCCCCGAACAACTAGGAGCCCCAGACGATGACCATTGACCCAGAAGACCCACCCGTCGGCACCACGCCGGATCCCGCGCCAGACCCCGACGAGCAGCTCGGCGACGCCGAGCGGAAAGCCCGAAAGGCCGCCGAGAGACGGCTACAAGACGCTGACAGCCGCGTGCAGGCGCTGCAACGAGCCGAGATCGAGCGCGTCGCCGGTCAGGCCGCGGACGGCTACAAGCCGCTCGCGGATCCGTCCGATCTATGGCGAGCGGATCAGGGGGATCTCGCAGCGATGCTCGACGAGCACGGCGCCGTTGACCCAACCAAGGTCCGCGAGGCGGTCGGCCGGGTCGTCTCGGCCAAACCGCACTGGGCGCTACAGCCGCCGCGAGTCGCCGGGTCGGCGGACGGCGGCAAAGGCAGCGCAGCTGAGCCGAGCATGGACGATCTCGCCGCTCGGATCGTCCGCGGGCGCTAAAGGCCTGCCTATACTTGGAACCGTGGCGCTCGCGCGCGATGCGCGAGCGACCTGAAAGCACGAGCCGCCGCGATGGCCCTCGAAGCGCGAAGTAAGTCCATCGACCGAAAGGTATCTCGTGCCATTTCTCACCAGTGAACCAATTAGCGCTTTGGCGGTTCAGCTTCTACGCCGCAGCATCGTGCTCCCCGCCGCCGTCGCGCGAGTGCCGGCGCCCGAATTTGCCGGTCCGAGCGGCGGGGCCGTCAAAGTCCGGGTGCCGCGGCCGCGCGTCGCACATCAACAGAGCGTGCCGGGAAATGACATCACTTTTGACTCGGTTACCGAAGACTCGGTCACGGTGGTGTTGTCACATCATTACAACGCGGTCTTGATTTCCGACGAGGACTTGAGTCTCAGTCTTGAGAACTTCGGACAGCAAATCCTGTTGCCGGCGGTCGCGAGTATCGCCGAAGCGGCAGAGCAGTCGTGCGCCGACGCGCTGCTGACCGCGCCCACCGTGGCAGGCATCGCCTGGGCGCCATTCCCTGACGCTCAGGACGACATCGCCACGGTCCTCGCAATCCGCGAGAGGATGACCTCGGTGAAAATCCCCGCCGCCAACCGATACGTGGTGGTCGCCCCGGACATCGCCACACGACTGCTGGCCGTCCCGCAGTTTGTCCAGGCGAGTTTGCGTGGTGACAGTGGAGTGGCACTCGACACCGCGAGCATCGGCGAGGTTTACGGCCTGAATTTCCTCGAATCCGTCACGATGCCCGACGGCGTCGCCGCGGCTTTTCATCAGTCCGGCGTGTGCTTCGCGAACGTCGCGCCACGGGCGCCCGGTGGCGTTGCAGACTCCACGGTGGCACAAGACAGCGGACTTCAATTGCGCGTCTTGCTGCAATTCGATCCGTCGAAGTTGTCGCTGGCGCACGTTGTCAGCGTTTTCAGCGGCGCGTCACTCACTGCCGACACCGGCGCGGTCGAGCGCGCATTCCTGATTGACACGCAGGCGAGTTGACCGATGCAGACGCCGACCAACGTTGACGATCGCCTCAAGGAGATCGCGGCGGCGATCTCCCTACTCGAACCCGACCGCGACGACCCGCACGTCGCCAGCGAACTGGTCAGCCTTGAGTGCGCAGCGTCGCGACTCATCGAGCAGCAGCAAACGGCCGTTTGCCCGTGATCACGGAGATTGATCTAGACGTAGGCGGCAACCTGGTGGTGTTCGCGCCCCTGTCCCCTATCTCGATCGGCATTCTCAGCGCGGAGGGCTGGGGCTTGACCCCGGATGGCCAAGCCTATTTTGATCCGGCCGGACCCGCACTTGGCGAAAACGCGCGGCTTATTCAGGACGAATTTGGCGGATTGGAGATAGTGCGAACCGTGTCATGGCCAGGGTTGCAATCTTGACCTGCGTCATGGGGATGGACGGACCGACGTCGCATAGGACGGCCGATCGCATAAGGACGGCGTCGACGCATGGGATGGACGATCGCATAAGGACGGCCGAACGTCGCATTAGGACGGCCGAACGGACGCATAGGGACGGCGACGCATAGGCAGACCATGCGTGCGCCTGGCGTACACTCTGGTGCATGAGCATCACTAGCCAATCGCGCGTCCTCCTAGGCGTGCATTTACCCGCCAGCGACGCCCAGATCGTCCGCCAGCGCGCCGCCAAGGCCGACCGATCCGTCTCCGCGGAGTTGCGCGTCGCCTTGCGCCACTACCTCTCCCCGCGCGACGGCGACAAGGTCAGCAAGACAGTCGCCAAGGTTCGGCGATGAGCACGTCGCCAGCATCGACCGCCGACCCGTCGAACGGCCGCACGACGCGACACGTGCGGCCACGACCGCTACAGCCGTACTCGTCGGGTGCCGCCACACGCTCGAATGGCCGCACGCGACCGCACGACGCCGCTCAGCACGTTTGCAGCACCGACACCCCTACCCCGGTACCCCCGGTTCAGTTCGGCGGGGACCGGGGACCAGTGCAGCTCGCTGGAGACGCAGTGCTTGTCACCTCGGTTTCCGGTGGTCTGTAGGGGGCTTTGATGGCGGCTGAGCGCTCAGCACGTGCGCCCGCGGGGCTCCAGGCAGCCGGCCGGCGGCTGTGGACGGCGATGCACGACGGCTTGGGCGAAGGATTGAGGTTCGGCGTCCACGAGCTCGAGATCCTCGCCCGCGCCTGCCAGGTCGCAGACCGTGAGGCTGCGCTGCGCGAGATTCTTGATCGCGATGGCCTGCTCGCCGAGGGTTCCCGCGCCCAGCTGACTTTGCATCCGGCGCTCGTGGAGTTGAGATTGTGCGAGTCGCAGGTCGTGTCGCTGCTGCAGCGGGTTTCGACGGAGGACACGGCAGGGCGCGCGACGTCGCCGACGTCGCGGCGTGCGACCAAGGCCGCGAATGTGCGTTGGGACCGCGAGCGACTCCGGGTCCTGTCAGACCGTAAGGCCGTGGGCCTCGATGGCTGAGAAGATCCCGGGTGGCCGTGCGCTCGACACGGCCTCGGACGAGACCTGGCAGCAACTCGGCACAATCGGCAGCCGGCTCGGGCCGTCCTTGTTGCCGGGCCAGCCGACACGGATCCGGAATTGCTGGCTTCAGCTCGACGTGTCGCCGTATCCCATGGTTGAGCGGGCAGAGCGGCTGGTCGCGCTCTACATCGAGCTGGGAGCCCCCCGGCGTCGTGTCTCGGAGCTTGTCGAGCATGCGCAAACGCGTGCTAGCCGCCCGGGCGCCGCGGCTGCTCGGCTGCGTAGTGCTGAGCAGCGAGCGCGATTGAGCAGCAACCGATAGAGACCCGGCTCGGACTGCGCTAATGCTCCGTCTGGCGGTCTGGGCCAGCCGCGAGCGCGCGAAGCTGGCTTGGCTCAATGCCAAGGAGGTCGGCCACCTTCCGTTTGGCGTCCGTCTCGTCGCTGGCGTTGACGGCCACGTAGGTGCGCCTTTGGGTCGGGTGGGTCGGTGATGCTTCTCGACCTGTCCACATCTTCTCGTGGATTCCCGCTGGCGCTAGCACGGCCAGCTCCGCTTGCGTGAAGTCATCCTGCCCGTCTGACTTGGCTACTAAGAGCATGGCTCGTCCAGCACCCTAACAAGTCGTCTGACGCGTCTGTAGAGTACGCCGTACCGCTTCAGCACGCGCCGCATGGCGCCTATTGACCGCTGCAGCGCAGGACGCCGCATGGCGACCGCCCGGGCCGCATGGCTCAGTCTCGTTCACGACTGACCCCGGAGGTTGCCTCGTGCCAACCGCACGCATCAAAGTTACGACCTACATTTCGGCGGAGACCGACCGGGCGCTGCGCGCCCGCGCCGTCGCCGACGAGAGGACCGTCAGCAGCACGCTGGAGCGGATCCTGCGCCACACGCTGCTCCCTACAACGAGCGAAACCGCCCGGCGGGGCGGCTCCGCGACTACGAAGCGCGTTGGCCCGCGCCATGTCGCAGCTTAGCGGAGGCCCACGACAGCCAGCGGCTGCCTCAGGCGGCCGTTCGCAGGGGACCTTGACCCGGACGGGCACAAAAAGCCAGTCCGTTGGACGGCAATGTTCACTTAGAGCTATGTCGTCTACCGTCGCCGCGAGCACATCTTTGCCGGAGGCCCGGATGTTGCCGGCGCTGCTCACCGTCCGGGAGACCGCGGACGCGCTCCGCGTGAACCCCCGAACAATCGAGCGCTGGACCGCAGAGGGCCGCCTGCGACGGGTGAAACTCGCCCCGCGCTGCGTCCGATACCGCGCCGACGACGTCGCCGAACTAATCGCTTCAGACGAAAGCCCCGCTGCCACGGCGAGGCTTTCGAGCAAATCGGCCAGGACGGGCCGCGATGCAACTCCAGTCTAACCCCGGCGCCCGCGACAGCGCCGTGTCGAGCAGCTGGCTACCGCTCGACCTGGCGCCCGTAGTCGCGGGCGTTCAGGCCGGCGAGATAGTCGGGCCCGTCCCAACGATGATGTTACGAGCCGACCTCGTGCCGTTGCTGTACCCCGGCGAGGTGCACTCGCTCAGTGGCGAGCCCGAATCCTGCAAGGGCTGGCTCGCGCTGTACGCCGCCGTCTCGATGATTGAGATCGGCGGCGCCGTGCTTTACGTTGACTTTGAGGACGGCGCGCCCGCGATCATCGGGCGGCTGCTCGCGCTGGGAGCACTACCCGAAGCGATCATCGAGCGGTTCACATACGTCAGGCCAGACGACCCGTTCAACGCCGAGGCGTTCCACGAGCTGCTCGGCAGTCGCACGTTCGCGCTCGTGGTGGTCGACGGTTTGACCGAGGGCTACGGGCTGCTCGGGTTGGACATCAACTCGAACGACGACGCCGCCAAGTTCCTTGCCGCGATACCACGTCCCGCCGCTGCGGCCGGTGCCGCGGTGCTCGAGATCGACCACGTCGGCCGCAACAAGGACGCTCGCGGACGCTACTCAATCGGCGCCCAGCACAAGCTTGCCGGTGTCGCCGTCGCCTACGGCACCGACGTCATCAAGACGCTCAGCCGCACGACCCCCGGCCTAATCAAGCTGAAGGTCGACAAGGACCGCCACGGACACGTCCGCGGACGCGCGCTAGGCGGCGTGATCGCGATGGCGCACTTCACCCCGGCCGATGATGGCCAGCAGATGAGCGTCCGGCTCGACCCCCCCGAAGACACCGCGACCAGCGGCGAATTCCGCCCGACCGTCCTCATGGCCCGCGTCGCCGAGTTCGTCAACGACGAACCCGGCGCCAGCCGCAACCACATCCGGCAAGGCGTCGCCGGGCGCGGCGAGTGGGTCGACAAAGCGCTCCACCTGCTCACCGCAGAGGGCTACATCGACCGTCGAAAAGAAGGCCAGACGTACGCCCACTACACCCTCCTCCACTACGAAAACCAACCGGGTCCCACCGAGTCCCAACCGAGTCCCGGAAACAGTCCGGCTAACCGGGTCCCCGGGTCCCCCCCCTTAAGGGACCCGGTCCCGGACCCGGTGGGGTCAGGCCCGGCAAAAAACAGCAACCGGGTCCCGGACCCGGTTGGGTCAGAAAACGGCAACCGGGTGCCGCTGCTAACCGAAGACCAACTACAGGCGCTCAGAGACCAAGAGAGCATCTCCCCATGAGCGCCACGCCTCATCGCCAGCTTGTCGCGACCGGCCCGCTGCTCGATGCGAAGGGCGCCGCGGAGCTGCTGGCCGTCCCGGCGTCGTGGGTGCTCGCCGAAGCACGCGCGGATCGCATCCCACACGTTCGCCTCGGACGCTACGTCAGGTTCTCCGAGGATGAGCTGAGCGAGTGGTGCCAATCACGCCGTCGAGGGCCTCAGCCGGCCGCACGGGACCTAGCGGACCGCCCTGAAGCGGAGTAGGATGCGCGCCAACCAATCAAGTGGGCCCGCGACGTGTAAGCGCCCGGGCCCGTGGCACCCTGAGAGTTCAGGCTCAGGCGCGCCAGGCAACCTACCGAATCGGCCGGGTGTCTTCCTCGCCAAGCAGACCGCTCTCTCGGAGCCGCGGCAACGCCACGAAACCGAGGAGGGCCTGATGGCCACCATCGAAGAGCTGAAGCGCCTCGACATGGAGATCGCCGAGGCTGAGCATCGTGCGCTGCGGAATCTCGCGGAGCACCTTCGACAGGCCGTAGTCGAGCTACCGATTCAATCGCGGCTCGCGCGCACATTCGCGCAACACGCGCAGGAGTTCGACCGGCGTCGGGACACCGCGTTTTGCATGCTGCGCTCGCTGGCGTGGGACATCGAGCACGACATCGAGCGGGGCGAGTGATGGCTGGCCGCGTAACCGGCGCGCTGATCGTCGTGGAGCGCAAGACCGGGCCGATCTACTACTTCAAGGCCCGCGACCGCGACGGACGCCAGATCAAACACAAGCTCGGCCCCGTCGCCGACTGGCCGCACAAACAGGCGCAGGACGCGCTCAGGGACTTCCTGACCGACCTCGGCCGCGTCCCTGACCGTGGGGATCGGTCCGTTACGTTCGAGTACGCAGCGGGCGCGTGGCTGCGCTACATCGAGCATGAGCGCCAGCGCGCCCCGTCGACCGTCCGCGACTACCGCAACAGCGTCGCACACCATCTGGTGCCACGGTTCGGCGAACGGCCGCTCGGTCAGATCACGGTCGACGACATCGAGCGGCTGCGCTCCGAGATACTGCGCGACCTCTCCCCGCGGACGGCTCAAAAGCTGCTCGTGCTGCTGTTCGGGATCTTCCGATTCGCGGAGCGCCGCGGCTGGGTGGCGAGCAACCCGGTCGCGCACGCCGAGCGGATCACCGTCAAGCGCCGGCCAGAGTTCGCCGTGCTCTCCCCCACCGAAGTGCAAGCCGTCGCGAGAGCGACCACGACCGAGCAGGACGCAGCGCTGATCCTCGTCGCAGCCTTCACCGGCCTGCGACTCGGGGAGCTACGCGCGCTGCGCTGGCGTGATGTCGACTTCGCCAACCGGCTCGTGCACGTCCGCCGCTCTCACTACGGCAAGGCGAGCGCCGTCGAGGGACCGCCGAAGTCGGGTCTGGCCAGGTCGGTGCCGCTGATCGACCAGGCCGCCCGCGCTCTGGACGGGCTCAGCCGACGCGAGCGGTTCACCAGCCCGGCCGATCGCGTGTTCTGCGACCCGGCCGGCGAGACGCTGAACGATGGAGCGATCCGCGGCGCGCTGTACGACGCGCTGAAAGCCGCCCACGTCGACCGTGATCGCGGGACCGGGCAACTGTTCCGCTTCCATGATCTGCGGCACACATTCGGCACGCTCGCGGTGCAGGCGTTCCCGCTCTCCGACGTGAAGGCGTACATGGGGCACGCCGACATCGCCACCACGATGCTGTACGTGCACCATCAGCCGCAGCACGCCGCCGCTGATCGCCTTGGGCAGCTCGTCACCGACAGCGAACGGGTACCCGCGGGTACCCAACTGAGCGAATCTGAGGTGATCTAAGCGCACTTCACCCGCACATACAGGCCCGTAATCACTGAGGATCACGAATCGCCCCGGACTCATAATCCGTCGCGCGCAGGTTCGAGTCCTGCCCGGGCCATGGCAAAAGCCTGCCGATGTGGGGCGCCGAGCCGATCAGACGATTGACGCGCGAGGACATCGGCGATTACCGGGCCCGGTTGACCGATCGCGACCTCGCAGCCAGCACGCTGAACCAGACGCGCGCGATCGTCAGCGGGATCTTCGCCCTCGCGGCGGAGCGCCACGGCCTCGAGGACGACGTGTCGATCGCGTTCAAGCGAGCCAAGACCCGCCGGGCGACCTCGGAGAAGATCAGCTTCTACCCGCCTGAACGCGGGTTCACCAACGAAGGCGGCGAGGACCTCCCCAAGATCTACCGCGTCCGCTCCGTCCCGCTGATGCCCCAGGTCGCGCTCGCTCTCACCGGGCTACTGAGCTGAGGCGTGAGTACTTCACCGATGACGACGAGCTCGTCTTCGTCAACGAGGTCGGCAACGTGAACGGCTACAACGCTCTCATCCGCCGCTACCGGACAGCGCAGAGCGCAGCCGCGTGCGCCGGCTGCGCTTACACGAATATGCCGATGTCGTCGTTATGCCGATGTCGGTGCGGAGGGGCTGCTCAGAGCGATTTTCAGTGGTGATGGGTCGGCATAATCAGAGCGCTTGGCTGCGACACGAGGTCGCACGTTTCGAGTGGATGCGCGGATTGGAGGTCCGGCTGATGTCGTGAGCGTAGTCCCGGGCTTGTGCTCAAGGCCCGTCCCCACCCTGACGTGCGTCGTCGGTGTTGAGCCGGCGTGGTTCGAAGCTCGGGGGAGAAGCTTGCGACGCGAGGTCGCACGTTGCGAGAAAGC
>OCZT010004158.1_pt1 | contig 14666 bp, 16 predicted proteins | sample 1539031 | NCBI WGS metagenome assembly OCZT01 (sample SAMEA3539308, study PRJEB22396) | soil metagenome | biome: tundra; feature: field; material: soil | place: USA | collected 2010-05 | depth 0.15 m
GCTCGGCTGGCGCCGGCTGGTTGATGATGGCTGGGAGGTGCTCCTCGGACATGGTCAGGTAGCGGGTTAGGTAGCGGGAACGTCGCCCGTCGCTACTTATCCGTCGCGTCCGAATTTGATGTCAGCTGCCCTCTCGGCGGCGGGGAGGGGCCGCGCTCGACACCTCTACTGCGAACCCAGGTCGGCCACGACTCCCGGATTCACCCGGCGGAGCGTGGAAGCGACGCGGGCAAGAGCGTCGGCTTCTGGAGTCTCGTGCGCAGCGCGAGCGAGCGTCGGGTGGCGTCGATCTGTCGCTCGCCGATTGCGATGCGGAAGCGCCGGCCGCGAGGCGGACCGGTCGCAACCGCTTGCTCGGCAATCCGGCGCGAGCAAGCCGGCCTCGAGCTCGCTGCTGCTCGGGGGGGAGCGAGCGCCTGGAGCCCCGCGTCGCGCAGACGCCTCTGCCCTCATGTGCCTTCCCGGGGTACGATCTCCCGGCATTGGAAACGGCGACGTGTTTCTGCGGCTGCGGTCTTGGCTGGGCCGCTGGGGCCGAGCGGTGGCTGGACTCGACGAATGAGCACGGCTGGCGCGTGTCGGACGCCCTGTCAGCGCTGGAAAGCGACCTCGGGCGACATAACGTGCACGAGCTTCGCGACGCTGAGGCCGAGCGATTCCTTGCAGTGGGACACGAATTCCGTGACGGGCTCAAGGAGGCCATGCATCGCAAGATTCGCCGGGGCGAGTACGACCTCGCAGGCGTGCGCGTGGCTGCGACAGGCTGGGTATCACCGGGAGTTGCTCAACGAGGTCCGAAACCGAATCGAGCTCCATGAGTCATCACGGGAAGCGCTCGCCGAGGTAAGGATGGCCCGGTGGATCGGCGCGTGGACGGAGCGGGAGGGGCTCTCGGTCGACGAGGCTGCGCTCGAACTTGGACGTCGTGTCAACGCCGGCGAGCCGCTGCCCTGGGACGAGATGGAGTCAGCGATGCTGTTCGAGATGAGCTTCGATCCCTGCGATCCCGCAACGGTAGACGTGCGACCGATCGCTGAGGACCTCCTGGTTCGTACCGAAGGCATCTTCGTTGAGTTGGGGATGTCGGGGCCACTCGGCCTACTGATCCAGAGGGTGGCCCTGAAAGGGAGATATGCAGTCGAGGAGGAGCATCCGCAATATGGCGTGCTCCTTGGGGTGGCGTTATTCGGCTATGCGACACGTATGGCGCGAGCCGAGCAGGCGCCGCTCCCCCAGCACGAGGTCGCCTTCGTCGAGCAGTGGTTAGTTCGAGGCGACAACGGCCTCGTCGACCATAACGAGATGAGCAAGAATCCGGATGCCCTCGCCCAACTCCTGGAGTACGTGGCAGCCCTTGCCGACGATCGGCTCCGCCTTCTCAGGCTGTTGTACTTGCGACTGGATGTCTGGGCGCGGTTCAACCGATTGGCCGGAAAGCAGCTGCATCGCAACTTTCGGCGAAACGGCGTGAAGCGACGACTTCAGCCACCTGCCGAAGCAATTGAGACCCTCATCCGCCTCGGCTGCGCGGTGCGCATCATCGAAGAGGTCGCCGACGAGTCCCCGATCCCTGTCTCATCGTTGAGATCCTGAGGCGCCTCTGCGCCGGATGATGCCCGTCACTCGGAAGTGGCACGCGCGTCAACACGTCGTACGCTGGCGGATGCATGTCCGATCCTGAGGTCCAGGAGCTCACATTCAGAATCGGTGACGCCTTCCCGGCTGAGTGTGTCGAGGCAAGATGGGTAACCGTGCTTGCCATGGCAAGCAACGACTTCCTGCGCCTGTTCGACTGGCTGGTGAATGCCAGTGATGAGGGCACGCGGCTACTGGTCTTCCGAATAATCGCGTCTGCGTTCTACGAGGTCGTTACGCACTTGGACGACACGGTGCGTCGGTTCCCCGAGATAACGACCCTCGTCGGCGATCTTGACGCTGAAGCCCAGCAGGAGGTCGAGCGGATGCGCGGCGCGATCAAGCCTGAATCGCCGTTTTACCTTGGCGCGTGGTTCGAGAAGCATCGCAACGTAACGTTTCACTATGCGGAGATGCATCCGAGCAAGGCCACGCATCGCCAGGAGGAGATCTCCGAGGCGCTTCGTGCCGCCGAACAGCTGTCCGGCACCATCAGCACCAGCGAGGGGTTCGGCAGCGTGCGCTTCGGGTTCGCCGACGAGGTGGCCGTTCAGTGGCTTCCCGACGTGAGCGTGGACGGTGCCGCCGCGCTGGAATCGTTGCGCGAGCGGTGTCTGGATCTGACGCGGTTTACGCAGCGGGCGGCGAACCGCTATTTGAATCAGTTGGCCGCTGGGGTCGTTACCCGGTGCGACAGCTGATGCCGAGCGGGGATGCCTGGCCGGGGTCGAGGCGTTGCATAGGCCAGCACGGCCTGACCCCCCTTCTCACCCGTTCAGTCCGCTACGCACCCAAGTCGCCGATGCATCTAGCCCATCGCGAGCGAGCGTCGGTGGCGTCGATCTGTCGGTCGCCGATTGCGATGCGGAAGCGCCGGCCGCGAGGCGGACCGGTCGCAACCGCTTGCTCGGCAATCCGGCGCGATCACGGCCCAGTCCACGCCGCCGTGATGACCACCACCTTCGGAACGTCCGAGCGCTAAGGCTAAGGCTCGCCGTATTTCCCGCCGCCGATGGCGACGACGGAGCGCGGCGATCATCTCGGCGCCAAACAGCGGAGCCGCAGTCTCGGGAAGGTCCGGGAAGGGTTCCGGTGAGTCCTTTCGAATAGGTAGCGAGAAGCCCGATGATCGCTAGTTGCTTGCGGTCCTGCTCGCTACTCGCTCGCCGCCGCGGCACGCGCGCGCAGCGTGGCGCCGACACGAGCTCTGGCACAGCGTGGACAGCCCGACCCGGCCGCGCGTCCCCGTACGCGGGTGCGCCACTCGTGTTCGCAGTCAGGACAGAGCCACCAGACATCCTGGCGCGTGTTGATCCCGAGGCTGTAGGGATCCAGTTCTCCATTGTGGGTCGGGTGCAGCTGCGCGACGAGGTCTGGATGGATCGCGGCGAGCGAGCGTTCCGGGGGAACGCGGCGGCGGGCGGCCGCGACCCGCTGCTGGGCGCAGCGCGGACAGCCATGGCCGGCGACGCGCTGCTTGACGGTCGATGCCCAATCGTGCTCACATTCCGAGCAACGCCACCAGGCGCGCGTCCGTGACCCTGGTCCAAGCGTGCTCGGGTCGAGGTCGCGAAGCTCCGCGGCCAGCTCGGGGCGGAGAGCGGCGAGTGATCGCCCGGGCGCAAACGTCCCTCGGCGCGCTGCCGCTCGCTGCGCGGCCGCGCAGCGGGGGCAGCCGTAGCCGCCGCCGACGCGGCTCTGCGAGCTGGTTTGCCACTTGTGCTTGCACTCTGGACAGCGCCACCAGAGTTTCTGAAGTGATGACGGTCCGAGAATGTAGGGGTCAAGCTTGCCGTTGCGGGTCGGGTGCAGCTCCCGGACGAGGTCCGGCCGCAAAGCGGCCATCGAACGGCCCGGCGAGATTCGTCGCCGGGCTCTCTCACGTCGCTCCTCTGCGGATGCCGGCGGAGCCGGCGGCGCTGGAAGTTCTCCCGCCGCTACTCGTCGGCGAGTGTTAGCGGCGAGCAGTTCGCTGGTCCCAGCTGCGACCGTCGGCGTCGTGGCCCGGAGCTGGAACGCCACGCGGTAGTCCGCGAGCGTCCAGCCGTGCGTGCGGCGCAGGTGGGACCCGCCGAACCCCCGGAACCATCCGCCGCAGAGGTGGCACTGCACCTTGTCCTCGGTCTCGTCGTATGCGAGCTGGCCGAGCCGGCCGAAGTAGTCGGTGCCATCCGCCAGGCGGTGGGCGATGGCGGGCGGCGCGAGCAGCTCGTCGTAGACCATATGCGCGCTACTTCTGACGGTTCTTGTCTCTAGGAACGCAGTGGCGGGCAGCTGAGCGCCGCCCTCATCGTGGCTCTGCATGTCCTCTGGAGCGTAGCTTCCAGGACCACTGCAGCCGAGGCCCGAGCTGCGATTGTCGCGAGAGGCGCAGGCGGCTACGCGGCCCCGGCGAGTTCCCAAAGCGGGATGCCGAGCGCCAGCAAGGTTCGCAGCGGGTTGACGCACGGGCGTTCGAGCAGCTCACCGGGGATCAACGCGGCGCGGGCGTACGCCCGGGCGTTTTGATCGGTGTAGGGGCCTGGTAGTTCGCCGCGGAGCACATCGCCGGCGTAGGCGCACATGAAGATGACGAACGGGTGCTCGGGATCCGCGACGGGGCGTCGCGCGAGCTCGTCGCAGAGGATGCACCGCTGGGCGGTCGCGCACGCGACGAGCCGCCCTCGGTAGCTCACGGGTTGAAGTGTTCTCATGTCAGCTAGAGCCAGCCAGCGCTCGGAGATCACCCCCCGAGCCGGTCGGCGCGGTTGGTGAGCGGCTCGGGTGCGGACTGGTTGAGCTTGCGGCGGCCGCGGAGGATTTGCCGCTCGACGGTCCGGATGCTTGGGCCGGTGGCGGCAATTTCCTGGTAGCTGAGTCCGAGCGCCTTGAGGGCGAGAAACTGCCGCTGGCGCTCGGTGAGCATCGCGAGCCTGCCCTTCAGCTCGCGGGTGTGTTCGTGTGAGATCGCGGCGTCCAGCGGGTCGGGCGTGTCGCCGGCGGGCTCGGGCAGCTCTCCGGCCTCGCGGTCGTCGTGTGCGTCGTTAGCCGTCCAGCCTCCAACCGGGATGTCGCGCGAAGCGGAGTGCTTCCATGCCTCGCGGATGGCGGTGATCGTCAGCCACCGCACCGCGCCGGGGCCGTCGGGGTCGACCTCGGTGTGGGTGCAGAGTCGCATCCAGGCGGTCTGACAGGCGTCCTCGATTACCACCTCAGACGTCCGTACGCGAGCGGAGACGAGCCTGTGGAGCTTGGTCGCCTGCTGCTCGTAGAGGACCGTGATCCGCTCGTCCCGGTGAGCCGCCCGCGCGTGTCTCATTGAAACCTCTCTCGGTCGGTGAACATGGCCGAGGAGACGGCGAGGGCGCCAGGCTGCTGTCAAACAGAAGAACCGGACTCTCGCCCTACTGCCGGCGCGACCCCCGCCCGTTCACCGGGGGTCGTCTCGCGCAGCGCGGCGCCGGCGGGGCCTTTCTTCTGCTTGACAGCAGACCAGCCAAGCCAAACTCTGACGGTCAGTTCACCGACCGAAGGGAGGTTTCGGCCGCCTGCGGCCCGCCGGTGAACCGGCCGCCCTTTAGGTTGCGCGGCGACGCTTTGATCGGAGCGGATCGGGTCCGGCGCGCCCGGCGGCGGCGTGGCTCGTGGCGCTGGGAGGCCCTGCGGCGGCGGCTGGCCCTCTCACGGAGAGGATCGGATGACGGGCGACGTGACGATCGAGATCTGCGGGTTTGCGCGGCGCGAACGGCGGGAGGCTGGCGTCGCCGGACGCCGGCCGGTCGTCGCGCTACTACGAGCTCTCCACGCACAGCGCGCAGGGCGCCTGGCGGGAGCGGCGCGGCGCTTCGCGGCGAGCGCACGCAAGGGCGAGGATGAGCGGGCTGGAGATGATCGCCGGGTCAGCTCGACGGGCGCGATGCAGGGGTTAGGCGCTGCGGGGAACGCGCGCGGAGGCGGAGCCGCGCTCGGCTGCGATCGCCGCAGACAGCGCACGAGCGGCGACGGAGATCTCGCCGAACGCGCGGGCGATCGCGGGGATGCTGATGCCCTCAAAGGCACGACTGAGATCTTCCAGGGACTGGTCGAACTCGTTCCAGAGTTCTGGTGGGCCCGGGCGGCCGCTGGCGGGCGTGAGCTCGTGTGGCGCCGGGCGCTCTGCTGGGGGGAGCGGGGTCCAGCCGAGGCCTTGGCGGGCGGCGTAGTCGTAGGCGATCTGTTGCTCTTCGCAGGCGTCGGCAAGGTCGCGCAGTCGGCGTGGGTAGCCGGGGTCTGGCGGCGCGGTCACGTGTTGTCTGAGTGCCGTCTGCCAGCTGTGCTCCGCGATGCGGAGCTGGTTCATCGCGCGGTCGAGCGTCACTGCGGCGTGAACTGGGCGACGCCCGAGGTCTCGACCAGCGGCGTGATGACCGAGGTGGTTTCGGGCTCGATCGTCCTGAACATGGCGCCGAGGTCTGAGCGTCGGACGCGGTACTCGCGGCCGGTTGGCCTGATCGCGCGTAGCTTTCCCTGCTTGATCCACGTTCGGACCGTCGCCTCGGTGTACTTGAGCTCTTTCGCGACCTCAGGGACGGTGAGAAGCTCGGCTGGATTGGAATCTGGCACTGGTTGTTACCCTCCGACAAGCCGTAGCGTATCAGGCGCCTACAGATGGTATCGTGGCTAAACGGTCATGAATGAGTCCGGTGGAGGGAAAGAGTTCGACTTGACCAGGGTGGCGGAGGTCGTCGACCTCAAGTCGGGCCGCCGAGCGTCAGCGAGCCCTGTCGCCGACCTCGGTGGGCTCGGTGAATCGGTCCTCGATCGCTTTACGGCTACTGGTGGACCCGCGGACCGCGCGCGGGATAGTCATCCAGCTTCAGGGTTGTCAGAAAAGGCGGAGCTGAGCGTGGCCGATTCCACAGGGCTCGATTGGCGTCCGCTGCCGCGACCAGCAAGGAGCGGTCCTCGTGATCGTCCGAAGCCAGTCGCCTTGATGCATCGCCGCCTAGAACGGACGCGGCACAGCCGACGCGCCCGCCACCCAAAGACCGCGCCTGCGCTCGAACCGCGCAGGTGGCGGCGGGCTGTGGTTCTTACGGGCGTTATCGCGACTGCAGTAGTGGCGGTCGCTGTCGCGTTTGAAGTTCCAGCATCGCGCGATGCGGGCGACTCTCATGGACCGCTCACCCAGGCCGCGAGCATCGCGGGCAGTCCTCTTGACGGATTCGCACCCAAGCCAAACGCCAGCCGACTTGCCCAACAGCATTCCTCCCGGCCCTCCTCGGATCCGCACAAACCTCACCGGCGTGTACCGGCTCAGATAACAAGGCGCCACCACGTCGAGAGGACCGTCGGTCACACAGCTACCGCCCGGACAGCGACCACGTTAGGCTCGCCCTCGGCGTCTGTCAGCTCACCGCCGCCAACCGTCACCACGACCGCTCCGGTCTCGGCGCCGAGCTCGCTGCCAGTCTCAACGCCGTCGTCAGGCAGCTCGAGCTCGAACAGCAGCCCGAGCAGCACCTCTAGCAAGCAGCCCGCTTACGGCGCCAACGGGATCCTCGGCCCTGGGCACGGCGATGGCACCGGATAACCACGAAATGAGAGCGCCAATGACTCGACTTCTCACCCACGTCAAAAACAACGCGATCGCGCTGCTCGCGCTGCTCGTCGCGTTGGGCGGTACCAGCTACGCGGCGATCGCGATTCCCGCGGGAAGCGTGGGAACGCGGCAGCTGCGCAACCATTCGGTCAGCCCGATCAAGTTCGAGCGCAACAGCATCGGCGGTTACGTCCGCTACTGGGCCCGGATCAGTGCCGATGGGAAGTTGATCGCATCACGACCCCGGGCTCAGGTTGTCGTCTGGTACAAGCCACCGTCTCTCTACGCAGGGGGCGAGCTCAGTTGGCGGGATCCGGTTCCAGCCAGCTGCTTCTCGATGGCCACGGTCGAGAGCTTCCCGGGGGCTGCGTATGCCAGCGCCGTCACGGTCACTGGGAGCAAGGCGTTCGGCACTCGCGTGCGCATAGGACTGTCCTCGCCGAATGCGGTCAACGTCGCTGTGGTTTGCCCGCAGCCCTGACCTGACGAAGCCAAGCCACGAGCTCTCGATGGCACCGCCTCCAGCATCAAAGTTGCTTCTGATGCTGGCGCGTGCGGTCGCTGTGGCCGCGTTGATCTGGCTTGTCGCGGCCGCCGGCGCGCTGGCGGATGAGACCGTACAGGTGTGTGGCTCCTACGCCAACAACGTCTTCGTTTCCGGCTCACCGGTCACGGGCATCACTCAATCGGGGACGTGCCCGAATCCGCCCTATACCGCGAACGGGTTCGGGCTGGACTCGAGCGGCACCAGCACGCGCGGTCAGACCGGGCGCTGGCAGGCGAACGCTCCGGCGGGTCTCGCGATCGTGGGAGCGAGCACCAACTCGATGGTCTCGGCGGGACTGAACAACCAAGGCGGCGACTTCGGCGGCGGCTTCTATTGGGCGGGCGGCGTACAAACCCATGACGGTGAGACCGCCCTCGGCGTGGGTCCTTTCTCATCCGGCTACTTCGGGTTCCAGCTGGTGTGCGGCGTGAGCAAGTGCACACAGCCCGCCCAGCTCGACATCGGCGCGATCTCGCTGTACGTTCGTGAGACGACCGGTCCCAGCTTCGCCGCCCCGACCGGCCTCTGGCAGGCGTCGGGCTGGGTGCGGGGCTCGTGGACGTTCTTCGCTTGGGGCAACTCGCCGTCGGGGCTGTGCTCGCTGTCGGCCAGCCTGAACGGTGAGCTGATCAACACCACCACATCCGGTCAGGACGTCTCAAGCTGGCATCAATGCGCGGCGCCGCCGGTCAGCCAGCCGGTGGACACCAGTCGCTACGGCCAGGGCGCCGTGCCGCTGACGCTGAGCACCGGGGACGCAGCGGGCGTCCCGGCAAGCCTCACCAAGACCGTTTACGTCGATAACCAGCAGCCGACGGTTGCTTTGTCGGGCCCGACGGACGCGCCGTCGACGGCCGGCACGCAGTACATCAGCGCGACAGGGTCGGCTGGCCCCTCGGGCGTGGCGGGCTTGTCGTGCTCAGTCGACGGCGCTCCTGCGCAGTGGTATGCGTCGAGCACCGCGCAGGTACCTGTCAGCGGCGTGGGCGAACATCAGGTGCAGTGCTACTCGGAGAACAACGCGGTCAACGGAAACGGGGTTCACGGCACCTCCGCGCTGGGATCCTTCTCGATGAAGATCGGGGTTCCGACGATCAGCGCGATCGGGTTCTCGGGGATCGTCAATGCGCTGCGCTGCCACCGTGTGCGCGAGCGGATCAACATCCCAGCCCATTGGGTCAGGGTCCGCCGGCATCACAAGCTGGTGCGAGTCCACCGTCGCGCGCACCGCAAGACGGTGAAGGTCACGCGCTGTCACGTGCGGACCAAGCGCGAGCGGCTGACGGTGCGGGTGACCGTCCGCCGGCACGGCAAGAAGGTGCGCGTGACGCGCCGCAAGATCGTGCGCGTGCCATTGCTGCCGCGTGTCGTGAACCGTGCGAACCGGCGTGTGCCCTACGGTCATTCGACGACCGTGAGTGGCTGGCTGGGGACGATCGATGGGACTGCGCTGCCCGACCAGGCGGTGTCGGTGATGACAGCTCCGGATAACGGGCAGGGGCAGTTCACCCTTGCCGCGGTCGTGAGCACCGCGGCGGATGGAGGCTGGACGGCAACGCTCCCCGCTGGACCCTCGCGGCTGGTGGAAGCCGTCTATGGCGGCGGCCCAACGACCGAGGCGGCCGGCTCAGCACTCGTCCACGTCGTCGTGCCAGCGAAGGTCCGGCTGCTCAGCGTCTCCCCGAAGCGGATCGCGTGGGGCGGCACGGTTCTTATCACCGGCCGGCTCGCTGGCGGCTACCTGCCGCCGGGCGGCGCCCTGCTGCGTCTGCGGATCGGATCGGGCTCGAACTACTCCACCTACGGGATCAAGGAGCACGTGACCGGGACCGGAAGCTTCTCGACCAGGTACACGTTCGGCGCTGGCGACCCCAACTTTCACCGTTCGATTTGGTTTCAGGTTGGCTCGCTGCCGATGGGCGGCGACTACCCCTACGCGCCCGCCGAGAGCCAGCGACGCTACGTGCTAGTCGGCGGCCACCCTCGCCAGCAGCAGCGGCAGCCGATCGGCCGCCACAAGCACCGTAGGGGCAAAAAGCACAATTAGAAGCCGTCTCAAGCAGTGATGATCGACCGGCGCTGGATGCCTCCGGCGCATTGGCGGCCGCGGCCACGCGTGCCCGCGCGCCCGCGCGCCCTTCGGTTCCGTGGGTCGCTACGCGCCGGCGAAGGGTTGGAGGGACGCTGAGCGTCCGCCCTTGAGTGGTCGCGGAAGCGCTGGTGGTTGACCCGGCGGACGGGGTTCCTTGGGCGGCGGTGGCGCGGCGCGGCCAGTGGTGGCGATGACGCCGAGGCGGTGCAAAAGATCCCGGTGCTACCTGGGCGCGTGGGCGCGAAAGCGCTCGATCCGCGTGACGATCTGCTCCAGGTCGGCGTCGGCGAGTTCCCACAGGAGCATTTCGGTGAGCTCAACTTTGCTCGCCCGCACGCCGTGGCGACGGAGCTCAGCCAGCCGCCAGGCGACCAGGTCGTCAAGGCTTCGGCGCACGCGAACGGCGTAGTTGGCCGTCGGCTCGTCCGCGACGAGGCGCAGCGGCCCGCCACCGCCGCGATCCCCCACGTCAGAGCGATCGCTTGCGCTCTCCGTACCGGTGGGTAGCGCGAGTGCCTCTTCGGCCGAGGCGGACGTAACCGCTGTCGGGGCGGTGCCTGCCGCGCCCATGGCTTGCTTCTCATCGGTCCGTGTCGCGGCCGCGGGCTTTGCGTCCAGCTGGGATGGCGAGGAGATGGCTGCGGTGTTCGGGGCGACGGCGGCGACTGTTGGCGGCGCGGGCGCGGTGCGTGCCGGGCGGCGGGTGGGCGGCTCGCGGCGCGGGCGGCTGCGCTTGGCTTGGAGCTGCTCGATTATGCTGGCGTCGGGGTCTGACATAGCTCGATCGCGCGGCGGGCGACGGCTTCGTATTCGGCAGCGGCGCGCCTGGTGCGAGCGCCGGGGCGGCGTTGGCGGGTGACCGCGCTGGTGAGCATCCGGCGGCGCAGCCAGCGGTGCTCTGAGATCGGCGGGGCGAGGTGCACGTGCTCGCGCTGGGAGAACACGTTGAGGGCGTCTATCCATTGGGCGGGCGGTGACGGGGGGACCATGCTTGGCACGAGCAGGATCGGATAGTCCTCGTGCTCGCGCAGCATCGCCTCGGTCGCGGCGACCTCTCGTCTGCCGGGCGCGATTGGGGAGACGACGAGGTCGGCGACCTGGACGGCGCCATCGGTGGTCCAGTGCGCGCCGGGATGCGTGTCGACGATCAATGCTCGTCCCCCCCACGCGACCGCCCATGCCTCCAGCGCTTCAGCAACCGCATCGGCGTCTAGGCGAGCGGCGCTCAGGTCGGGATGCGATGGCACGAGATCTGGGCGGCTGGGGCCGCGCTTCAATCGCGGAGGGCGGGCGGCTGGCCCGCGTTCCAGGGCGTCCAGCAGAGGCGCGCGCGTCACTGCGAGCGGATCAAACCCCCACAGGTTCGTGGCGCCGCCGCCGTGGAAGTCGAGATCGATCAGCACGCCGTTAAGGACCGCCGCGAGCTCGTAGGCAAGCGTTGTCTTGCCCACTCCACCCTTCTGAGCGGCCACCGTCAGGATCACGCCACGGATCGGAGCCTCGGCCGACGCGAGTTGAGACGGTCCGGCAGCCTCGCTCGCTTGCATGCATGCAAGCATACAAGCTCGCTCACATGAATGCGCGCGCAAGCTCCTTTCTGACGTGAGGCAATGGCGTCAGCGGAAGCGAGAGCTGGCTCGATCCCCGCGGTGGTCAAACGGCGCCTGACGTGCGGCGGGTCTGAGTCACTCGTCGACATCCATCGCTGCGATGTCGTCTTCGTGGCGACCGCGACGTAATTGATGTTCTTTTCCTACTTCAGAGTCGTGCCTAGCTTCCCGAACCATCTGGTGCGACCAGGATCCCTTGTGCAGCGGGCGTTCTGGATAGTTTCGAAGGTCCGAGGCGAGCCGCCGTTCCCCGCGGCGCCGGTAGCCGCGTTGGCCGCCAACCTCCGGGCCGGAGTGGTCGCCATTCCCCGGGATCCCACGCGACGTGACCGTCATCCCCCGGTTCGGGGGCACGCCAGTGGCGTGACCTGTTCGCCATGCCCGACGCTCAGACGCGCTGATGGGCGCGCGGTGCCCCCGCAAACAACCAGCCAGGAGGTCGACTGTCCGCAAGCTGGTGGTCTCAGCCCGCGCCAGGGTGCCTGCGGGCAGGAAGCCATGCGGGGAGGTAGCGCTATGCGGGTGGTGTGGGGGCGCCGGGCGCGGGCTACGGTCCGGCGCGCGGCGCAGCGGCAGGGTTCAACAGCCTCACGGTGCCGTGGTGCTCGTGCTCGACCGTCTGAGCGGGAGCCATGGCCTCACGGAGTGCTTGGCGGACGAGTTTGATCTGCTCACGCGCCTCGCGCACCGTCAGCCCGCGCAGTGCAGCTGGCCGTTCAGCCGGGCATTTCGTGCCCGCCCGCGCTCGGTCGGTCGGCGCCGACGCGCGGCGGTGCGGGGCGATCCGGAACGCGGGAAGGTTCGTGTTGGCGTAACGGCCGCGGATGCTCCATTTCTCAGCGCCGTTGTAACGCCGATCGGCGTCATAGAGCTGGTTCAGGGCGGCGCGGACGCTTGCGGTAGCTCGGTGCTGGCGACCCTGAAGCCCTAGGGTGTAGCGAAGCGGAGCAGCGAGGTAGAAGTCGATCGCGTCGTCATAGCTGTCGCGGTGCGTGCCTTGGAGCCACGCGTAAAGCCGTTGTCCGACAGGCCGCAGGTGAGCCCAGACGAGGAAGTCGAGGCGCACGATCTCTCCGTGAGCGATTTGATCGCGAAACCACTCCGCGAGATAGATCCGGATCGTCGCGCCGCCATCGTCAGCGCCGACGCCAGCGTCTTGCTGCGCGGTCCGGAGCGCGTCCCCGTCTGACAGATCACACAGCGCCTGCTCGTAGCGGCCTTGCTCGACCCAGCGTCCGTTCGGAAGCCGCCGCTCAACATGGTCGACCGGAGATCCCGGGATCGCGAGTGCCTCGTTCGGCTTGGCTCCGTCCTTCGGGGAGTTCACGGTGCCCGAGAGCTCGAGCTGCTCAAGCTCGGCCAGCAGGCGGTGCATCTCGCCGACGTCTTTGCCGCCGAGGCGGAGGCGGCCCGTGATCAGCTGCGCGAGCTCACCCGCGGTCGTCTCCGCATAGGGGTGAGCGTTGGGGTTGCGCGAATGCCAAAGCCCGCCGGCGGCGGCGAGAATCCCCACGTGCCCGGCCCGCAGGGTTTGTGAGCACGAGAGTTGCCCATAGATGTCTTGGCCGTCGTTGCGGCCGCGACGGTGCGTGTCGGCCGAAGTCGGCAGTCGCTTGGCGATTGCCCGTGGAATCTTCCCCACGAGTCCGTCCAGGCGCTCGCTGCGACGCTGTCCGTAGGCGCGCTCTGGGCGAGGCCGGCGGACTCGTGGCCGTCCGTACCCAACACGCTGGAGGACCTCGAGCGCCTGATCGAGCTGCTCGGCCTGCTCGCAGAACAACTCGCGCAGCTCCGCGCGCTCCTCGTCGCTCAACGCGGCAGGGGAGAGACCGCCGAGCCGAGCCGGTAGGAACGTCCTCGCGAGAAAGCGCACCGTGAAGTCGCCGGCCAGCTGGTCGACGCGTTCGGCCAAGTCGTACGGGGTGACGCCGGGATGGCGGCCGCGCAGCGGCAGAAACCGCCAGCGGTCCACCGTGCAACAACGCTTGGTCTTCCGACCCGACCCGCACGGACAGACGTCGCTTGATCCGGGCGGCGTGCCCGGTGCGTCGAGATTGATGTGACTGAAAGCCATCGCCAACCCCGCAACAGGGGCCGGGGTTCGCGATGGAGCTCAGCGAGGACAAACGGCGCAGAGCGCCGCTCCGGTCGCGTGTTCCGTCCGCAATCCGGCTACACTTCCCGAACTCAGATTTTGCGGCGCTGGAAGGCGCCTATGTTCTGGAAGACCGGGCAGCCACCCGGTCTTTCTCGTTTACGAGGTCGCCACGCAGTGGTGGGCCCCTGCAGGCGGCCACGAGCTCGGTGCCAGCCTCACCCGGTGACGGCCCCGACCGCAGTGCTCGCTTAGGCAACGCGCGGCACGGTTCACGGCCAACCCCGCGGCTGTTGCTTGGCAGGTCGCTGTCGGCGCCTCGCCGGCCTGCGTCCGGTCTCACGCCAGCACTTCCTTAAACGCTTCGCGGCCGCGCTGACCAGCGATCACGATGCAGCGCTCAGCCAGCATCCACGTGACGGTCCCGCGGATCCATGGATGTCCGGCAAACGAGCCATACCGATCCCACACCGGCCCTTCAAGCGCAAGGGCCAGCTCATCACGACCGCGGCACCGCTCGACGTCAACGAGGTCCTGGCCCTCGAGGTGGCTGAGCGTGACGGCGCCGGTTGCGCCCCCTCGGCCCGCGCGACCCGAAAACGGGACGACCGCGACCATCGCACCCCGACGCTGTAGGTCCTCCCACACGGCTTGGCGGGTTGCCAGCTCCCGCCGCCCAGCTCGCAGCCGAGCCGTATGTGGCTGGGAAGCCTCGCGTCCGGACGGAGTACAGCACGGCTCTTCAGACAACGCCTTGCAGGTTGGGCACGCCCGCTCCCGCCAGCCCCGCGCGATATGCAGCGCTTGCGCCTGACTCGGACGATTCGGAGACCCGTACGCGCTTTGTCTGCAGCGCACGCCAGGCGCCGCGCTGCATTGCGGGCACCACTGATCCAACCATGCGCGGCGATCACTCACGGCACCAACCGCCTCGGCGAACCGTGCTGCCATACCCGCGGACGGGCCCTCGCGATCCTGGTGCACCCTTCATGCACCCTAAGCCTCGCCCGCCACGGCCTTTCTCGCCCCGGTCACCTAACGAAACCCTGCCGCTTTGCAGGGATTTCAGCTTAGTGGGCGATCCAGGACTCGAACCTGGGACCTCTTCCTTATCAGAGAAGCGCTCT
>OCZT010004159.1_pt1 | contig 14665 bp, 14 predicted proteins | sample 1539031 | NCBI WGS metagenome assembly OCZT01 (sample SAMEA3539308, study PRJEB22396) | soil metagenome | biome: tundra; feature: field; material: soil | place: USA | collected 2010-05 | depth 0.15 m
GCCGGCGCGAGCGCCTGACCGCGCCGCCGCGCCGCGACCGGGAGGCCCGGCTCTGCGGACGCGCCGACCACGCGCCGGAACGCCCTGTTTACAGGTAGTCTCTGCCGGCGATGGCCTACTTCGTGACAGGAGCCACCGGCTTCATCGGCAAGCGCCTGGTGGAACGCCTGCTCGAAAAGCGCCAGGGCAAGATCTACGTGCTCGTGCGCGAGAGCTCCAAGGGGCGGCTGGATGAGCTGATCGAGCGCTGGACGATGGTCGTGGGACCCTCGGCCGCCGAGCGCATCGAGGCGGTCTTCGGGGATCTGCGCAGGCCGCTGCTCGGGGTCGAGAAGGAACAGGTGGCCGACCTCCGCGGCAAGGTCACGCACTTCTTCCACCTCGCGGCCGTCTATGACATGACGGCGCCCGCAGAGCGCAACACGGCGGTGAACGTCGGCGGCACGACGCACGCGGTCGAACTCGCGCGCGCGCTCGACGCCAAGCACCTGCACCACGTCTCCTCGATCGCGGTTGCGGGCGAGTACAAGGGCGTCTTCGACGAGGAGATGTTCGACGAGGGCCAGAAGCTGCCCTCGCCGTACCACCTCACGAAGTTCGAGTCCGAGCGCATCGTCCGCGAGCAGCCCTACGTGCCATGGCGGGTCTACCGCCCGGGGATCGTCGTCGGGGACTCCCGGACCGGCGAGATGGACAAGATCGACGGGCCCTACTACTTCTTCAAGGCGATCGAGCGCATGCGCCACCTGCTTCCCGAGTGGGTCCCGCTCGTGGGGCTGGACCTCGGGTACACGAACATCGTCCCCGTCGACTGGGTAGCGGGCGCACTCGAGCACATCGCCCACGAGCCCGACCTCGACGGCCACGCCTTCCACCTCACCGACCCGCGCCCCCAGCGCGTGGACGACCTCCTCAACGAGCTCGCCACCGCCGCGCACGCGCCGCGCTTCGCGGTGAGCATCGACAAACGCCTCGTCGCCCCGCTGCCGAAGTGGCCGCTCGCGCTCGCCGCGGCGCTGCCGCCGTTCCGGCAGGTGCGGGGCCTGGCGCTGCGCGAGCTCGGCATCCCCAAGGAGGTCATCGCGCACCTGGAGCTGGTGCCGCGCTTCGACACGCGCCAGGCCGCCGAGGCGCTCGCGGGCTCCCCGCTGGAGACACCGCCGCCGCTGCCCGAGTACGTGAGCCGGCTGTGGGACTACTGGGAGCGCGAGATGAACACCGACCTCGGGCGTGGGCGCTCGCTCAAAGAGGCGCTCAACGGCAAGCACGTGATGATCACGGGCGCCTCCTCGGGCATCGGGCGCGCGACCGCGCTGAAGGTCGCGGCGGCGGGCGGCGTGCCGCTGCTGATCGCGCGCAACGTCGACAAGCTCGAGGAGGTCCGCGCCGAGATCGTCGCCGGCGGCGGCACCGCCTACGTCTACGCGGCCGACATCTCCGACATGGAGTCGATCGAGCGGCTGCTCGAGCGGGTGCTCGCCGATCACCGCAACGTGGACATGCTCATCAACAACGCCGGGCGCTCGATCCGGCGCTCGGTCGCGCTCAGCTACGACCGCTTCCACGACTTCGAACGCACGATCCAGCTCAACTACTTCGGCGCCGTGAAGCTGATAATCGGGCTGCTGCCGCACATGCGCGAGCGTGGCTCCGGGCACATCGTCAACGTGTCCTCGATCGGCGTGCAGACGAACCCGCCGCGGTTCTCCGCCTACGTCGCCTCCAAGGCCGCGCTCGACGCCTTCAGCCGCGTGGTCGCCTCCGAGGTCGTCGGCGACGGCGTGACGTTCACGACGATCCACATGCCGCTCGTGCGCACGCCGATGATCGCGCCCACGAAGATGTACGACGCGTTCCCCGCGATCAGCCCGGAGGAGGCCGCGGACATGATCTGCGAGGCGATGCGCAGCCGGCCCAAGCAGATGGGCACGCGCATCGGCAAGTTCGGCGAAGTCGCCTACTCGCTGAACCCCAGCGCGGTCGACCGCCTGCTGCACCTCGCCTACCGCGTGTTCCCGGACTCCGCCGCATCCAAGGGCCAGCGCGAGACAGAGGAGCACGTCTCCTTCGAGCAGATCGCGATGGCGACGCTGACGAGGGGCGTGCACTGGTAAGGCAGGGCCGCGCGGTCCTGGGATGATCAGGGCGTGAGCGAGACGGATCCCGCCATCGAGGTGAGAGCGCTCTGCAAGCGCTACGGCGACTACGAGGCGCTGCGCGGCATCGACATCTCGGTCAGGCGCGGGGAGGTCTTCGGCCTGCTCGGCCCCAACGGCGCCGGCAAGACCACGACGGTCGAGATCCTCGAGGGCTACCGCCAGCGCACGAGCGGAGAGATCACCGTCCTCGGGCACGATCCGCAGCGGCGCTCGATCGCGCTGCGCCGCCGCATCGGCATCGTGCTGCAGTCGGGCGGGATCTACAGCCACATCACCCCCCGGGAGGCTATCGCGCACTGGGCGAGCTTCTATCCCGCCCCCCGCGACGTCGAGGAGGTGCTCTCGCTCGCGGGGCTCCGGGAGAAGGCCGATGTGCGCAGCCGCAAGCTCTCGGGCGGGCAGCTGCGGCGCCTGGACTTCGCCCTCGCGCTCGTGGGCGATCCCGAGCTGATCTTCCTGGACGAGCCGACGACGGGCTTCGACCCCGAGGCGCGGCGGACCGCGTGGGAGACGATCCGCTCGCTGCGCGCGCTCGGCAAGACGATCCTGCTGACGACGCACTACCTCGAGGAGGCGCAGGAGCTCGCCGATCGCGTGGCGATCATCAAGGACGGCCGGATCCTCGCGATCGGCCCGCCGCGCGAGCTCGGGGTGGGCGCCGCGCGCTATCAGATCGTCTATCGCGAGCGGGGGGGCGATTTGATCGAGCGGGAGACCGACGACCCGACGAGCCTGCTCGCCGAGCTGACCGCGCAGGCGCTCGCCCGCGGCGAGCGCCTGGAGGAGCTGTCGGTCGGGCGCCCCACGCTCGAGGACGTCTACCTGGAGCTGACCGCGGATGCCTGACGCGGTGACGCTCGGCTGGCGCCAGTACCGCCTGGAGCGCCGCATGTTCTGGCGCAACCCGAGTGCTGCCTTCTTCAACTTCGTCCTGCCGCTGCTGTTCCTCGCCGGGGGCGGCGCGATCCTGAGCGGCAGCCAGACCGACCTCGATCGCCTCGTGCCGTCGATCGCCGGGATGAGCGTGATGGCCACGACCTTCACGGCGCTCGCCTACAACATCGTCTTCCTGCGCGAGCGCGGCGTGCTCAAGCGGATCCACGGCACGCCGCTGCCCACGATCTCCTACTTCGGCGGAGTGGCCGCCAACGCGGTCACGAACACCGCGCTGCAGATCGGGCTCGTGGTGATCGCGGGGCGCGTGTTCTTCGGCATCGGCTGGCCTCAGTACTGGATCTCGCTGTTCGTGTTCGTGCTCGCGGGCGTCGTCTGCTTCGCCGCGCTCGGCGTCGCCTTCGCCCACGTGATCCCGAACTTCGAGTCCACGGCCGCCTACGTCAACGCGGTGTTCCTGCCGGTGGTGTTCCTCTCCTTCTACGTCTTCGACTCCAGCTCCGCGCCGCGCTTCCTGCGCACGATCACAGACGCGCTGCCGCTGAAGCCGCTGATCGAAGGGCTCTCGGGAGCGATGGTCACCGGGTCGGGGCTGAGCAGCCATCTCGACGCGCTCGCCGTGATCGTGGTGTGGGCCGTCTTCGGCCTGTACTTCGCCGTGCGCGGCTTCTCGTGGGAGCAGTCGCGGACGTGAGCACCGAGGAGAGGAACGCTCGATGAGGCAGCTCGCCGCCGACGTGCACCAGCTGAGCGGATGGCCGCCGAACGCGATCAACGTGTACCTGATCGGCGACGTGCTGCTCGATGCGGGCACCCGCCGGGCCGAGCGGCGGATCTTGCGCCAGATCGCGGGCCGCAGGGTGAGCGCGCACGCGCTCACCCACGCCCACCCCGACCACCAGGGCGCGAGCCACGCGATCTGCGAACGCCTGCAAATCCCCCTGTGGTGCGGCCAGGGCGACGTGCCCGCGATGGAGACGCCGGGCGGCGTCGCCAACTCCCAGGCGCCCGGCTGGATCAACCGCCTGCAGCAGCGCTTCTGGACCGGGCCGCCCCATCCCGTGGCGCGCGCGCTCGTGGAGGGCGACGAGGTCGCGGGCTTCACGGTGCTCGAGAGCCCCGGGCACTCGCGCGGGCAGGTCGCCTACTGGCGCGAATCCGATCGCGTGCTGATCCTCGGAGACGTGCTCAACAACATGAACGTGATGACCGGCATCCCCGGCCTGCACGAGCCGCCGGTGCTGTTCACGCCGGACCCCCCGCGCAACCGCGAGTCCGCGCGGCGGCTCGCCGAGCTGCGGCCACGGCTGACGTGCTTCGGGCACGGCGCGCCGCTGCGCGACCCCGGCCGCCTCGCGGACTTCGTCGAGCGCCTGCCCGCCTGAGCGACGATGGGGCAGGCCATCTTCCTCGCCGACGGCGAGCGCTTCGTCCCGACCGAGCTGGCGCGCGGCCCGTGGGACCCGGGAGCCCTTCACGGCGGCGCTCCCTCAGCGCTGATCACCGCCGCCTTCGAGGCCACCGAGCCCGGCTCGGAGCTGCGCATCGCGCGCCTGGGCTTCGAGCTGCTGCGGCCGGTGCCGATGCAGCCGCTGTCGCTCGCGGTGCGGATCGTGCGCGAGGGACGCCGCGTACAGGAGCTCGCCGCGGAGCTGCACGCCGAGGAGCAGCTGATCTGCAGGGCGAGCGCGCTGCGCGTGCGGGAGGTGCCGGATGGCCTTCCGCCCGCACCCGGCGGCGCCGGCGCGACGCCGGCCGCGATGGGGGCGCCGAGCGAGGGCACGCCGGTGAGCTTCGGGCTCAACAGGGACGACACGACGAGCTTCGCAGCCAGCGCGATGGAGATGCGCTTTCTGGAGGGCTCCTCGGTGCTCGGCCCCGCGCGCGTGTGGATGCGACTGCGCCACCCGCTCGTGGAGGGACGCCGGACCACGCCGCTGGCGCGCCTGTCCGCGACGGCGGACTTCGGCAACGGCGTGAGCGCCGCGCTGCCGTTCGAGTGCTTCCTCTTCATCAACGCCGACCTGAGCATCCACCTGCACCGGCTCCCGCGCGGCGAGTGGATCGGGCTCGACGCGCGCACGATCCTCGACAGCGGCGGGGCGGGGTTGGCGGAGAGCGTGCTCCACGACGTCGACGGGCCCGTCGGCCGCGCCTTCCAGACGCTCGTCGTGGGCCCCCGCTGAGAGCGCAGCTGACGACCTCGGGGCGCGCCCGTCAGCGCATGACGACTTCGCCGAGCGCCTCGTCGATCGCCGCGAGCGTGTCGGGGCTGAGCTCGATGCCCGAGGCCGAGGCGTTCGCGTGCACCTGCTCGGGCCGGCTGGCGCCGATGATCGCCGAGGCGACGTCTGGCTGGCGCAGCACCCATGCCAGGGCGAGCTGGACCATCGTCAGCCCTGCGCCCTCTGCGATCGGGAGGAGCCGCTGCACGGCCTCGAGCACGCGGGGCTCCATCAGCCGGTCGATGAAGCCGCCCATGCTCTCGCTCGCGGCCCTGGAGTCCGCAGGGGGCGGCGTGCCCGGGAGATACTTGCCGGTGAGCACGCCCTGCGCCAGCGGCGACCACACGATCTGGGAGATCCCCTCGCGTTCGCAGAGCGGGATCACCTCGGCCTCCGGCGCGCGCCACAGCATCGAGTACTGCGGCTGGCTGGAGATCCAGCGCTCGGCGCCGGGAAGCGCGAGCGACTCCGCGATCCGCTCGGCAGGCCACTCGCTGAAGCCGATGTGGCGCGCCTTGCCCGCGCGCACGACCTCGGTGAGCGCGCCCATCGTCTCCTCCAGCGGCGTGTCCCCGTCATAGCGATGGCATTGGTAGAGATCCACGTAGTCGGTGCGCAGGCGCTGCAGCGAGGCGTCGACCTGCTTGTGGATCTGCGCGGCGGAGAGCCCGCGGTCGCTGTCGGACATCGGAAAGTAGACCTTCGTGGCGAGCACGTAGGAGGAGCGCTCGCGCCCCGCGAGCGCCTCCCCGAGCAGCGACTCGGCGGCGCCGCGGCCGTACACGTTGGCGGTGTCGATGAAGTTGATCCCCGCCTCGAACGCGGCATCGACGCAGGCCTTCGCCTGTGCGCGCTCGACGCCGCCCGAGTACGTCAGCCAGGACCCCAGGCTGATCTCGGAGACCTCGATGTCGCTGGAGCCGAGCTTGCGTAGCTTCATCTCGCCCACCACACTACCCTGGACGCGATGAGCACAATCGACCCATCGCTTGGCATTCGCTCCGTCGAGCTCGGGGTCGGCGACCTGCAGCGCAGCGCGGACTTCTACAGCCGCGTGCTCGGCCTGCCGCTGATCTCGCTGCAGGACGGCCGCGCGCTGCTCGGCACCGACCCGCGCCAGCCCGCGCTCGCGCTCTCGGCAATCGCGGATCCCACGCCCCTGCAGCGGAGCGCGACCGGGCTCTACCACGTCGCCTGGCTGCACCCCTCGCGCGCGGCGCTCGCGGAGACGGTGCGTCGCGTGGCGGCCGCGCGCTGGCAGTTCGACGGCGTCGCCGACCACGGCGTCTCGGAGGCCCTGTACCTCAGCGACCCGGACGGGCTCGGCATCGAGATCTACGTGGACCGGCCGCGCGCGCAGTGGGAGCGGCCCGCGGACGGCCGCGGCGTGAGCATGGTGACGCTGCCGCTGGACCTCGCCGACCTGCTCGCCGAGCACCCCGGGGAGCCGGGCGCGGAGATGCCCGCGGGCACGGGGATCGGCCACGTGCACCTGCAGGTCGCAGACGTGCCGCGCGCGGAGGCGTTCTACACGGGCGCGCTCGGCTTCGAGGAGCAGGCGCTGCTGCCCTCGGCCGCGTTCGTCGCCGCCGGCGGCTACCACCACCATCTCGGCCTGAACTCGTGGCAGAGCCGTGGAGCCGGCAGGTCCCCCGACAGCGCGCCGGGCCTGCGCCGCGTGCAGTTCGAGCTCGACGGCGGCGACGCGATCGACGCGCTCGAGCGCTCGCTCGCAGACGCCGGCGCGGAGGAGCAGCCGGCACGCGGCGCGGATGGCTCGCTTGCGGTGCTCGATCCCGACGGCCAGCTGCTCGCGTTCACCGCGCGCTGAGCTCAGCGCCCGGCGGCGTCCAGGCGGGCGAGCTCCTGCGCCGAGAGCTCGATCTCGACGCAGGGCAGCAGCTCGGCGAGCTGCTCCGGCGAGCGCGCGCTGGCGATCGGCGCGAGCACCGTGGGCTGCGCGGCCAGCCACGCGAGCGCGACCGCGGCCACGCTCGTCTCGTGCGCGGCGGCGACCTCGTCGAGTGCTGCCAGCGCCGCGAACCCGCGCTCGTTGAAGTAGCTCTCGCGGACCTCCTCCGCCCGCGCGCTCTCAACGCGCTCGCCGCCGCGCCGGTACTTGCCGCTGAGGAAGCCGCCCCCGAGGCCGTAGTAGGGGATGCACGCCAGGCCGTGGCGCTCGCACACCGCCGCGAGCGCGCCCTCATATTCCCCGCGCTCGAGCAGGTGGTAGTGCGGCTGCAGGGCGACGTATGAGGCCATGTCCTCGCGCTCGCCCAGCCGCACCGCCTCCTCCAGGCGCGCGGCGCCGTAGTTGGAGGCGCCAACATGGCGCACCCTGCCCTCGGCGATCAGCTCGGCGAACGCCCCGAGCGTCGCCTCCAGGGGTGTGTCGGGATCGTCGCGGTGAGCGTAGTAGAGGTCGACGCGGTCGCTGCCGAGCCGCTTCAGCGAGCCCTCGATGCCGCGCCTGATCGAGTCCCGCGAGAGCCCGGCGGGCTCGCCCATGCCCACCTTCGTGGCGATCACGAGGCTCTCGCGGTTTCCGCGCGCGGCCATCCAGCGTCCGATGATGCGCTCGGAGGACCCCGCGCCGCCGGCGCCGCGGCGCCCGTACATGTCGGCGGTGTCGATGAAGTTCCCGCCCGCGGCGACGTAGGCGTCGAGCACCGCGAAAGAGGCCTCCTCGTCGATCGTCCATCCGAACACGTTGCCGCCGAGACACAGGCGGAAGACGTCGAGATCGGTGTGGCCGAGGCGCGCGATGCGCTCAGGGTAGCCGCTGCGCGCGCCCGCTCAGAAGGGCGGGCCGTGCACGTCCACGCGGCCGGGCGGCCAGCGGGCGCCCTCGCGCAGCGCTCGCCACATCGCGCGCATCGGCATGCGCACGCGCCCGCCGGGCTGATCGACCCACACCGGCGCGGCGATCTCCGCGAAGCCCGCGCGGCCGTAGACGGGAAGCAGCTCGGGACGGCAGAAGATCATCGCGCGGTCGGGCCCCAGCTCGCGCGCGAGCGAGAGCAGCGGCTCGACGAGCGTCGACATCAGCCCGCTGCCGCGCTGCGAGCGAGTCACGAACAGGCTGCCCAGGCCGACCACATCGAACGCGGCCTCGCCCTCCACGTCGACCGCCACGACGGACGCGCCGCTCCCGCACGCTCGGCGCCCGCGAGGCAATCGACGCCCACCGCCTGAGCAGCCGTCATGATGGCTGTGTGGACGGTCCCGCAGATCCGCCACAGCCTGCCGAGGAGGTGCTCGCTGCCCTCGGCGCGCTCGGCATCCCCGACGAGGCGATCGAGCGCGCGATCGCGCGCGGGGACCCCGAGGGGGCGATCTTCGACGCGGTGCTTCTGGGCGAGATCACCGAGCGCACCGTCAGCGCGGGGCAGATCGAGCGCGACGGGGGCCTGCGCGCGGAGGACCTGCGCGCGTTCATCGCGGCCTTCGGGCTGCGCCCACCCGAGGCCGAGGAGCGGGCCTTCACGCCCGAGGAGGCGCGCGTGTTCGTCGAGCTCGGCCGGCTGGAGGACATCTGGCCCCCCGAGCTCGACGTGCGGCTCGGGCACGTGTGGGGCCCGCTCCTCGCGCGCATCGCCCAGGCCACCGTGCAGCTCTTCCGCGACCACGTCGAGACGCCGCTGCGCGCCGACGACCCCGACCGGCTCGCTGGCCTGCGAGCTGTGCAGAGCGCATTCGAGCGCCTGCTGCCGCTCGCCGATCCCGTGCTCGTGGGGGTGCACCGGCGCTGGATCGAGCACGAGCTCGCGCAGGCGGCGGTCAGCGAGGCGGAGGCCTCCAGCGGCGCCTACGCGCTCCCGGGTGCCGCGAGCGTCACGTTCCTGTTCTGCGACCTGAAGGACTTCACGGCCTATGCGGACGTCGAAGGCGACGGCCCGGCGATCGCCGCGGTGGAGTGCTTCGCCGAGACCGTCGCGCGCGAGCGCGGCGAGGACTCGCGCCTGATGAAGTCGCTGGGCGACGGCGTGATGCTCGTCTATGGAGATGCAGCTCCAGCGGTGGCGGCGGGCGCACGCATCATCGCGGACGTGCGCGCAGCCACGCCGCTTCGCGCTCACGCGAGCGTGCACCAGGGCGTGGCCATAGCCCGCGCCGGCGACTACTTCGGCGGCACCGTGAACCTCGCCGCCCGGCTGCTCGGAACGGCCGACAGCGACGAGCTCGTGGCGACGCGGCCCGTCGTCGAGCGCACCGTCGGGTCCTGCCGCTGGGAGCCGATCGGCGCGCACGCGATCCGCGGCGTGGCCCAGCCGGTCGAGGTCTTCCGGCTGCTGTAGGACGGTCGGGAGCTGCCCTCCCCCGCACTGAGCTCGCGGGCAGCCGACACCGCGGAGCTCTGCTCGAGCGCGTAGCTTGAGCACGGTCGCGTCCGAACTCTTTACGGATGGCACCCACGCAGGACCAGCGTAGGTTCAGATCCGAGGCGGTAGTCGCGAAGTGGCCCAGGGACCGGGCAGCGCTCGACCGGCTTCCGTGAGTGCAGCAGCAATGGGAAGCGTTTCCCAAGGAGGTACAGATCCGATGCCACAGGCAAAGGCCCATCCGCGCGCGCCGGCACCCAACGTGGCGGCGCCCCGCAAGCGCGCCGTGAAAGCCAAGGCGAACGCGAAGGCGAGCCCGGTCGACCGGACCGCCGAGCTCTCCGAGGAGGTGCTCAAGTCAGTCCAGTCGGGCCAGCGGGCTGCGATCGAGGCTGTACGCAAGTTTGTCGACACCGTCGATGAGAACCTGCCGGCTCTCGGCGACCGTCCATCCAGGCGGCGGGAGATCGTCGACGCGGCCATGGAGATGGCCGATGGGCTCGTCCACACGCAGTACGAGTTCCTGCAGAAGGTCGTGCAGGGCGCAGGGGACGCGCTGAGCAGGCAGGACGAGAAGAAGTAGGGTGCGGCCGCGCGGCCGGCGCTTCGCCGGCCGCGCGTAGCGCAATCCGCCCGGCGGGCCAGTACGCGCTCACCCGTGTGGGCGCGAGCACCCTTGTCATCGCTGCGGATCCGAGGATGACCCATGCTGGCTTTACCCCGCCCTCAGGGGGGCGTGGAAGCGTTGCGTTGGAAGGATCGAACACCACCACAGGATCAACAAGGGAGATTTCATGCCCAGGATCACCGTGACAACCGATCCAACGACCCAACACGCCTCTCCGGTGCTGCTGGACGAGAGCGTTTCCTCGATACATCTCAGTGACGACCACGCCGCCGCGCAGCTCATCGAGCGCCTCGGCTGGGCTATCACCGACGCCGAGAACACCCAGCGGGCGGAAGTGGCCGCGCTGTAGCCGATCACCGACTGAGGCGGCCTGCGCCCGTGCGTGGGTCGCCAGAGTTGCGGATCTCGCGCTGGTCAGGCCCCCGCAGCGACCTCAGGGCACCGCCGGCTCTCCTCCTGCCCCCTACCGCCGCCGCCCCGCCGCGAAGCTCTGCACGGGCGGCGCGACCGCGCGCATGCTCGAGCCGACCTCCGCTCCCTCCATGCCTTCCGCGCCCGCAGATGCCCCCTCTGCCCCGGCTGCGCCCGCGGCGGCGGGCAGCCGGCTGACGCGCGCGGCGGCGGCGTGGCTCTCCTCGTCGATGCCCCCCGAGACGAAGCGCTCGAGCGGCGCGAGCTCGCGCACGAGCACGTTGATCACGGGGCGGATCTCCTCCTCCACCTCGGCCCCGCGCCCCTGCCGCGCCCGGCGCGCCTGATCGAGCGTCCGCTCCTGGGAGCGCTCCAGGCGGCCCCTGGCGAGCAGCAGCGGCTCGGCGCGCGCCAGCTGGCGGTGGCTCTCATAGACGGCCCCCGGGACGATCAGGTTGATCGTCCCGAACTCGTCCTCGAACAGCAGGAACATCGTCCCGTTGGCCGTGCCCGGCCGCTGGCGCGCGATCACGAGGCCCGCGACGGCCACCTCGCCGCCGGTGGGCAGCCGCGCCAGCTGGGCGCTGGTGGCGAGCATCGGCACGACCAGCCGGCTGCGCAGGATGGCCAGCGCGTGGTCGCCGATCGTCACCCCGCTGGTCGAGTAGTCGGCTATCAGCCGCTGCCAGCGACCCAGCGGGCGCAGGCCCGGGACGGGCGGAAGCTCCAGGGGCAGCGCCAGCTGCGTGCTCTGCGAGGAGGGCTCGAGCGGGTCCCCGCCGATGCTCAGCGCAGGTGCTGCCAGGCCCAGCTGCCACAGCGCAGAGCGCCTGTCCAGGGGACCGATGAGCCCGTCGCAGGCCCCCGACCAGGCCAGCTGTTCGAGCGTCAGGCGCCTGACGCCAGCGCGCGCGGCGAGGTCGCCGAGATCGGCGAAGGGCCCGTTGCGCATGCGCTCGGCGACCAGCGCGTGCGCCTCTGCGCTCGCCACGCCCTTGACGTAGCCGAGGCCCAGGCGCACCCCCGCATCCTCGACCGTGCACTGCACCTGGGATGCGTTGACGTCGAGGCCGAGCACCGCGATCCGGGCGGGCGAGCTTCGATTCTCGGCCTCGTGGACGAGGCTGTCCGGGGCATAGAAGCCCATCGGCTGCTCGTTCAGCAGCGCGCACAGGAACTCCGCGCCGTAGTGCACCCGCAGCCAGGTCGACTGGTAGGCGAGCAGGCCGAAGGCGGCGCTGTGGGCCTTGGGGAAGCCGAAGCCGGCGAAGCCTTCGACCATCGTCCACACGCGCTGGGCCGTCCGCTCCTCGGCGCCCACGTGCCGCTGCGCGCCCTCGATGAAGCGCTCGCGGTGGCGGGCGAGCATCTCGTGCGAGCGCTTGCGGCTCATCGCCCTCCGCAGGCCGTCGGCCTCGCCGGGGCTGAAGCCCGCGAACGCTTCGGCGACCTGCATGACCTGGTCCTGGAAGATGATCGTGCCCAGCGTCTCCCGCAGGACAGGCTCGAGCGCGGGGTGCTCGTATGGGATCTCATAAGCGGGGTCTTCGCGCAGGCGCCTGCGTCGCTCGATGTAGGGGTTGATCGCACCGCCCTGGATCGGCCCGGGCCGCACGATCGCCACCTGGATGGTCAGGTCCTCGAGGTTCTGCGGCCGCGTGCGCAGGAGCGACTGCATCTGGGCGCGGCTCTCGATCTGGAAGACGCCCACGGTGTCCGCCGCGCGGATCGCCCTGAAGGTCTCGGGGTCGTTGAAGGGGATGCGGGAGAGATCGACGCGCTCGCCGTGGGAGCGCGCGATCTCCTCCACGCAGCGCTCCACCGCCGAGAGCATCCCCAGCCCCAGCAGGTCGATCTTCAGGAAGCCCGCATCGGCACAGGAGTCCTTGTCCCACTGCACCATCTGCCTGCCTTCCATCGCCGCCGGCACCACCGGGCAGCAGTCGATCAGCGGCCTGGTCGCCACGATCATCCCGCCGGGGTGCTGGGAGAGATGACGGGGCAGCCCGTAGGCCTGCTCGACCAGCCGCGCCAGCCAGCGCCAGCGGATCGAGGGCTCCCCCCCGCCCGTCCCTCCTCCCTCCGCGGGACGGCCTCCCGCGAGCCCCGCGACGATCTCGTGCTCGCCCCCCGGGGCGGGGGCTCCGTAGCGCTCGGCGCCGCGCGCCACGCGCTCGATCTCGCCGGCGGGCAGCCCGAGCACCTTGCCCAGCTCGCGAATCGCCCCGCGCGCGCGAAACGTCGGGAAGGCGGCCACGAGCGCGGCGCGATCGTGGCCGTAGCGCTCGTGCACGCGCGGGATCAGCCGCTCGCGGATGTCGCGAGGGAAGTCCAGGTCGATGTCCGGCAGCCCGTGGAGGTCCTCATGCAGGAAGCGCCCCAGCGCCAGCCCGGCGGCGATCGGGTCGATGTGGGAGAGCCCGGTCAGGTAGCACACCAGCGAGGAGACCGAGGATCCCCGGCCGCGCCCGGGAGCGAGCAGGGCGCGCACCGAGTCGGGTCCGCGGACCTCGAGGGCGACCTCGCGGGCGAGCTCGAGCATGTCGTGATGGAGCAGGAAGAAGCCGGCCAGCCCGAGCCCGTCGATCACCCTCAGCTCTCCCTCCAGGCGCGTCCGGGCCTCCCCGTGGGCGGCGCCCGACGATCCGTAGCGCTCCGCCAGCCGGGCCCCGCACAGCTCCGCGAGCCGCCCGGAGGCGCGCTCGTCCTCGGCCCCCGGATAGCGATAGCCGAGGTCCCGTCGCAGATCGAACGTCAGCTGCTCGGCCAGCAGCAGGGTCTCGCGGACCGCCTCCGGATGGTCGGCGAAGCGGCTGGCCATCGCCTGCGGCGTGCTCATCACATGGCTGTGATTGCCGCGGCGCAGCGGCTCGGAGGCATCGAGCGTCGAGTGATGGCGGAGCGCCACGAACGCATCCTGCAGCTCCGCCCTGGAGCGATCGTGCGCGTGGACGTCGCCCGTGGCCACGCACGCGACCCCCAGGCGACGGCCGAGCGCCGCCAGCGCGCGGTTGCGCGCGCGATCGTGGCGCGCGTAGGGGCGCTGGAGCTCAACGTAGAGGTTCTCAGGGCCGAACGCATCGAGCAGGCGCCGGGCGATCGGCTCGTCGTGGGCGCCGCGCCCGATCACGGATCGCCCCGCGCAGCCGGTCAGGCAGACCAGGCCCTCGGCGTGGTCGATCACCGTGGCCAGGTCCACGGCCGGCTCCCCCTGATCGCGCCGCCCGGGGCCCTCGCGGGTGTGTGCGTGGGCGCGGGTGATGATCCTGCAGAGGTTGCTCCAGCCGCGCTCCTCGCGCACGAGCAGCGTGATGTGGCGCGTGTCGCCTTCCTCCGCGGGGGGGCTGCGGACGTCGATCTCCGCGCCGTGGATCGCCCTCACCCCGTAGTCCTCGGCGACCTGCGCCAGCTCCATCGACCCGGAGACGGAGTTGTGATCGCTCAGTGCGAGCGCCGCGTAGCCGAGCTCGCCGGCGCGGCGCGCGAGCTCCTCGGGCAGCGAGACGCCGTCGAGGAAGGAGTACGCGGAGTGGCAGTGCAGCTCCACATAGGGGGGCGTGGGCGACATCCGCGCGACCGCCTATGGCCCCTGGAGGAACCAGCGCCCGGAGCGCAGATCGTGGAAGACCACCACGTTGCGCCCGCGCTCGCCCACGAGCTCCCAGTAGCGGCGGCGCAGCGGCTCGGCGGTCCACCAGCGGTCCTCCACCAGCCAGGACTCGCGCAGCGACTCGACGCCTTCGCCGTCTACCTCCACGGGCAGGCCCTCCCCCCAGCGCACGCGCGCGGGGCGGGGAGGGTTGAGCGTTCGCGTCAGAGCGGGTGGCGACATCGTGGGAGGAGGCGTCATTCGGGGATCGGCGCGAGCACCACACGCCGCTCGGGCACGCGCGAGTCGGGATCCACGCAGACCGCGCGCATCGCGGCCTCCTGCCCGGCGACGGCGCGCATCTGGGCGACCGCCTCCCGCAGGCGCGAGGCGCGGGCGGCGCGGCTCTGGTCGAGCAGGGCGCCCTGCTCGACCAG
>OCZT010004161.1_pt1 | contig 14663 bp, 12 predicted proteins | sample 1539031 | NCBI WGS metagenome assembly OCZT01 (sample SAMEA3539308, study PRJEB22396) | soil metagenome | biome: tundra; feature: field; material: soil | place: USA | collected 2010-05 | depth 0.15 m
GAATTATCTCTTGGCGAATCAGCAGAATACCGTCCGAACCCGTCAGGAACTTCGGGTTAGTATGTTATTGCTGCTTTCTTGTACTACAGGCCACCGCAAACTGTCAATCCACCCAAGCCAGGGTGTTGACGCAGGAATCGTTTGGGTATTCCTTTTCTGCAGGGCGTTGTCGGGTGTATGCTCGTTCTTACAGAGATAAAGGAGCTGATTATGCCGCAATCTCCTCACGCTGCTCGATTGGTACTGAACGTTTTTGATGGCACTCGGCAACTTTTGGCGCCCGGCGTGCAGCTGCTTGTCACGATCATCGATGGGAATCGGCATACGATTGTGCGAGACTATTTCAAGAGTTCGAGCTTGGATTTCCCGGCGCTGCCCGTGAGCGGGAACTTCGGCGATGAGTACACGGTCATCGCGTGGGCGGCGGGGTACCAACAGGCGGGTTTTGCGCCCGTGCGTCTGAGCCCTCAGGTCGTCCAGGTGGTGGACCTGATGCTCCTGCCCAAGGAGAGCGCGTACTCGTTTGCGCAGGCGCGCTGGGCGGCCCTGCAGGCTGAGCACAGGGTTGCTTTGCGCGGGTGCGGGTGAGGTTATAGCGTGCCAGCGGTACACCACGCTGTTGGAGGACCATCCTGAGCGTCTGGCGTGTCTCTTGAATATCACGACGGCGATGAGCCAAATCCATCTGCCATCGGGCACGCCATTGGCGTACTTGTGCGAACTCGTGTGGGACGACACTATGGCGTGCGACCGCTTCTTCGCCTGGGCACACCCGAACCTGCTCAACCAGGTAAGTATCGCCGCAAGCCACGGCACGTTCGCCCAGGAGCCTGCACCAAACACGTTCCATGGGGGAGCCACGTGCAGCTACAAGCAAGTACAGCTTGGCGAAGCCAACGTCCAGCTCACCTTCCACGAAAACGACAAAAAAGTCATCGAGGGAGCAACGTACATCAAAGTCGAACCGGACATCGACTACTACCGCGACCTTGGCGCGCACGCAATCCTCGAAGTGGTCCCGAACACCATCACGGGCGGGCTCACGAACCCGAAAGACGTGTACGTGCTTCGATGGATCGCAGGACAACGCGCAGGGCTGCCCGAGTTCGCCCCACCCTACACAATCATCAACGCCTGAGACCGGTGACGAAGCAAGAGGGATTTGGCGGAGTTCGCACTCGCCTTGCCACCATCGAACAAGCCAGGTATTGAGGATAGCAGGACGCCTGGAATGGAGGTAACGGAACGTGAGCATGAGTTTCAAGGCAGGCGATATCGTTGTCGACTTTGGCCCCGAGGGTGACTTGGCGAAGTGCCTGCAGCCAGGGCTAGATACCGTACTGCACTTCAAGGACAATTTACAGGCGATTACGAGGATTCCGGACGCGATGCTCGCTGATGTCCCCGCGGGATCATTCCGTGCTGGCTTCTCGACGGATCAAGAGGCGAAGTGGGTTCCTGGTTCGCGGCCCCAGATGGATTATGTGCCGCAGGAGTCGTACGCTCAGACGGCGGAGTTTGTCGCCAACTACCACCGGGCTCGCGAGATCTTAGAGGCGATCTCCGAGATCAGACTGCGGTTAGGGGATGGAGAGCGGCGGACGATTCGCACCGCCGTCATTGCCGACGTCCAGCTCTCCTCGGGTTCGGTCGCGCATCTACCGGCTTCGGTCGCTGGCCTTACGCTCCGCTCTGGAGAGATCAAGTCGGCAAGGGACTGACGGAGTTCCAGGTAGCGGAACGAGATGTCGGGTCGTGTGGTCGCGATGGCAGCGATGCGATCGACGCCGACCGCGCGCTCATCAGGCAGTGACGCGGCGAATGGGTTTCCCAGGGTATCCTCGAACCAGAAGACGTGCTTGCTGAGCCGTGGGAGACGCTTCTCGCCGAGGACAAGCACGCGGCCGCTGGCGGCGCAGTCAAGCAGCGTCACTGACAGCGCGACATTCGAGGCATTCTCTACGACAAAGCACACTGGATCGCCTTCAGCGATCTCATACGGCGCGTGCGTGCCAGGCTCTACTTGCGGCACATCGGGATCCTGTGCCATCCCTGGCGGCACAGTTGCCCCGCGGCAATCGAGGAGCCACAACCGCAGCAGGCTGGGTAGGTCACGGCACATGCGGGCCATTCGCAGAGGTGTCACGTAACCGTGGTAGTGCTCGACGACAGCCCGCGCAACATCGAGCCGATCGGACGGAATCACGGCCAACACCGGCTCACCTTCGATGTCGCCGGTTCCGTGTATGTCGTCGGTCAGTGCCCACCCTCCACTCACGAGACGCACGAGCGTCAATTCGGCCTCGTCTTGCCTAACCAGCTCGATCAGGGAAGACGCTGCCAGCTTGGTCGCGAGATCGCCGTCCTCGGGCGAGAGCGCGACGCGCAGACGCGCAGAGTCGCCCGCGCGAACCAGGCGACCGCGCGGCGCCTCGGGTAACACGAACGGCGTCACGGCGATTCCCGTACATGCAGAGCGCTCGGCCCTGGTCACGCGGATCATTCCTTTGCGGGCGGCGAGATCCTCGGCAGTCTCTAGCGGCGGGAACGCGGGGGGATCCGAGCCATACACGGCGATCTCGGCTCGAGGAGTGATGCCTGCGAGCGTGCCGACATCCACACGATAACCTGATGGGACCTGCACGATCGCGAACCCGGGATCGACGTCCTGATCCGGACCGAAGCCGAAGACGCGGCGGCCGAAGCTTCCCGAGAGCCATGGGCTCTGTCGCGGGTTCGCCTGGCGAACCGCAGCTTCAACGGCGCGCCAGATCCGCCCCCAGCGCAAGTCTGGGAGCTCGGTAGTGGGCACGGCCATCAGCTGTGTCACCAGCGCCCGCGTCAACTCACCGTGCGCCAGCGCGCCGTCGCCGACCGATTCGCGGGCGCGTTCGTCATCGCGACAGGCGGCGATAACCTGACACCGCTGCAGCGCGCCGAGCCCGGCGGCCACACCGCGGATCGGCGCTGTGGGCAGGGATTCGCCGGAACCCAGTTGATACACGTCTGGAGTTGGCCAAAAGCGATCGTTCGACGACCCGTCGTCGATGAAACCGCGCGTAGCACCGGCGGAGCTGCAGCAGTCGAGGACCACGGTAACTGCCGATGTGCGTGCAGCGATGCGCGCGATCAACGCGTTCAGCTCCCAATCGAACAGAAGCCGGTACTCGGCGCCACGCTTTTTGTCCTTGGGCAGCACCGCTTCGCGCGAAAAACGGCGCCGGTCGCTGTCGGCGACGATACACTGCGTACCGTGTCCCGAGTAGTAGATGAAGACGCGGTCGCCCTTTGTGACTGCCTCCGTACCGAGGTGCGTCAACGCCGCACGCAGGTTGTCAAGCGTGGGCGGCTTCTCGGGGACGTCGGTTTCGTGCGACGCACCGCGCGGCGCGGCCAGGCGCTTGATCCGATCCCGCGCCACGCCGATGCGATCGATGAGCAGGCGCTGAACGACGTCGATGTCGTTGACACACCCGGTCAACATCCCGCCTCCGTCGTAGGCGTCGATGCCGATCAAAAGGACGTGATACTGGCCCTGCACGTGTCTACCTGGGCGGCTCAGGATAGACCTGTGCGGCGAACGCGGAGTCACTGGGTGTAATGTCCGATCCCCCCACGATCGCCTTCCCGTCGAGAGTGAGGTTCGCGGCGATCTCGTAGCACATGATTGAGTCCGCTTCCGCAGCCGGCGTTCCCAACAGCGAAGACTCCTCCAAAGGCGTGAGCACTTGGTCGATGACCTCCTGTCGAGTCCAGCCCTGAGTCCTCATGTACTCTCGGATCACCTTCTCGCGATCTAGGCGCTCAATGATTGCCTTACGCATGTGCTCGTGCGGGAAGCCAAGCGTGTGACCGGCCTCGTGGCGCACGACCCTATTAAACTCGGAGTCGGGGATCTTCATCGTGAAGGCTTCGAGGTTCATCGTGGGCCGATCGGGCCTGATGAGCAGGATGTCGGTTCCGAGATTCGACCAGTACCCATCCTCTCCGGGAGCCGCCTCGCGCGCGGTGCAGCGCGCGATGCGGACCTGCGGCTCCACGTTGGACTCCACGAAGCGCACGTTCGCGGTCAGGCTCCACGCGTTGAGATGCAAGAGAATGCGCGCGCGCAGTGCAGGATCTGGCGTATCGAAGAAACCTACGGTGAGGTGCACGCCCTGGGTGCCCCAGTACCGAGTGACATCGAGGGCCAGACGTTCGCCCTCGCTCCCCGACGGCACGTCATCTTCCTCGAGGCCGGGGGGCCGATTGCCGGAATTCACCTTCATCGCGTTCGATGCCGCCCTGGGCCATTCGTGGCGCGGCAGGTGCCGCGACGCACAGACGATCACGCCATGCGATTCAGTCACCGATCCCCCTTTCAGACGCTAACTATTATCTCATCTATCCCTTGCCGCAAGCGGGTTCATCTGGTAGACCGCACGTTTAAGTAAACCAACGGTCATCCCCCGATCACGATAAAAGGGGCCCAATGCTGCGAGTGTGCCAGACCCGACGTTGCAACAGGGGTCGAGACAAAGTCCCTGAGCTTTGTTTTCTCTGCCTCGAGTTCCGGTATGCTGAGCTCACTCAGCCAGACCTCCGCCTCCGCCCGCAACGCCACCCGTCCGGCCAGTCCGTTCGTAAAGCACTCGCGCCTCTTCGAACGCCGACCGCGCGCCTGATATGTCGATACCATCGGTCCCGCCTTCGACTGCCTCGACCATCCAGGCGAGTTCGCTTGTCGGATACGCGACGTCGGCAATCATCAGGTTCCGCACAAGGGCCGGGCTGATCGGCGCGGCGACCCAGTCGCCGCGCCGCACTAGGCAACTGGCGACACCCGCTTCGTCTCCCGCGGATTGATATGCAGCTATTGCTCGTTCGAGCGCTTGTTCTGCGCTCCCGCGTTCACCCGCGAGCGCCCGAAGTCCGCTATCGAACGCTCAACAAACGCTTCCGCCTCCGGCGCCAGGCTGCGGGCATCGTCACGGGCAAATTCACATTGCGGCAGGTTAATGGCGAGAAGCATCTGCTTTTGCGGGTGGCTGGCGGCACCTCGGATCGTTGCAAGCGCAGGGAGCCGACTGGCGACGAATTGCAGCCCCCAATATTCATTGCTGGCCGCGGCAGTTCCAGGCCAGGTTCCGGTTCCCTGCATACGAGCGTGATACGTCTTCGCTCTCTCGACGCCATTCCAACGCAGTTCCAGCTCCACGGAGCCACCACCGCAATCACCGGGAAACAAATTGAAATTCCTGACCTCAGCGAGCCAGCCCAGCGCGAGCGCGAGCAGCCCGTTCGCCATCGCGCGCTTCTTCCGCCACACAGTAATCGTCATCGAACGTACGACAGGCACGTCCGGTCTCACCTCGAACCAGTTGGGCGATGCCGGTGGAGAGGTTGGCAGTGCTGTGGGAGCGAATCAGGGAGGTCATCGCAGCGCCCGCGTAGAGACATCGGGTCGGCCACTGCAATGAGCCATGAAGAACGAGAGTTCATTTGAAACATCCTCTCGGACCTGGTTCACGGTCAAGCTACGGCGAATTCAGCATCCGCTTGAGCCGGTTGAGCGCGCAAGGACGAAGCCGAGAGTGACGCGGCCAAGCACGACGGCATTCTCACGAGCGTCGTGGCCTTCATGATTGCCGTGCGGCCGATCGGACGGCCTCATCAAACCTCTCGTCTTACGATGACCTCTCGACTACACCGAGCGGTAAGGCTCGGCCTATTTGCGGCGATGGAGGGACGTTGATGCGACCAAAACGTCCTAAAACTGAAGGTATTTGTTTACCGGGTCAGTTTTCCGTGTCTCGGTGAGCCCGTGCGGGAGTAGCCACGACTAACCGCGTGACGTTTTGTGCCGGTACCTACGCAAGGGCGCGAGCATCCGGTTGACGTTGTCAACCGAAAAGGCTTGGGGATCAAAATCGTCGCCGATCCAGTCGAGCATTTCTTCGTGCCGTTCGTGGTTGGGGTCGTGGAGGGCCTCTACCAGATCATAGAATCCGGGAATGCCCCCGCAATCTTCCGGTGGACACGCGAGTTGACCATCAGTGCAAACCGGATACGTCAGATTCGGATCATCTGGAAGCCGCTTCTCCAGGACGATACTATGCTCCCAGGTATCGCCAAAATCGTACGTGTAAATAGCCTTGGAGCCTGCCCTCCCCAAGATGCCGGAGAGGCGCACTGTGCGTTCATTTTCCGCAGAGGGCATCCCCATGAGCCGGTCTTCAGGGTCGGGTCGCCCGATGCGCCGCTGGCCAATGGAAAATTCGTGCATGTGGCCGTCCTCCCACCCCATCGCGGCTTGCAGCACGTCGTGCAACTGCGCCAGAGTCGTGTCCGCGGGCACCAGCAGACGGCGCCAGATTGGTGGGCTTGTGCCGAGCAGGGTGACCTTAAGCTGGTATATTTCCGGTGGAACCGCGCTCTTTTTCGTCGGCATAAGGGCTCTCCTCGATGTTAATCCCGCATAGCCGTTGCCGCGCGTCGCGCGCCAGCGGATAAACGTAGATATCTTTGACTGCTTGCCCGTGAGCGGTATGCTCCCGGTCCATGCGACCGCGTCCGGTGGTTTGTCCGACATGGATCCAGTTGGCGGCGCGGTAGCAGGTTCCGCGAAAACGTTTCACATCCACCAGGGTTTCCAGCAGCAGGGGACGACGCCCGTAGCGGATCTCCCAGTCGCGCGGCTTTCGCCGTGCGCTCAGCGCCAAAATCTTGCTGGCCAGCCCTTTGACTTGCACCCAGGGCAAAATCAGAAATCGTCCATTGTTGACGATAGACTGGAGGCTGTGCCCCCGCTGCTCGTCGCTCCAGCCGATCCACTCATCCCGCGCCTGCATCTTCCAGGCCGGCGAAGTCCAGAGTAGACATGCCAACTCCCGCCCGCGATTGCGCGCCCAGTAGCGCAGGTTTGCCCCGAACGGCACGCAACATCCGAGATAGTGATACCGTTCCACCTGCTCGCGCCACTGGTGGCTCTCGGCTGGACCCTCCACCAAGGCCAGTTCCAGAGGCTCGCACTCGCTGGCGGTGCATTCCAAGGTCGCCGGTTCACAGCAGGCCCCAGATATCCGGAAGGGATCCGCACCCCGGACATTTGCCCGTCGCGGCCCCCTCCCGCCCAACTGTCGCAGCGCGGGAAGCCGCAGGAAACCTTCGGCCTGGAGCCGCTCCAGCAGTTGCCGGCACTCGTGGTTCTTCAACCCTCCACTGGGCCGTTTCCACTCCAGCAACTCACAGACGGTGCGGGCGATTTCTGTGACTCCGAGGGCAGAAAACTCCAGCGCGACCTGGCGCATCAACTCCAGTTCGTCGGTGCGGAACGTGCGTCCGCAAAAGGTCAAAGATTCGGGCATGGAATGAGGTGGCGCGGTTCAACCCGCGCCGGGCACAATGTCCAGGATCACAGTCCGTGGCGCATGCAACAGCCCCACGCATCGTGTGAAGGCATCCTTGCCCTGCTGCCGGCAGGTGCGCAGCACGCTGACCAGGATCTGTTGCGTGCGCGCTCCTTCCCAGGTCCGGTTCCCGCCCCACACCTTGCGCGCGATCACCATGCCGCGGATCGCCCGTTCCGACGCATTGTTGGTGGCGTCCAGCCCAGGACAGCGCAGGAAGGTGAACAGCCACAGCAGTTCATGCTTGAGGTGACGCGCCAGCCGATGGTTCGCCGGATTCCGGCGGCGCGTTTCCAGCATCCGGTCCAGTTTGGCTTCCAGTTTTCCGGTAGCGGTCCTCAAGCCGTGCTCGGAGAGCTCGCCGCGCTCATGGCGATCTCGCAACTCCAAGCCCGTCTGCAGCAACTGCTCTACGGCTCGTGGGAAGGCCAGCGCTGCGGGCGAAGCGACCTGCGCCATCTCCCGGCAACGCTTCAGCAGATGGGCCAGACAACTTTGATGGAACGCGAACTGGAATCGGTAATGGGGTGCCCAGCCGTCATGAATCAGAAAGCCGCCATATTCGGCACCCAGAATCATCACGGCCTGTTCGTATCCTCGGCCTGGCAGAATGGCGTATACGGTCACCTGCGCACTCACCGCCACGTGCAACCACTGGAGCCGCCCGCCCACCTTCCAGCCGGTTTCGTCCATGCCGTTGACGGCAGCTTGCCGCGCGGTTTCCACAAGTCCGTTGTAGGTCGGTTCCGCACGGCCCGCCATCCGCGCCAGTGCCCGGTACAGCCCTCCGCGACTGACCTCCAGCCCGTATCCATAGAACAGGACTTGCCGCGTGTGCCCTAGCGACAGCCCCATCTGTTTGTTCAGGATCGCCGCCAAGGTCAGCGCCTCCGGCCCCAACTGCACGCTGCCGACCCCCACCGCATCCGAAGTCTGCAACGGATGGCGTCCTTGCACCCGGCGCTGGCAATCGTGGCACCGGCCCACAGCGATATCGAAACGGCGCACTACGGTTCGCCGGACAATCTCTTCCTGATACTGTGTTTCGCAGCTTTCCGGATTCACGCCGCCGCCGCAATGCGGGCAGCGCTCCGGCAATGGAACCGCGATCCGTTCATCCACGCGCGCCGGGATCGGGCGGCATGACTGTTGGCCGTAGCCGCAGCCTGGTTTGCGGCCCGGCCGCTTGGGGTTGGCTTTTGGGTTGCCCCGCGAATGGGGCGCGGCCTGACGCTTGCTGGCACGCAATGCTGCTTCCAATTCCCGACGCAGGCGTTCGGTTTCCTGTTGCAGGCGCTCGATCTCTTTGCGCAGCCTCTCGTTTTCCTGCAGCGCTCGATCCAGCTCTTGTTTCGGAACAAACTCAATGCTCTCAGGTTGCTTGTCTGCGGCGGGCCGACCAACTGGTCTCATCCAACCCTACGGTACCCGAAGCCCCCCTTTTGTCCAGCAAAATCTTCGGACGGCCATTTTCAGAGGACTCTCAGGCTCGTAAACAAATACTAACTGAAGCAGGTAAACAAGGATTGAGGCACACTTCACGAAGGCATCGTTACGGATCCTCCCTGCCTGAGGTTACCTGCGCAGCAGTGCTTTAGCTTGAGTTAGCATCTGCATGGCTTGGCTAGAATGATTTGGATCACCGATCTGAACTGCCTTTTCAAGTACGGGTATTACTTCGCTGAATCTTCCACTGTACCGAAGCGCTACAGCGGCATTGATGTAGGCCAACGCACCTTTGGGGTTCAGCGCCATGGCTTTGTCACAATCCCTTAGTGCATCTTCATATCTCTTTAGCTTGTTGTAGATGTTTGCGCGACTCGCGTACGCGTCGGCATGATTGGGATCAAGTTCGATGGCTCGATCAAAGTCATTCAGGGCTTCATCAAATCTCTCCAAATGACCGTAGGTAAGACCGCGACTGAAATATACGAAAGAGACGTCTTTGTCGATATCGATCACCCTGGTTAGGTCTTTCAGCGCCTCTTCATACTTTCCTAGCACCCCATAGGCGAGGCCACGATTGTTGTAGGCTTTGGCATAGTTCTTATCAAGACTGATAGCCTGGTCAAAGTCGGTTAGTGCTTCAACGTACCGCCTCAATTCTCGGAATATGACTCCGCGATCGTTGTATGTTGCAGCTCGATTCGGATCAAGTTGAATGGAGTGGTTGAAATCAGCTAGAGCTTCCTGGTTCATGCCTAAGTCAGCATAAACACTGCCTCGACTGTAGTAGAAGTCACTCACGCCTGGATCAAGCTCGATGGCTCGATCGAAAGCCGTCAGCGCTTCTTCATATTGCTTCAAGACAGCATGCCAGCTCCCAAGCCCCCAATACATTTTGGCGTCGTCATGGAAGGATTCGAGGGACTGTCCGACCCTCGCGGGCCCTCGAGGATCAGCCGAACTGCTGGAAACCGTTACGTTCTCGACGATCTCGCTGGTGTCGTCCAGGGCCAGGTCGCTCATCCGGCGGGGGACACCGTCCGGCGCGACGTAGACCGTATCGAGTGTGAAGACCTGCACCCGGAACGTGATGCCCTCGTGTTGGACGGTCAGAACGGCGCCCAGCGGCACGCCTATCCAGCGTTCGGTCGCCAGTTGATGAAACGGGGAAGCGGGGTCGAAGGTCAGGTTGAGCGTCCGGTACGTGTCGGCCCAGAGATAGTCGCGGGAGCCCTCTGCCATCGCGCTCAGACGTTTGATGTCATCCGGATGCTTCTGTACCGTCTTCGGCAACGAGTCGAAAAGCACGTCGGCACTGAACACTTGGAAGTCGTACTGCCGGGTTCCGGCGCGACCGCTGAGCGGGTAGCCCAGCTGCTCGGTCGTCGCGGCCTGATGATAGATATCAGATGGTCGAAGCTCGGCGCCCACGGCGCGGTAGCTCGCCTCGAGGAGCGCAAGGCCCAGACCTGACGTTGGCATCCGGCCACCATCCAGGTGGGACAGGCACTGGGCTTCACCCGGCCTCTCAGAATCCTCAAACAAAGTGTCTCGGGCGAACACTTGGTAGGCGTAGTCGCTACCCTCACAGCTGATACGCCCGCCGGTTGCGTGCAGAGGCGCTCCGACGCCCAACTCCAGTGCGCGCTGATGCAGCGGCGACTGGTGTAGACCATCGCCACGTGCGCTGAACGTCGCCTGGAGCAGCTTCATGCGCAAGTTGACGTTTTGTCCGGCGGACGGCGTCTGCGCCTGGTGGAGGGGTTCCTGCACCATCACTTTGGAAGGTTGCGCCGGGGGATGTTCCTCGTGGCCGACTGCATCACGATTCGTCACAGCCTGGGCACGCAGTTGGTGCGGGTCGCCTTGGCAAATAAAGGCGCCCCAATAAAAGGGATCCGGATACTTTGCCTTCATGGTCAATTGGGCTTCCCGCAGGGCCTCGGCCCGCGGTCCGCCGGCCCTGAGCGACCGATAGAAGTCCTCCATAAGCTCTGCGGTCTGTTTGTCCGGCACCTTCCAGAGACTCATCACAAGCGTCTTGGCTCCCGCTTGCACGAAGGCACGCCGAAGCCCGAACACCCCCTCGCCAACGTGTATGTCGCCCAGCCCAGTCTGGCAAGCCGAGAGGACAACCAGCTCTGTTCGGAGCAGGTTGAGCCCGCTCACATCCTCAGCGGTCAGCAGGCCGTCCTCGGCCTCGGGAGGGAGTGCTCGCTGCTGGAGCCAAGCGTTGGCCCCGGCCAGGGCCAGCCCCGAGCGCAAGAAAGGGCTCTCTAGTCGCCCGGCGGACAGGCGATCTATCCCGATGTCTGCCGTCGCGCCGATGTCGCTCATTGGCAGCGACTTCGGTACGGGATCATGCGGCTGATCGGGCAGGAAAAACCCGTGCGTCGCGAGGTGCAGGATGCGCGGCGAGCGTAGGGCCTTGAGCCGGGCCTCTAGAACCTCGTCCTGCAGTAGCGGCGGAACTCCAAGAGAGGCGGCGATCCGTTCTCCTTCAACGCGGGTGCCCCGCAGCCGATCGAAGCGCAGCGAGCCACGGTCCAGATCTCGCGATTGACGTCGCACTCGCGGTGTAACTGTCTCCGTCGGTGAAGCCATGCCGCTACTGGCGAAGTCAAAGTCTGGATCAGCGGCTACAACTGGGTCGCCGGGCTGGTCGGCGACGTCGGTCATGAATCGCAGCACGTCGCGCCCGACGCTGAGATAGCTAATCAGGTAGTCGTCGATAAGGCGACGGCCGTCACCAGTGGGTAGCACCTCAAAAGGCAGGCGGGCGAGTTCTCCGTCTGGGACCAGAAGGAGCCGCCTGCACCCGCCAAGGGCGGCCGCAAGCCGATCAAAGAGCGCTGCGCGCAGCGCCGCACCGTCGCTTGTACTTGAGGCCTGAGACAACGGGCTACGGCCCAGAAAATCACGAGTGGCGACTGGCGATGCGATGCCTGGGTCCTGCCGCTTCGTCCGTGGCTTCTTTTGGCCGGCCTCTCTCCGCTTCGGGGGCAGCAATCCCTTGCCCCCGCTAGTCGATTCCAAGAAGGCGGCGAGCAGCCGATCGATGCGCTCGGCTTCGCCCAAATCCACCATCCGCACATCGTCCGGCCTGCCGGCGGGCAGAACGAAGGCCAGATAGCGGGCAGGTTTCCAGCTGCGCTGATCCCGGGCAGGCACTGCGCGAAAATCGAACACGTCGAAGCGGACGAATTCGACGAGCACGGAGTCCGCCGGCAACGCAGTGGCGATGGCTCGCCGGTCGGCTTCGCGGAGACGCTGCTCCAACCGCATCTCTGGAATCTGCCGAGCCAGTTCGGCCTCAAGTTTTTCGCGTCGAGAGTTCCAACCGGCAAGGATGCGCCGATGGCCGTCGCTGCCTTCGGGTCCGGGGCCGTCCAGCGTCTTGCGGCCGATCTGGCCGCGCAGGGTGGACAGTTCCCGAAGTTTGCCCTCGATGGCCGGGTAATGCCCGCCTAAAACGGCGTCCCGCTGCACCGCCAGCGCTTCGGCCCCCAGGGCCTTCCGGCGCATCACCAGTTCCAGCCCCGCCTGCACCGCCGCGGGTGTGTCCGCGAGGTCCTCGAGGATGAGAGAGAGGTATCGGTGCAACTCCATCGCCAGGGTGCCGAGGTAAGCCATTCGCTGACGCTCAGAGCTGACTGCGAAGACATGCCCGAGCGTGCGTTCAGCGATCTCGGCGGCCTGATCCATCAGATGACGCGCCTCGGCAGCGCGCCCTGTTGCGCCATATACCATCGCCAAGTTAAGGAGGCCCGTGGCGACGAGGGGGTGCATTTCTCCCAGCGCTGCCCGGTAGATCGTCAGTGCCTCCTGAAGCAGCGGCTCGGCGCACCCATAGTCACCCCTGTTTATGTGTCCTATCGCCAGGTTGTTCACGATCGTGGCGATCTCAGCGTGGCCTTCTCCCACCGTCGCGCGGACGATCGCCAGCGCCTCTTGGAGGAGCGGCTCTGCCGCCGTGTAGTCACCGTTGGCGGCGTGCCCTACCGCCAGATTGTTCAGGGTCTCGGCCACGTGGGGATGCTTCTCGCCGAGCGTCTTGCGCCGGATGGCCAGGGCTTCCTCCAGCAGCCGCTGGGCCGCGGCGTAGTCGCCAACGGCTCGGTACTGTGCCGCCAGGTGTGTGAGGCTGACAGCAAAATTCGGGTGCTCTTTCCCTAGGGCCTGACGCGCAATCTCCAGTGCCTCGTTCAGGTGCGCGTGGGCCGCCTCAACGTCGCCCGTGGCCTGGTGAATCGCCACAAGGTTATTTAGGGTATTGACCAAGTCAGGGTGCCCTTGCCCCAGCGCCTTCCGCTGGATAGCGAGCGCCTCCTCCAGTAGTGGCCGGGCCGCGGCGTAGTCGCCCGCAGCTTGATGCAGCACCGCCAGGTTGTTTAGGGTGGTCGCAACATCGGGGTGCTCTTCACCCAGCGCCTTGCGCCGGATAGTCAGCGATCTGAGATACAGCGGAGCGGCGGCCGCGTAGTTGCCTACAGCGCGGTGCACGGCCGCCAGACCGTTCAAGACAGAAGCGACTGCGGTGCTCTCCTCCCCCTGCGTCTCTCGGGCGATTCCTAACGCTTCCTTGAAAAGCAGTGCGGCCGCGGCGTAGTCGCCGGTGGCGAGGTCTACCGTCGCTAGGCCTGCGAGGTTGGTCGCAATGTGGGGGTCCTTCTCCCCCCGCTCCCGCCGGAGGGCGAGCGCCTCCTCCAGCAGCGGCCGAGCGGCGTGGTAGTCACCCATGTCGTAATACACCCTGGCGAGGTCGTCCAGGTTGGTAACCAGATCGCGATGTCTCTCCCTTGGCACCCTGCGCCGGATGGCCAGCGCCTCCTCCAGCAGCGGCCGAGCCGCGGCGTAGTCGCCGGCGGCCTCGTTCATCTCCGCCATGTTATGCAGGACAATCGCGACGTTCTCGCTCTCCTCCCCAAACGCCTTGCGATTGATCGCCAGCGCTTGTCGATAAAGCGGTGCGGCCTTCGCGTACTCGCCGGCGACGACGTATAGCTTAGCGAGACAGTTCTTAGCGTAGGAGGCAGCAGGGCTCTCTTCACCCAAACCCAAGGCTATTTCGAGAGCCTGGGTTGCCGTCTCTATGGCTCGCCCGAGTTGACGTTCGTCGCGATGCTGGCCGGCCTTCGGGCTAAGCTCCTGGTTGATCTGGCCCAGCTCGCCGATCAACTGCTGAACATCGTCCGACGGTTTTCGCCACATCATCCTGAACCCTTATAGCGTGGGCAGCGAGCTATGTCGGCGGATCTGCGCCGCCAACGCGGCCGCCACCTACATCGGTAAAAGCGCCCTCAGAGTCGCGAACGCAACGGTTCGGTAGACCGCTGAACGCAATCCGCAGACCGATTGATCTCTTCTACCGCAGTTCAACGAATTGATAGCCCGTACCGAGGGCCGCCATTCAGCGGCTGACGTAAGGTTGAATCTGGTGGTCGGAGAGCAGGAGTTGACACGATCTCTGTCGTTTTTATACCGTGCCAGCAAATGCTGCCATCGTTGGTGAGCGGCGTTGGATTGCGAGGATGGGAGTAAAGGAGTTTCCGCCTCGGCTTTGAGCTGCTCCAGGAAAGCGAAGTCATCATCCTCCAGTAGATCGCACTGGAGAGTGCGATCATTAGCCGTCGATTTCTTCAAAAATGTCAGCATGGTGTTCCTCCGTTGGCAGCCGGCGGAGCGCTGCGGAGAGGGCGGCGCCTCTCCGCAGAACGGAAGTCCGCCGGACCCAAGTATACACCCGGCGCCGTCCGCTGGGAAGAGTACGAATTCAGTTGATTCTGCGAACCTTCGCGGGGAGATCGCAGGAGCGTTAGTCTACACGTT
>OCZT010004162.1_pt1 | contig 14657 bp, 15 predicted proteins | sample 1539031 | NCBI WGS metagenome assembly OCZT01 (sample SAMEA3539308, study PRJEB22396) | soil metagenome | biome: tundra; feature: field; material: soil | place: USA | collected 2010-05 | depth 0.15 m
CCGCCTGAAGTTCTCCGCCCTGTCGCCCGGCCATCTCGCGTCCCCCGCGGCGTCGGCGGCCGTGGCCGCCGGCGTGATGACGATGGGGCCCAATAGCAGCTTCGATCCGTCGAGACCGGTCAGCGGCGCCGACGCGATCGCCGCGATCAATCGGATCGAGGCGCTGGCCGGTCCGCTGGCGACGGGCAAGGGCAAGCGGCCGCAATGACGGCGTTCACGCCAGCCAACCAGCTCACGCTGCTGCGGATGCTGCTCATCCCGGCGTTCGTGATCCTCGTCCTCTACGGCCAACTCGGGTGGGCGCTCATCATCTTCGCGACGGCCGGCCTGACCGACGGATTGGACGGGTTGCTTGCGCGGTGGTCTGGCCAGCACACGAGCCTCGGCGCGTGGCTCGACCCGATGGCCGACAAGCTGCTGCTCGTGACGACCTTCATCATCCTCACGCTGCCGGGGCTCGGGTTGGCCAACCGGCTGCCGATCTGGTTGACGGTGTGTATCATCAGCCGCGACGTCGCCATCGTGCTGACGGTGGCCATCGTGAACCTCGCGATCGGTCCGCGGACGTTCCGTCCGTCGATCTTCGGCAAGATCGCCACCGCGACCTACATCCTCACCGCCGTGGCCGCGATGCTGTTCAATTACCTGAGGTATCGGTCAATCATTGTTGACGCGTTCGTGTACGCGTCGCTGGCCATCACGTTGATTTCAAGCCTGCATTACATCTGGCACGCCGCGCGGATCATCGACGAGCCGGCGCCAGTACGGGAATGACGAACATCTGGCTGTTGGCGTGGCTCGTCGTCTCCGCGATGCAATCGCCTGTCGCGAAACAGGCGGTCGTCGAGACGTCGGCGGGCACGTTCATCATCGATCTGGGCCCGGAGGCGGCGCCGAATCAGGTGGCCGTCTTCACGAAGCTCGTCAGCGAGGGTGCGTACGACGGGACGATCTTTCATCGGATGGTCAAATACGGCATGGTGCAGGGCGGCGACCCGTTGTCGAAGGACGCGTCGAAGCGGGCGCTGTACGGCACCGGCGGCCTGAATCTGGTGAAGGCCGAGCCGCGCGCGGCGAAAATGACGCGCGGATCCGTCGCCGCCGTCCTCGTCCCAGGCAAGCCTGACAGCGCCGGCGCCCAGTTCTTCATCGCCGTCGTCGATCAGCCCGGCCTCGACGGGCAGTACACGGTATTCGGCCACGTGTCGGACGGCCTGGAGATCGTGCAGAAGATCTCGGAGACGCCGGTCGATGCCAACGGCCTTGCGACCGAGCGCATCGAGATCCGCACGATGCGGATTCGCGACACGCCGCCGCCGGCGCCCGAGCCTTTTTCGACCGAGGCGCCGCAGGCGCTCGCGGCCTATCGCGCCGTCCTCGACACGAGCGCGGGACCGATCACGATGGAGTTCCTTCCGGACAAGGCGCCGGCTCACGTGCGTCAGTTCCTCAGGCTGGCGCAGGCCGGCGTGTACGACGGCATGACGTTTCACCGCGTCGCGCCAGGCTTCGTGATCCAAACAGGCGCGCTCGCGAGCCGCGCGGCGCCGCTGACGGAGAAGCAGCAGGCGTTGGTGCACAACCTGCAGCCCGAGTTCAATGACACGCGTCACGTGAAGGGCATCGTGTCGATGGCGCACGGCGACGATCCGGCCAGCGCGACGACGTCGTTTTTCATTTGCACGGCGACGTCGCCGGCGCTGGACGGACGCTACACGGCGTTCGGCCGCGTGGTGGAGGGAATGGCGGCCGTCGACGCGATCGAGGCGGCGCCGCGCAACGGCGAGGCGCCGATCGCGCGCATCGATCTCAGGACTGTACGGATCGAGAAGCGCTAGTCCCGTGACGAAAGCTCTGCTTCACGTCTCCATCGGACTCGCGCTGCTGCCGGCGGCGGGCTGCTTGCATCGTATCCCGCCGCTCACGCCGGGCGCACCCGTCCGCTTCAGCGTCGATTTGCCGTTCGACAACCACGTGCTCGAGCTGCACCTCTCTCGGCCGTGCGTGATCGACGCGGGGCACCCCCTGGTGCTGTTCGCCACGGGCGACGGCGGCTGGCGCGGCAAGGACAAGGACGCCTTCGAGCACCTCACGCAGTGGGGGTATCCGCTCGCCGGCTTCAGCGCGCCGAGCTACCTGCAGCACATCATCCGCCACACGCACGCGACGATGCCAGCCGACGTCGCGCGCGACTACGCGCGCATCATCAGCGTCGCCAAGCAGCGGCTGGGTCTGGCGGCCGAGACGCCGACGATCCTGCTGGGCGTGTCGCGCGGATCGGGGCTTGCCGTGGCGGCGGCGGGGGGGCCCGACCTGCTCCCGCCGCTCGCTGGCATCGTCGCCGTCGCACTGACGCGCGAGGAAGAGTACGTCCAGCGGCCGAAGCGGCGCCGCAACGCGCCGCGAGCCGATCCGGAGATGGCCATTCTGGACACCTACGAATATCTGCCGCGGCTGCGCACGCTGGCGCTGTCGATCATCCAGTCGACGCACGACGACTATCTGCCGGCGGAAGAGGCGCGGCGGCTGATCGGGCCTGATTCGGCGCTTCGGCAGCTCCGTCCGATCGCGTCGAAGAATCACAGCTTCAGCGACGCGCGGACGCCGTTGTACGCGCAGATGCGGACGGCGCTCGCCTGGGTGTCCCAGTTCGCGACGGGAGCGCACCTGCCATGACGCGCGCGGTGGCCGTGACGCTGATCACGCTCGCTCTGGCGGCGCCGCGCGCGGCTGGCGCCGCCGAGCGGCTCGACTTCACGCTGCGTGGGAAAACGCTGACGGCATGGGTCTACCAACCGGCCGGGACGCCGAAAGGCACTGTCATCATGGGCAGCGGCGATGTCGGCTGGGTCGGTCTTGCCGTCGACATGGCGAATTTTCTCTCGTCTCAGGGCTTCGTCGTCGTCGGTGTCAACGTGCGGCAGTACCTGTCGTCGTTCACGCTTGGGAAGACGAACCTGGCCGCCACCGATCCGCCCGCCGATTACCTGGCGCTTGCCGAGGTCCTGAAGCGCCGCAATCTGCTGCACGAACCGGTCGTCGTGTCCGGTGTCTCGGAGGGCGCGGCGCTCGCGGTGCTGGTGGCCTCGTCGCCGCGCAATCATGAATGGCTGCGCGGCGTCGTGACGATGGGCGTGCCGCCGACCGCGGAGCTGGCGTGGCGGTGGACCGACTTTCCGGCGTGGATCACGAAGAGCGACGTGCGCGAGCCGTCGTTTGCGGCTCGCGATTTCGTGGCGGCGGTGTCGCCGCTGCCGCTCGTGATGATTCAGTCGAAGAAGGATGAATACGTGTCGGAAGCCGACTACAAGGCGCTCGAGCTGGCCGCGAAAGCGCCGAAGAAGCTCGTCCTCATCGACGCGAGCAATCACCGCTTCACGGATCGGCGCGCCGATCTCGAGCGGGAATATCTCGCGGCGCTCGCCTGGATTCAGGGCTTCAAACCATCCTCGTAATCTTCACGGCGGCGCCGATCACGAGGATCCCGTCGCGCGTGCCCTTCAGCATGTGCCCTCACCGTCGTCCCCAACACAGTATCCTGGTGAACGGAAAAAAGAACGGCCGCGTCCGGTCGAGCCTGGCCAGCAGATGCGCGCGATAGTCGTCGACGAAGCGCGCGAACAACTCCGGCGGCAGATGCCGCTCGTATTCGGTCAGCAGGGTGCCCTTCATCCAGTCGACGACGGACTCCGGTCCCTCGAGGATGTGCGGGTAGACGACGAGCCGGACGTGCTGCTCGGTGAAGCCGGCTCGATCGAGCAGCCGCGCATAGCCGTCCGGCGTCAGCACCGGCTGGGGCCGATGCCACCCGCCGAACGCCTCGCGAAAGGGCTCGGCCGTCGTCAACTCCTCGGCGACGGTGTGGGATGGATCGTCGTGCATCGCCGGAACCTGGAACGCCAGCTGGCCGCCCGGTGTCAGCGCCGCGGACAGGCGCGGGATGAGCGCCGCGTGGTCGTCGATCCAGTGAAAGGCGGCGTTTGAAAAAATCACGTCGTATTCGTGACGGCCGTCGAAGGCTTCGATCGTGCCGAGCGCGAATCGCAGGCCGGCCGGTGGGTCGTGGCGCCTGGCCGCTTCGAGCATTCGCGCCGATCGATCGATGCCGACCGTTTCTCGCGCCTGCAGGCGTGCATGCAGCAGAGCGGTGAGCGCTCCCGTCCCGCAGCCGAGATCGACCGCGCGCAGGCCCGACGCCGGCTTGATGAGCGTCAGCAGATCGAAGAACGGCTGCTCGCGCTCGCGGCGAAACTTGTCGTACTGAGTCGGATTCCAGGGGTCCATGGTGTTCGCCTAGCTCGCTTCGTCGTCAAACGGCAGTCGATCGGGCGGATTCAGATCCGCGTCGCCGCAGAAATTGTGCACGCTGACGCCGAGTAGCCGCACCGGCCGCCGGTCGGCGTCGGTCTTGGCCAGCAGCTGCACCGCGCGGGCGACGATGTCGGGCTCGGCGCGCGTGGGCTGGTCGGTGTGGCTGCGCGTGATCGTCGTGAAGTCCGAGTACCGCACTTTGATCGTCACGGTCCGCGCGAGGATCGCCCGGCGCGCGAGCCAGCGGGCGGCGTCGGCCGCCATGTCTGAGACTTCGGTACGGATCCGGTCCAGCTCCGTCAGATCCTCCACGTACGTGTTTTCCGAGCCGGACGATTTCACCTCGCGGTCCGGCACCACCGGCCGATCATCGACGCCGTTGGCGAGCTGACGCAGCCAGTCGGCGAGGCTGCCGACCGTCTCGCGGAGCATCTCGAGCTCCGCGGCTCGGACGTCGACGAGCCGTTCGATGCCGCGCGCGCGCAGCTTGCGCGCCGTGACCGGGCCGACGCCCCAGAGCGCGTCGACCGGCAGCTGCTGCAGGAACGGCTCGACGCGCTCGGGGCTGATCACGGTCAGGCCGTCCGGCTTTTTCCAGCCCGACGCGATCTTGGCGAGGAACTTGTTTGGCGCGACGCCCGCCGACGCGGTGAGCCCCGTCTCGGCGCGGATGCGATCCTTCAGACGGCGCGCGACCGGCGTGGCCAGCCGTTCGCCCCAGGCGTTGTCGGTGACGTCCAGGTACGCCTCATCGAGCGAGAGCGGCTCGACGAGCGGCGTGACCTCGCGAAAGATCGTGAACACCGCCATCGACGCGGCTTTGTAGCGTGAAAAATCTGGTGGCACGATCTGGAGGGACGGGCACAGCCGGACCGCTTTGGCCATCGACATCGCCGAGTGGATGCCAAACGCGCGCGCCTCGTAGCTGGCGGCCGCCACGACGCCGCGCCGATCGGGCCGGCCGCCGACTGCGAGCGGCTTGCCGCGCAGCGACGGATCGTCGCGCTGCTCGACCGACGCGTAGAAGGCGTCCATGTCGATGTGAAGGATTCGCCGCACCGCTAGTACAATATACGGATCGTATGCCTCAATTCATCTACACCATGAAAGGTCTCGGGAAGGTGTACCCACCCGATACCAAAGTCCTCGAAGACATCTGGCTCTCGTTCTACTTCGGCGCCAAGATTGGCGTGCTCGGGCTGAACGGCGCGGGCAAGAGCTCGCTGCTGAAAATCATGGCCGGTGAGGACCAGCGTTTTACCGGGGAGGCGTTTCCCGCCGACGGCATTTCGATCGGGATGCTGCACCAGGAACCGCACCTCGATCCGGCCAAGGACGTGCGGGGCAACGTGGAAGAGGGCGTGGCGGAGACCAAGGCCCTCCTCGAGCGCTACGACGAGGTCAACGCGAAGCTGGGTGAGGATCTATCGCCCGAAGCGATGGACAAAGTGCTCGAGGAGCAGTCCAAGATCCAGGACCGGATCGACGCCACCAACGCGTGGGATCTCGACTCGCGCCTCGAGCTGGCCATGGACGCCCTTCGGCTCCCGCCGCCCGACGCCGACGTGACGAAGCTTTCCGGCGGCGAGCGCCGGCGCGTGGCACTGTGCCGTCTGCTCCTGCGATCGCCCGACCTGCTGCTGCTCGACGAGCCCACCAATCATCTCGACGCCGAATCGGTGGCGTGGCTCGAGCGCTTCTTGAAGGACTACGCGGGCACGGTCGTCGCCGTCACCCACGATCGATACTTTCTCGACAACGTGGCCGGCTGGATTCTGGAGCTCGATCGCGGCCGAGGCATTCCGTGGGAGGGCAACTACTCGTCGTGGCTCGAGCAGAAGCAGAACCGCCTCCAGCAGGAAGAGAAGGCGGAGACACGGAAGCAGCGCACGCTCGAACGCGAGCTCGAGTGGATTCGCATGTCGCCGCGCGCGCGGCAGGCGAAAGGCAAGGCACGGCTGAACGCGTACGAAGATCTGCTGCGCGAGGAGTCGACGGCGAAAATCGAGAGCGCCGAGATCTACATCGCCCCCGGTCCGCGCCTCGGCGACGTCGTCGTCGAAGCGCGGGGCGTCAAGAAGGCTTACGGGGACAATCTGCTGATCGAGAAGCTCGACTTCACCCTGCCTCGCGGCGGCATCGTCGGCGTGATCGGGCCCAATGGCGCCGGCAAGACGACGCTGTTCCGCATGATCACGGGGCAGGAGACGCCCGATGGGGGGACGCTGAAGATCGGCGAGACCGTGCGGATTGGGTACGTCGATCAGAGCCGGGAGGCGCTTGATGCGGACAAGACCGTGTTCGAGGAGATCACGGGCGGCGCCGACGAGCTCGAGTTGGGCAAGCGCAAAGTGGCGTCACGCGCGTACGTGTCGTGGTTCAACTTCAAGGGTGGTGGACAGCAGCGCAAGGTCGGCACGCTGTCGGGCGGCGAGCGCAACCGCGTGCACCTGGCGAAGCTGCTGAAGAAGGGCAGCAATCTGCTGCTGCTCGACGAGCCGACCAACGACCTGGACGTCGATACGCTGCGCTCGCTCGAAGAGGCGCTGCTCGCTTTTGCCGGCTGTGCGGTCGTCATCAGCCACGACCGCTGGTTCCTCGACCGCATCGCCACGCACATGCTCGCCTTCGAAGGCGACAGCCAGGTGGTGTGGTTCGAGGGGAACTATCAGGACTACGAGGCCGACCGCCATCGACGCCTCGGCGCGGCCGCCGATCAGCCGCACCGGATCAAGTACCGTAAGCTGACGCGGTAAGCGACCCTCCGGCCGTTCCTGCCCGTCCCGCCCGGCGTTGACATCCGCTGCCGTCCAAATATATGTTGTGCCCACATATGGGCACGACGCTTCTTGAACGCGAGTTGAAGCGCGGCAGCGCCGAGGTGCTGATCCTCGCGCGCCGGCGTCGGGATGTTCGGCGTGCTCTCCTACAGCGTCGCGCAGCGATCGCGGGAGATTGGCATTCGCACTGCGCTCGGCGCGCGGCCGGCCGACATCGTGGCGCTCGTCGTGCGGCAGGTCGCCGTGATCTGGGCCGGCGGAATCGCGGCGGGGTTATGGGTTGCCTTCGCCGTATCGCGGTCGCTGACGACGGTGCTCTACGGCGTCAACCCGCACGACTTCGCCACCTTCATCGCCGTGCCGGCGATCCTCGCGGTGGTGACGGCGATCGCCTGCGTCGTCCCGGCGCGGCGCGCGGCGCGCGTCGATCCGCTCAAGGTCCTACGCGCCGGCTAGGATCTCTTCCGCGCGCGTGGCGTCTTCGGGGCGCACGAGCAGTTCGACGCCGGTGCCCGGCCACAGGCCGGGGCGCATCCCGCCGGCGTCGTCGGTCCGGATCATCGAGTCGATGTCGGCCGCGTCGAGCGCGCTCTTGGCGACGTCGGCTTCGATCCTGTGGCTGAACGTCCGCACGACGACGAGCGCGTCATGATCCATTGGGAGGTGCCTCGAGAAATGCCGCAAATCGATCGTTGAACAACGCGCCGGGACGCCGCTCCCGCAGCCGCGCGACCGCGTCCGCGCCGGACATGCCGAGCTCCATGAGAATCAGCCCGGCGACGAGGGCCGAGCGGTTGTAGCCCATGCCGCAGTGCGAGAGGACGCGGTGGCCGTCGCGCACGAGCGAGGCGCCGAGCCGCGCGATCGCCTGCAGCGTGCTGACATTGGGCAATTGCTCATCGTCGTCGTCGATGGGGAAGTAGATGTAGAGGCAGCTGTTCGCCAGCGTCGGGATGCAGGTGTCGAGGCCGCCCTCGAGATCGATCACCGTGTCGATCCGATACGTCGCGATTGAGTTCCAGTCTTCAATCGCCGGCGAGATGAACAGGCGGCCATCGTCGTCGACCTGGAAGAGCTCCACAGGGACGCCTTTTCACCCGCTCTTACGTGATCTTAGTCCGGAAATAGTCGATGGTCTTGACGAGGCCCTCTTCGAGGGTGACCTTCGGCTCCCACTTGAGCAGCGTCCGCGCGCGGGTGATGTCGGGCTGGCGGACGCGGGGGTCGTCGGTCGGCAGCGGCCGGTAGACGATCTTGCTCTTCGCGCCGGTCATCGTGATGATCGTCTTCGCGATCTGCTCGATCGTCATCTCGCGCGGGTTGCCGATATTGACCGGATCGTTGACGTCAGACAGCATCAGCTTGATGATGCCGTCCACCAAATCGGTGATGTACGTGAAGCTGCGCGTCTGCGTGCCGTCGCCGAACACGGTCACGTCTTCGTTCCGCAGCGCCTGCGAGATGAACGCCGGCACGGCGCGGCCGTCGTTGACGCGCATGCGCGGGCCGTAGGTGTTGAAGATCCGCACGATCTTCGTGTCGAGGCCGTGATAGCGGTGGTACGCGACGGTCATCGCCTCGGCGAAGCGTTTGGCTTCGTCGTACACGCCGCGCGGACCGATCGGATTCACGTTGCCCCAGTAGGTTTCTTTCTGGGGATGCTCGAGCGGGTCGCCGTACACCTCGGAGGTCGAGGCCAGCACGAACCGCGCGTTCTTGGCCTTCGCCAGGCCGAGCGCTTTGTGCGTGCCGAGCGCGCCGACCTTCAGCGTGGGAATCGGCAGCTCGAGGTAGTCGATCGGGCTCGCCGGGCTGGCCCAGTGAAGCACAAAGTCGACCGGGCCCTCGATGTAGATGTAGTTGGTGATGTCGTGTTTGATGAAGGTGAAATCGCGGTTTTGGAGGTGCGCGATGTTCGCGGTACTGCCCGTGAGCAGGTTGTCGATGCCGATCACCTCGTAGTTGCGGTCGAGGAGCGTCTCGGCGAGGTGCGACCCGATGAATCCGGCAGCGCCGGTGATGACGACGCGTTGTTTAGTAGGCATGCTTGTGGAAGAAGCCTCTGATGAGCGTCAACCACATGATCTTCAGGTCGAGGCGCACCGACCAATTCTCGATGTAATAGAGATCGTACTCGATCCGCTTCTCGATCGACGTGTTGCCGCGCCAGCCGTTGACCTGCGCCCAGCCGGTGATGCCGGCCTTCACCTTGTGGCGCAGCATGTACTGCGGAATGCGGTCCTTGAACTGGGCGACAAACAGCGGCCGCTCCGGACGCGGGCCGACAATCGACATCTCGCCCTTGAGCACGTTCCAGAACTGCGGCAGCTCGTCGATGTTCGTCCGGCGCAGCACCCGGCCGAGCGTCGTGCGGCGCGGGTCGTTCTCGCTTGCGAAGACCGGACCCGAATCGGCTTCCGCGTCGACGAACATCGAGCGGAACTTGTGGATCATGAACGGCTTGCCGTCGAGCCCCATCCGTTCCTGCGTGTAGAACACGGGGCCGTCCGAGGTGAGCTTCACGAGCAGTGCAATCAGCCCGAAGGGCAGCGCGAGGACCACCAGCGCCGCCGACGAAATGGCGATGTCGATGACGCGCTTGACGGCGCTGTTGAATCCCTGCAGCGGGACGTCGTTGATGTTGATGACGGGGACGCCGTCCAGGTCCTCGAGGCGCGCCCGCAGCGCGAGCACCTGCAGCAGATCCGGCACGACTTTGACGTCCACGATCTCGCGGCTCGTCGTCTCGATGAGCTCGAGCATGCGGACGTGCTGCTCGGGCGGCAGGGCGATATAGAGGTGGTCGATGGACTCGCGCGTCGTAATTTCCGCCGCGTCGGCGAGCGGGCCGAGCAGCGGCAGCCCGCGGTAGCCGAGATGATCGCCGCCGGACCGGTCGTCGACGAAGCCGATGATCTGATACCCGAGCTCGCGGTGCTCCAGGATCTTGTCCGCCACGAGGCGTCCGAGCTCGCCAGACCCGGCGATCAGCACGCGCTTGAGGCCGATGCCCGCGCGCCAGCGGCGCTCGAGCGCCTCGCGCACCAGCTCGCGCGACGCGAACGTCAGCGTCACGTTCAACACCAGAAAGATGCCCCAGACGACCTGCGACACTTCCAGCACGCCCTTGCCCTTCGCCTCGCCGCTCGTGAAATACGTCTGCACGTACAACGTCGCGACGATCCCGAAGACGACCGCGAGAATGCTGCCGACGAAGACGGCGAAGAAATCGTCCACGCGCGATCGACCGCGCCGCAGCCGGTACAAGCCCTGCAGGTTGAAGGCGAGCGGCACGAGGATCGCGATGAACGGCATCACGTACACGTACTGCCGCAGCGTCGGCACGCCCTTGGTGATCGGGATCAGCGCCGCGACGAGCCCGGTGTGAAACCGCAGGATGTAGGCGACGATGAACGCGGAGAGGCCGAGCAGCGCGTCGGAGACGACGTGGAAGGCAACGAGCAGGCGGTTGTAGCGCCGGACCATTACGTCGTTTCTCGCGGGGCGCTGGCTGTCTCTCTTGGGGCGCCGGCGGCGACGGTTTCGGCCACCAGCGCTTCGATCTGATCGCCGAAGCGAGCGCGGCTGAACCGCTCCGCGTGCCGGCGGATGCGGGCCGAGTCGAACTTCGTCCGCATCGCGCGCGCGATCGCGTCGGCGAACGCGGCGCGGTCTTCGCTGTCGACGAGCAGCCCTGTTTCTCCAGGCACGACCGTTTCGAGCGCGCCGCCGCGGCCGAGCGCCACGACCGGACAGCCGCAGGCCTGCGCTTCGAGCGGCACGATGCCGAAGTCCTCCTCGCCGGGCAGCAACACGACGGCGGCGTGGCGGTACAGATCGCGCACCTCCCCATCCGAGACACGGCCGAGCCACCGCGCGTCGCCCGACAAACGCGAGCGCTCGGGTCCGGTGCCGACGATGGTCAGCGGCACGCCGGCCAGCCGGCACGCGTCGACCGCCACGTCGAGACGTTTGTAGGGAACCAGGGCCGACACGACGAGCGCGTAGCGGCTGTCGCCGCCCCGGACCGTCGCGGAGGCCGAATCAGGATGGAAGAAGTCGGTGTCGACGGGCGGATACACCACAGTCGCCTCGCGATTATAGTATCGGCGGATCCGCCCCGCAACATGCTGGGAGTTCGTCAGATAGCGGTCCACGCGCCCGGCGGTGTCCCGATCCCACCGCGCCATGGCCGCCATCGCCCGGCGAAGCACCGCGCTCGCGATCGTGCCGACGCGCGCGGGTCCGAAATACGCGTCGAATTGGTCCCACGCGTAGCGCATCGGCGTGTGGCAGTAGCAGATGTGGACCGTGCCGGGCCGGGTGATGACCGACTTCGCCGCGCAGTGGCTGCTGCTGATGACGAGGTCGAATGGCGTCAGATCGAACGCTTCGACAATCGCTGGGAAGAGCGGCAGGCACTCGCGGTAGTAGTGCCGGACGCCCGGCAGATGCTGCAGCGCGGAGGTATGGATCGGCAGCCGCTCGATCGCGGGCGACACCGACCCGCGCACGTGGAGCAGCGTGAAGATCTCCGCCCGCGGATAGCGCTCACAGAGCACTTCGAGGACCTTCTCGCCTCCCCGCATGCCGGTGAGCCAGTCGTGTACAAGGGCGATCTTCACGGCGCGCTGACCTCGCCGTAGATCTCTCGCACGCGGCGGGCCGATTGCTCCCATGAAAACTGGTGCGCCCGTGCGAGCCCTTTGCGCCTGAGATCGCGGCGCAGCCCTTCATCGGTCAGCACGCGGTGGATGCCGTCCGCGATCGCCTGCGGGTCGTACGGATCGACGAGCACGGCGGCGTCGCCGGCGACCTCGGGAAGCGACGACACGTTTGACGTGACGACGGGGGTGCCGCTCGCCATGGCTTCGAGCGGCGGCAACCCGAAGCCTTCGTACAGCGACGGAAAGACGAAGACGCCGGCCAGGCGATACATGACGGCGAGCGTCTCCTCCGGCATGTAGCCGAGGAAGCGGACGTACTTGTGCAGCCGGTACTGATGCACCGCGCGCCGCAGCGCCGCATACTTCGAGATTTCGTCGCCGATCAGCACGAGCTTCACATGATCCAGCCCGCGCCGGCGGACCAGGTCGAACGCCTCGATCAGCCGTTCGAGGTTCTTGTGCGGCTTGACGTTGCCCGCGTAGAGGACGAACTCGTCGTGCAGCTGGTAGCGCTCGCGCACGCGTGCCACTTCGTCTTCGCCCGGCTCGACCCCGAAGCGCTCGTCGTACGCGTTGTAGATGACGTCAATCTTGTCGGCCGGCGCGTCCACGAAGCGCAGGATGTCGCGCTTCGAGCTCTCCGACACGGTGAGCACGCGCGTCGCGCGCCTCGCCGCCAGCGAGATGGAGGCGCGCGCGTAGGTGTGCGCGAGCCGGTTCGGCAGGTACTGCGGGAACATCAGGTGGATGCAATCGTGAATCGTCACCACGGACCGGCACGAGACGAGCGGCGGCAGCACGTAGTGCGGCGCGTGGAAGAGCGTCACCCCTTCGCGCCGGATCGCGAGCGGAATCCTGAGTTGCTCGGAGACCGAGTAGTTGCGGGACGTCTCGGCCACCGGCCTGAAGTTCTCGCCCAGCGCGGCCAGCCAGTCACGATCGTCCGGCCGGGAGAACAGCACGAACTCGGTGTCGCGATCGAGGCGCGCCAGTTGCCGCAGCAGATTGCGGATGTAGGTCCCGATGCCGAAATCGTGGAGTTTCCGCGCGTCGATCCCTATGCGCACGCGTAGATCATAGCAGGGCGGGACAGGCAGGATGGGCGGGAAGGGCCGGACGGCACTACCGATCCCAGCCGGGATAGTCGAGGCGGTACTTTCGGCGGAGGTCTCGCCGGACGCCGGGAAGCACGTCGGCTCTTCGCGCCGCTTCTTCGGCTGCCAGCATATCGGAGCTGATAGCGTCGGCCTGTTGCTGGATTTGCGCCAGGACGTTGGCGCACCACTCGGGCGTCCGATGCAGCGCGCTCGCCGGATCGTACAAATGAAACCACTCGTGCGTCGGGCCTGCGGGCACGTCGGTGATCTTGCAGGCTGCTTTGTAGCGGCTCCACGACCCGTCGAGCTGCGTGGCGCGCTGCGACAGCGCCGAGAGCGTCTGGGAATACCTGGCGAGTTCGCTCGAGCGTTTGAGGTCCATGTCGGAGGGCCGAGGCGCCACGACGGCACCGGCGCCGGCTCCGGTCAGCGGCACCATCATCACGTTGGCCGTGACCCGCTGGATCAGCGACTTGACCTGGTCGATCGCGACGGCTTTGCCGGCCGTGCTGTTGTCGTTGAACGTCGAACGACCCGCCGTGATGCCCACGACGTTGCCCTGCAGATCGAGCAGTGGCCCGCCGCTGTCGCCGGGCTGCGGTACCGCGTCCGTCTGAATGACGGCCCTGTCTTCCTCCTGACGCAACCCGGTCACGATCCCGCGGCCCACCGAGCTTTGTTGCAGGCTCTCCGCCCATCCAAGCGCCACAACGGTCTGGCCCAGACGCAGATGGGACGAGTCTCCGAGCGGCAGCTGCGCGTCGGTGGGTCCTAACCGAATGACCTGCACCAGCGCGATGTCGAGACCGTCCGACATCGACGCGACCCGGCCATTCAGTTTCTGATTATTCTGCGTCGTCACAGCGACGAAGAGGAAACCCGCGACGACGTGCGCGCTCGTGACGATGAGGTCGGGCCTGACGAAGAATCCGCTTCCGCGTGATTTCTGCGTTGTGATCATCACGACCGCCGGCATCGCGCGGTCGATCATGTCCGGAAGCGGCGGCGCGGCCGCCGCCAGCTGGGCTTTTGCGATGGCCTCCGGCGACGAAGGCGGTTCTGATCCCGACGGCTGCGCGCCCGGCACGGGCGGCGGCGAATCCACGGGCGGCGGACCGGCGCTCGACGATGGTCGCCCCACCGCTTGGATTACCGGTGGCGAAACGGGGTGGCGGTTTACGTACCACGCACCTACTACGATCGTCGACAGCGCGATCACGACGGATGCCACGATGCTGATCAGGGACGACAGCGGCGTCTCCAGCGACCCTTCAGGCGCCTGCGGCGGGGGAGCCTGTGCCCAGTTCGGCTGGTATCCACATCGGCACTCGGTGAATTTTCGCGGCACGCGGCGATCGCACGCCGGGCACACCCAGCTGAAGCCGGCGGAGGAGCGGTCAGTCATGAACGGAATACCTGCCGTCTTACGTATCGGATCGACGCAAGCGCAGATACAGTCGAAGGAGCGGCGCCAGCAGGGGGTGGTGCTTCTCGTAGAATGCCACGCGGCTGCGGCGGTAGGCCTCGCGCGTCGCCGCCGGCGCACTGGCCGCGGATCGACCGCGCAGGTGAATGATTTCAGCCGCCGGCGTAAAGCGGATGCGTCTGCCGCGCGCGCGGATGGCGGCGCAAAAGTCGACGTCTTCCGTGTACATCTGATAGCGCTCGTCGAAGAGGCCCACCGCGTCGGCGTCGGCGCGGCGCACGAGCAGACACGCGCCGCTGACCCAGTCGGGTGACTGTTCGCGTAGATCGGAAGAGCACACGTCTGAACTCCAGTCACGCCAATATCTCGTATGCCG
>OCZT010004163.1_pt1 | contig 14656 bp, 13 predicted proteins | sample 1539031 | NCBI WGS metagenome assembly OCZT01 (sample SAMEA3539308, study PRJEB22396) | soil metagenome | biome: tundra; feature: field; material: soil | place: USA | collected 2010-05 | depth 0.15 m
GGGGCTATGACCCCTTCTCCACGACGAACACGATCGAGGTGTTCGTCTCCAACCTGCGCCGCAAGCTCGAGGCCGAGGGGGAGCCCCGCCTGCTGCACACGATCCGGGGAGCCGGCTACGTCCTCCGCGCCTAGCCCCCTCGCGGGCCTCGGGCGCGCGAGCGCGCGCCTGTCGGCCAGCTTCGACCGGCTCCCGATCCGTGTGCGCCTGGCGGGCGTCTCGGCGCTGCTGACGTTCGTGATCCTGTGCGCGTTCGCGCTCGCGATCGGCTCGCTGACGGTCCATCGCCTGCGCACGGACTTCAACCGCGAGGTCAACGACACCGCCAACCAGCTGCCGCTGCAGCTGAAAATCACCGTGGACCCGCTGAAGGGCACCCTCGGGTTCTCGCCGTTGCAGGCCGTGGCCTCCCCCGCCGACCACCCGGTCGTGCGGATCATGAGCATCGCGGGCCACGTCGAAGCTCAGTACCCCAGCAACGCCCCCTCGTTCGGCTCGACCCTCCCGGGCACTGTCACGATCGACGGCTACCGCGTGGTCACCAAGCCGGTGATCCTCAAATTCGAGGGCCAGCGGATCGGCCAGCTGGTGATCCAGTACGCGCGCCCGATTGCCAGCACCGAGGCCACGGTCAGGCGCGTGGAGCTGTTCCTGTTCCTCGGCGTGCTCGCGGGCAGCGTGTTCGCCCTGCTGGCGGGCATGGCGATCGCGCGCCGGGCGATGGCGCCGATCGCCGCGCTGACGGTCACCGCCGCGGAGATCGCGCGCACCCGTGACCCCTCACGCCGCGTCCCCGAACCGCTCGCCGACGACGAGGTCGCCGAACTCGCGCGCACGCTCGAGGGCATGCTCCGCGAGCTCGACGCGGCGCGCGAGGAGACCGAATCGACGCTGGCTCGCCAGCGTCGCTTCGTGGCCGATGCCTCCCACGAGCTGCGCACGCCCCTGACGAGCGTGCTCGCCAACCTCGAGCTGCTCGCGGATCGATCGGAGCTCGGCCAGCTGCCCGGGGATCTGGGCGAGGCGGCGCGCTCGGCGCTGCGCTCCTCCCAGCGGATGCGCAGGCTGGTCGCGGACCTGCTGCTGCTGGCGCGCACCGACGCCGCTCGAGTGGTCCCGCGCGAGCCGTGCGACCTCGCTCAGATCGTCGTGGAGGCCGCGGGCGAGCTGGGCCCGGTGAGCGACGAGCACGAGATCTCACTCGATGTCCAGCCGGCGATGGTCGAGGCCGCGCGCGATGAGCTCCACCGGCTCACGATCAACCTGCTCGAAAACGCGCTGCGCCACACGCCCGCGGGAACGCGCATCCGCGTCACCACGCGCACGCTCGGCGAACAGGTGGAGCTGGTCGTCGAGGACGACGGCCCCGGCGTGCCGCCCGACCTCGAGCCCACGCTGTTCGAACGCTTCGTGCGCGGCGCCGGCGATCGCGGCGGCTCCTTCGGCCTCGGGCTGGCGATCGTCCAGGCCGTGGCAGTCTCGCACGGGGGCACCGTCGCGCTGGAGCCCCGCGAGGGCCACGCGGGCGCGCGCTTCGTCGTGCGGCTGCCCGCGCTCTCAGACCTCGACGACGACGGGCAGCACCATCGGGCGCCGCTTCAGGCGGTCATAGACTAGCTTCGCGAGGTCGTCGTGGAGGGTCTGCTGGAGCAGGTCCACCTCGCGTATTTCCTCTTTGGCGGCGTGCGCGAGCGACTTGTCCACGGTCGCGCGGATCTCGCCGAGCAGCTTGTCCGCCTGATCCATGAAGGGCACTCCGCGGAAGATCACCTCGGGGTCGGCGACGGAGCTGCCGTCGTCGCCCGCGATCGTGACCACGACGATGAAGATGCCGTCGGCGGAGAGCATCCTGCGGTCGCGCAGCGCGACGTCGGCCATGTCGCCGATCTCCACGCCGTCGACGAAGATCATGCCCGAGTGCTCGCGTTCGCCGAAGCGCGCGCCGCGCCCGTCGATGTCCAGCGGCAGCCCGTTGTCGCCCTGGAAGATGTCCTCGGCCGGCACGCCCACCGCCTCGGCCAGCTGGGCATGCAGGCGCAGGCGCTTGAAGTCGCCGTGGAAGGGCATCACGTAGCGCGGCTTGACGAGGTTGAGCATCAGCTTGACCTCCTCCGCGTAGCCGTGCCCGGAGGCGTGCACGGGGGCGTCGCGGGGCGTGATCACGTCGCAGCCGATGTGGTAGAGGCGGTCGATCGTCTCGTTCACCGCGCGCTCGTTGCCCGGGATCGGCGTGGCCGAGAACACGACGGTATCCCCGCTCTTGAGCTCGACCTGGGGATGATCGCGGTAGGCCATGCGACGCAGCGCCGAGAGTGGCTCCCCCTGGGAGCCGGTCGAGATGATCACGACGCGGTCATCGGCGAAGTCGTTGATCTCACGGGGGCCGACGAGCATCCCCTCCGGCACCTCGATGTGACCGAGGTTGCGCCCGATGCCCACGTTCTTGCGCATCGAGCGCCCGACGAGAGCGACCTTGCGGTCGAGCGCGTGGGCGGCGTCGACGACCTGCTGGACGCGGTGGATGTTCGACGCGAAGCTCGTGACCACGATGCGCCCCTCGCAGCGCGCGAAGACGTCCTCGAGGTGCGGCCCCACGACCGACTCCGAGGGCGAGAAGCCCTGGCGGTCCACGTTCGTGGAGTCGCCGCACAGCAGCAGCACGCCCTCGCGCCCGAGCTCGGCCAGGCGCGAGACGTCCGCGGGCGCCCCGTCAACGGGCGTCTGGTCGAACTTGTAGTCGCCCGTGATCAGCACCGTGCCGAGCTCTGTCCCGAGCGCGACCGCGCTCGAGTCCGGGATTGAGTGCGTCATGTGCACGAGCTCCAGCGAGAACGGGCCGATCTCGAGCGTCTCGCCCGCGTCGACCTCGTTGAGCTCGACCTCGCGCAGCTTGTGCTCGTCGAGCTTGGAGCGCGCCATCGCCACCGTCAGCGCGCCGGCATAGACGGGCGGAATGTTGCGCTTGCCCAGCTCGCGCAGGACCCACGGGAGCGCCCCGAGATGATCCTCGTGGCCGTGCGTGATGACGATCGCCTCGATGTCCTTGGCGCGCTCGCGCAGGTAGGCGAAGTCGGGCAGCACGAGGTCGATGCCCACCATCTCCGGCGTGGGGAAGCGCAGGCCTACGTCGACGACCACGATCCGGTCCTCGTACTCGACGACCGTCATGTTCTTGCCGATCTCCCCCAGCCCGCCGAGCGGCAGGACGCGCAGTCGCGAGCTCACGCCGGGGCGCTCGCGAGCAGGCCGTGGCGTTCGAGCATCGCGCGCACTGCCGCGGACTCCTCCTCGGTCGCCGCCACCAGGGGAAGCCGCAGACCGCCGGCGTTGTGCCCGAGCATGTTCAGCGCGGCCTTCGTGCACGTGGGACTCGACGTGAGGAACAACGCCTCGTAGACGTCGCGCAGCGACGCGTCGATCTCGGCGCGCCGCTCCGGCTCGGAGACCATGCGCTGCATCTCGTTGCCGACGATGTGGCTCGCCACCAGGATCCCGCCCGCGCCGCCCATGTCCAGCGTGCGCGCGAGGGTGCCGTCGTCGCCCGCGTAGAGGGCGAGCCCGTCGATCGGCTGCAGCTCATCGGCGTTGGCCTGCTTGATGCCTTCGATGCCGTCGATCTGCGCGAGCTCCGCGAGCAGGTCGGGGGGCATGTTCGTGGCCGTGCGGCCCGGAATGTTGTAGAGCAGCGTGGGTTTGTCGGTGGCACGAGCGACGGCCTCGTAGTGGCGCTTGAGCCCCAGCCGACTCGGGCGGTTGTAGTAGGGGGTGACCGACAGCACCGCGTCAGCGCCGAGTTCGGTGGCGCGCTCGGTCAGGTGGACCGCCTGGCGGGTGTCGTTCGCGCCGGTGCCCGCGATGATCGTCTTGCCCGCGGGGCGCTCGGCGATGGCGAGCCCGATCAGCCCGAGCTGCTCGCGTTCGGTCAGCGTCGAGGCCTCGCCCGTGGTCCCGGCCACGACGAACCCGTCCGAGCCGTTCTCGGCGAGGTGGCGCATCAGCGCGACGAAGGCCTCTTCGTTGACCGCGCCCGCGGCGTCGAAGGGCGTCACTATCGCCGTCAGGATCGTGCCCAGGTCTCTCATCGGCAGGAGTATCTCACGCGCGTGGGCATCTAGAAGAGCAGGCTCTCGAGGCCGATCAGCGGGGATTGCTCGAGCGTGCCGACGCGGCGCACCGCGAGCAGCACCCCCGGCATGAAGGACTCGCGGCTGATCGTGTCGTGGCGGATGCTCAGCGTCTGGCCGAGATCTCCGAGGATCACCTCCTGGTTGGCCACGAGGCCGGGAAGGCGCACGGAGTGGATCGGCGGGGGCGGGCCGCCCGTGGCGGCCGCCATCAGCGCGGCGGTGCGCGCGGCGGTGCCGCTGGGGGCGTCGAGCTTGCCGTCGTGATGGAGCTCGATGATCTCCGCCTTCTGCATGTGCCGGGCGGCTTCCGCGGCGAAGCGCATCATCAGCACGGCGCCGATCGCGAAGTTGGGCGCGATCAGCACGTTGGCCCGCGGCCGGCCCGCCTCGGGCTGCGCCTGCGCGAGCGGAGCGGGGTCGAAGCCGGTCGTGCCGATGACCGCGTGCACGCCCGCGCGCACGCACGCCAGCGCGTTCTGCACCGCGGTGTCGGGCGTGGTGAAGTCAACGAGCACGTCGGCGCCGGGGAGCACCTCCTCGATGCTCACGCCCAGGCGCGGATCCGCGCGCCCCACGAGCTCCATGTCCGCGGCGCCCTCCACGGCCGCGCACACGGTCTCGCCCATGCGCCCCGCGGCGCCGGCGACGGCCACGCGGATCATCGCGCGACCCCCTGGGCGTCCAGCGACGGCGCGACCACCGCGGCGCCGAGCGGGCCGATCGCCGCGCGGAAGTCCTCCTCGTCGGGTCCCACGCCCGCGATCGACAGGCCGGCGGGGTCGAACAGCTCGGCCGCGAGCTCCCTGACCTGCTCGATGTCCACCGCGTCGATCCGCTCGAGCATCTCGTTGACCGACAGAATCGGAAGGTCGTTGAGCACGGAGACACCGAGCCTGCTCATGCGCGCGCCGGTGGACTCCAGGCTGAGCACCACGCGCCCCTTGAGGTTCTCGCGCGAGCGTGTGAGCTCCTCCTCGGTTGCGGGGTCCTCCACGCAGCGCCCGAGCTCCCGCGCGAGCACCTCGAGCGCCTCCTCCAGGTTGTCGGGACGCGTGCCCACGTAGAGCCCCACCTCACCCGTGCGGGCGTAGAGGTTGGAGAAGCAGAACACCGAGTAGGCGAGGCCGCGGCGCTCGCGCACCTCCTGGAAGAGCCGCGAGGAGGAGGTCCCGCCGAGCACGCCTTCGAGCACGCGCAGCGCGAAGCGGCGCTCGTCGTCGCGCGCGATGCCCGCGCCGCCCACGCACACGTGGTACTGCTCGGTGTCTTTCGCCAGGAACAGCACCCGCCTGTGGAAGTCCGGGAGCTCCTGGCCCGCGCGCGGGGCTGCCGGCAGGGAGCGGTCCCCGCGGTCCTGTGCGGCGCGCGCGAGCTCCACGAGCGCCTCGTGCTCGAGCGAGCCCGCGGCCGAGATCACGATGCTCTGCGGCAGGTAGCGCGAGGCGTGGAAGTGCGCGAGCTGCTCGCGCGTGACCGCGCCCACGACATCTGTGGTGCCGATCACCGCGCGCCCCAGCGGGTGCGTGTCGAAGATGGCCCGGCCGAGGAGGTCGAAGGCGCGATCCTGGGGATCGTCTTCATACATCGCGATCTCCTCGAGCACGACCTCGCGCTCCGCCTCCAGCTCGCCGAAGCGCGGGCGCCAGAGCATGTCGCCCATCACGTCGAAGGCGCGCTCGAGGTGGCCGTCCAGGACGCGCGTGTAGAGCGAGGTGGACTCCTTGTCGGTGCCCGCGTTGACCTCCGCGCCCATCGCGTCGAAGATCTGGTCGATCTCCTCCGAGCCGAAGCGCTCGCTGCCGCGAAACAGCATGTGCTCGAGCAGGTGCGAGATCCCCGCCTCGCTGTCGTGCTCGGCCGCGGAGCCCGTGGCGATCCAGAAGCCGAGCGCCACCGAGCGCACGCTTGGCACGCGCTCGGTGATCACCCGCACGCCGCTCTCCAGCGTGCTCATCTGGTGCTCGGGCTTCACGCCCGACGGCTCGCTTGCCTGCGCCCTCAAGGGTGTGCCCTCGGGGTGAGGGTCAATCGCGGTCGCGCCCCGGGCGCGGGCGTCCCGAGCCCCGGTCGCTGCGACGAGGGCCGCGATCGGAGCGCTCGCGCCCGTTGCTGGAGCCGCTCTCGCGCGAGCCGCGACCGGCACCACCGCCGCCGCCGCCCGTGCCGACACCCGCGAGCTCGTCCACGCTCTTGCCGGCGATGTCCGGGTCGTGGGAGAGACGCAGGCCGATGCGGCCGCGCTCGCGGTCGACCTCGACCACGCGCACGTTGACCTCATCGCCCTTGTTGAGCACGTCCTCGACTGTCTCCACGCGCTCGCCGGGCGAGACGTTGGAGATGTGCAGCAGCCCGTCGGTGCCCTTGGCCAGTTCGATGAACGCGCCGAAGGTCGTGGTCTTGACGACTTTGCCGATGTACTCGTCGCCGACCTCCACCTCCTTCATCATCATCCGCACGCGCTCCACGAGCGCGTCGCCCTGATCGCCGTTGGCCGAGTAGATCAGCACCTGACCGTCGTCGTTGACGTCGATCTGTGATTCGAACTCGTCGGAGAGCCCGCGGATCGTTTCCCCGCCCTTGCCGATCAGCAGGCCGATCTGGGAGGGGTCGATCTGGATCGTCTGGATGCGCGGCGCGAACTGGCTGAGCTGCTCGCGCGGCGCGCCGATCACGTCGGCCATCTTGCCGAGGATGAACTTGCGGGCGGTGTTCGCCTGCGTGAGCGCGTCGCGCAGGATGTCGAACGTGACGCCCGTGATCTTGATGTCCATCTGCAGCGCGGTGATGCCGCGCTCGGTGCCCGCGACCTTGAAGTCCATGTCTCCCAGGTGGTCCTCGACGCCGGCGATGTCGGTGAGGACGATGTAGTCGTCGCCCTCCTTGATCAGGCCCATCGCGATACCCGCGACGGGGCGCTTGATCGGCACGCCCGCATCCATCAGCGACAGCGAGGAGCCGCACACCGAGGCCATCGAGGAGGAGCCGTTGGACTCCAGGATGTCCGAGACCACGCGGATCGAGTACGGGAAGTCCTCGATCGTGGGCACCATCGGCGCCAGCGCCCGCTCGGCGAGCGCGCCGTGGCCGATGTCACGGCGCTTGACGCCGCCCATGCGGCCGGCTTCTCCCACCGAGAACGGCGGGAAGTTGTAGTGGTGCCAGTAGTACTTTTTGGTTTCCAGGCCGAGCGTGTCGATGCGCATCTCCTCCTTGAGCGTGCCCATCGCCACGACGCTGAGCGCCTGGGTCTGCCCGCGCGTGAACAGCGCGGAGCCGTGCGTGCGGGGCGTGACGCCGACCTCGATGGTGATGTCGCGGATCTCGTCCTCGGCGCGACCGTCGGGGCGCTTCTTGTGCACGGCGATGCGCTCGCGGATGATCGACTTCTCGAGCTTGTCGAACGCCAGCTGCACCGCGGCGCGGCGCGCCTTGGCGGCCACGAGCTGCTCCTCCGAGGCACCCTCGGGCGCGGCGGGGGCGTGCTGCTCGAGGATCGCCGACTCGGCCTCCTTGGTGGCCTCCTGGCGCTCGAGCTTGTCCTCCACCTGCGTGGCGGCGTCGATCAGGGCTCCGTGGGAGCTGCGGATCGCGTCGAGCACCGCGGGGTCGACCGCGATCGTCTCGAAGACTTTCTTCTGCTTGCCGACTTTGGCGGCGAGGTCGCGCTGCAGCGCGCAGAGCTTCTTGATCTCCGCGTGGGCGATGTCGAGCGCGTCGAGGATCTCCGCCTCGGGGATCTCGTTGGCGCCCGCCTCGACCATCAGGATGGCCTCCTCGGTGCCCGCGACGATCAGGTCGAGGTCCGAGCCGCCGTCCTCGGATTCGCTTCCCGCCGACCCCAGCAGGTCGGCCTCGGAGGGGTTGACGACGAAGTTGCCGTCGATCTTGCCGATCCGCACCGCGCCGACGGGCGTCGGCAGGGGGATGTCGGAGATCATCAGCGCCGCCGAGGCGCCGTTCATCGCGAGGATGTCATAGGGGTGGACATGGTCGATCGAGAGCGGGATCGCCACGAGCTGCGTGTCGAAGCGCCATTCCTTGGGGAACAGCGGACGGATCGGCCGGTCGATCATGCGCGCGGTGAGCGTGCCCTTCTCGCCCGGGCGGCCCTCACGCTTGAAGAAGGAGCCGGGGATTTTGCCGGCTGCGTACATGCGCTCCTCGACGTCCACCGTCAGCGGGAGGAAGTCCACGTCGCGCACGGATCCTGCGACTGCGGTCGCGAGGACCATCGTGTCCCCTTGGCGGACGACGACTGCGCCCGAGGCCTGCTTGGCCATTCTGCCGGTCTCGAACGAGATCTCGCTACCAGCGATCTCCACGGAAACCCGCGTCACGTCACTACTCATATTAACTGCCTTCCTGTTCCGCCCGTCGGTCGGCGGTCCGTTTCAATTTCTCATTCTCCGAACGTAGGGAGCTTAGCGGACCCGGGCAGCCGCAAACGGCCGCGCCGGGCGCGCTGCGCCCGGCGGCGAGGTCTCTGCGGCGCTGCCAGCCTCAGGCCGGCGCGCCGCGACCGAAGGCGGCGTCGAGGCCCTCGCGCAGCAGCTCGATGCTCGGCAGCTCGCCCGGCGAGGACGCCTGGTAGCTCCAGCGCACCACGCCCTCCTCGTCGAGGATCACGAGCGCGCGCTCAGGGAAGCCGCCGGGGTGCAGCACCCCGAACGCAGCGCACGCGGCGCCCTTGGGCTCGAAGTCCGAGAGCTGCTCGCTGCTGACGCCCAGCTTCTCCCTGAAAGCGCCCTGCGCCCAGCTGGAGTCGCAGGAGACCCCGTAGAGCTTCCCGTTCTGCTCGGCGAGCTCGCCCAGCAGCGACTCGTAGAGCTGCAGCTGATCGGTGCACACGGGGCTGAAGGCGAACGGGTAGAACACCAGCACCGTCCGCTGTCCCTCGAGGTCCTTCTCGGTGAAGCTCTCACCGTCGGCGCGCGCGAGCGTGAAGCCCGGCGCGGGCGTCCCCTCGGCGAGGACGGTCACTACTTCCTGAGACCCAGCTCTTTGATGAGCGCGCGGTAGCCCTCGAGGTCGCGGCGCTGCAGGTAGTCCAGGAAGCGGCGGCGTTTGCCCACGAGCATCAGCAGCCCGCGGCGCGAGTGGTGGTCTTTGCTCTGCTCGCGCAGGTGCCCGGTGAGGTGGTTGATGCGCTCGGTCAGCAGCGCGATCTGCACCTTTGTGGAGCCCATGTCCTTCTCGTCGGCGCCGAACTGCGCGGCGATCTCGCGCTTGCGCTCAGATGTGATTGCTGACATCGGAGGGGCACGGTAGCAGACCGCCGCTGGGGATTCCGACGCCGGCGCGGGCCCACGGGCGCCCCGGGGGCGGCTCGGCGCGGGGCGCTAGGACCCGCCGAGGCGCGCCGCCGCGAGCTCGCGCGCGCGCTGGACGTCGCGGTGCATCTGCTCCACCAGCGCCTCGGGGCTCTCGAAGCGGCGCTCGCCGCGCAGGCGCTCCAGGAAGTGGAGCTGCAGCACGCTGCCGTAGAGATCGCCGTCGAAATCCAGCACGTAGGCCTCGATCAGCTCGCCCCTGCCGGTCTCGAACGTGGGGCGCACGCCGATGTTCACGGCCGCGGGGCGCCTCCCCACGCCGGGCGCCTCCGCGATGCATGCGTAGACGCCGTGCCCGGGGCAGGCGAGCGCCTCATCGGGGACGAGGTTGGCGGTGGGGAAGCCGAGCTCGCGGCCGCGCGAGTCACCGTGGACGACCTCGCCGGCGATCTGGAAGGGGCTGCCGAGCAGGCGGCTCGCCTCGGCGATCTCCCCCGCGAGCACGAGGCCGCGGATGTGGCTGGAGGAGACCACGTCGCCGTCGACCTCCAGCAGCGGGTGCACGACGGTGGCGAAGCGCCCGTCGGCTGCGAGCAGGCGCGGGTCGCCCTGGGCGCGGTGGCCGAAGCGGAAGTTCTCGCCGATCGCCACCTGGCCCGCGCCGAGGCCGCCCACGAGCACGTCGTCGATGAAGCTCTGCGCCGAGCGCGAGGCGAAATCGGCGTCGAAGGGGATCACGATCAGCTCCCCCACCCCCAGCGAGGCGATCAGCTCGGCCTTGCGCTGCAGCGTGGTGAGCAGCCGGGGCGTGTGCTGCGGCGCGACCACGGAGACCGGATGCGGATCGAACGTGAGCACGCTGTCGGCGCCGCTGATCACCTCGCGGTGGCCTAGGTGGACGCCGTCGAAGGTCCCGACCGCCACGCTGCGCGGCTCTCCGCGCTGCACGTCGGGAAGGCGGGTGATCTTCACGGGCGCAAGCCTATTGCCGAGCGGCATCGGTCGCCGCGGCACGCTGTCGGGCGCCGTAGGCGCGCGCTGCCTCCAGCGCGTCCTCGAGGGCGATCAGCGGCGGGTCATCCCACGCCGTCCCGCCTGTGCCCTTCACGGTGCGCGGCGGCGGCGGGACGGCGTCGCGCACCTCGAACGGACCGATTGCGGTGCGCCTGAGCTCCAGGCAGTAGGCGTCGCCGAGATCGGCGATCAGCGAGCGCACGTACGTGCCCGAGCCGCATTCGATCTCGAAGCCCGCGCGCACCCCGGAGGGCACAGGCGGGCCGCCGGCGGGGTCGGGCTCCTCGGCGGGCGCGCGCCACAGCTGCTCGAAGCGGTACACGGTGACGATCCGCTCGGGCATCTCGAAGAGCTCCCCGCGACGAGCCCGCCGGTATGCGCGCTCGCCCCCGATCTTCACCGCGGAGTGCATCGGCGGGCGCTGGCGCACCTCGCCGGAGGGCAGCGGCGGAGGATCGGGCGGGATCCGGCCCGTCTCGGTGATCTCCCCCTCGGTGTCGCCGGTGCTCGAGAGCGCGCCCAGGCGCGCAACCGTCTCATAGCGCTTGGGCAGCGCCATCAGCGCCTGCTGGGATTTCGTGGCCCTGCCCACGAGCACGAGCAGCAGCCCCGTGGCGAAGGGATCCAGCGTGCCCGCGTGGCCGGTGCGCACGCCGCCGAGCGAGCGCCGAACCGCGTCGACCACGTCGTGGGAGGTGATGCCCGCGGGCTTGTCGATCAGCAGCACGCCGTCGATCGCGCGCGTCACGGGCGCACTCCGCGGGCGCAGCTCAGGCGACCGGGGCGGAGGAGGAGTGCAGCTGCGCTGCGATCGCGCTGCGCAGGAACGCCACGAGCTCCTCGGCCTCGAGCTTGGTGGAGAAGCCCGCGGCGCGGCGGTGGCCGCCGCCTCCCTGGGCGCGCGCGATGACCGAGACGTCCACGTCGTCGTCGGTGGCGCGCAGCGAGACTTTGTGCTGGCCCTTGCGCTCGCCGCTGGAGAGCTCGCGGATGAGCACCGCGACCTTGGTGCCCTGCAGCGCGCGCAGCTGGTCGATGATGCCCTCGGAGTAGCTCGCCTCGGCCTCCGAGCGCTCGAAATCCTCGGCGGTGAGCGCCACGAGGGTGAGCTCGCCGGAGTCGAAGCGCTGGACCTGCCCGAGCGCGAGCGCGAGCAGCGCCAGGCGCGCCGGGGGCATGTCCTCATACAGCCGCCGGTAGACCGCGGGGGCGTCCACCCCCGCTTCCAGGAGGTCAGCGGCCATCAGGTGGGCCCGCGGGCCCGTGTTCTCGTACATGAAGCGCCCCGTGTCGGTGATCAGGCCGATGTAGAGCGCTTCCGCGATCCCCGGCGCGGGGCGCACGCCGAGCAGCCCCATCAGGTCCCACACGATCTCCGCCGTGCACGAGGCGCCCGCCACCACGTAGTTGAGCGTGCCGAAGCCCGTGTTGTCGTGGTGGTGGTCGATGTTGAGCAGGTGCGCGCCGTCGCGCAGCACGCTGGCGGAGTTGCGGTCGATGTTGCCGCAGTCCAGGAACACCACGGTGCGCTGCGCGATGTCGGCGGGCGGCTCGTGGATCAGCCCGGCGAGCGGGAACATGCGGTACTCGCCCGGCAGCGGCATGTCGCTCGGCGCGATGAACATCGTGGAGTCCTTGCCGAGGGCGCTCAGCAGCCCCTGCATGCCCACGAGCGAGCCGAGCGCGTCGCCGTCGGGGTTCTCGTGCGTGGCGAGCGTGAAGCGCTCGTCCTCGCGGATCCGCTCCAGCACGCGCTCGCGTGCCTCGTGACCGCCCGCGCCGCTCATGCGCCCCGCGCCTGCTCGATCAGTTCATCGACCCGCAGCGCGCGGTCGGTGGTGTCGTCGTAGACGAACTCGAGCGTGGGCGTGCGCTTGAGGCGCAGCTCCCCGGCGACGCGGCCCTGCAGGTAGCCGTGCGCGCTGCGCAGGCCTTCCAGCGTGGCCTGGCGCTGGTCGGGGCGCGAGACGCGTCCGGCGTCGCCGAGCACGCTCACGTAGACGCGGGCCTGGCGTAGGTCGGGGCTGGTCCTGACATCGGTCACGGTTACGAATCCCACTCGAGGGTCCTTCAGATCTGCTGCCACCGCATCGCCGATCACCTGGCGAATCGCCTCGTCGACCCGACGCATACGTCCAGTGCTCATCCTACCCGTCCAGTTCCTCGCCGAGCCCGCGGTCCCTGCCCTCGCGAGCTCCCCTTCGCCACGCGGTCGATGCAGTCGAGCACGCTCTCCCGGCAACCTGCCCGCGGGTGCCGCGGCGCACGCCGCCTGCCCACCCGATCGTGGATCGCGCCCGTGTCTCCCATTGCAGCGGAAGCGCGGTCAGTCCGACAGCTCGCGCTCCACCTGCCGCGTCTCGTAGGTCTCCAGCACGTCGCCCTCCTTCAGGTCCTGGAAGTTCGTGAGCACGATCCCGCACTCGAAGCCCGAGGCGACCTCGCGCACGTCCTCGTTGAAGCGGCGCAGGCTGTCGATCGTGGTGTCGTAGATGACAGTGCCCTCGCGCACCACGCGCACATGGCTGCCGCGCGTGACCTTGCCCTCGATCACGAACGAGCCGGCGATCGTGCCAATCCGCGAGGCGCGGAAGAGCTGACGCACCTCGGCCTGGCCCAGCGACGTCTCGACCTCGGCGGGCTCCAGCATTCCCTGCATCGCCGCGCGCAGCTCCTCGATCGCGCGGTAGATGACCGCGTAGGAGCGGATCTCCACGCCCTCGCGGTCCGCAATCAGGCGGGCGTCGCCCACGGGGCGCACGTTGAACGCGAGGATCACGCCTTCGGAGGCCGACGCGAGCATCACGTCGGACTCGTTGATCCCGCCCACGCCGCGGTGGATGATGTTGACCTTGACCTCCTGCTGGGGCAGCTTGGCGATCTCGTCCTCGATCGCCTCGAGCGATCCGGCGACGTCGGCCTTGACGACGAGGTCGAGCTCCTTGACGGTGCCCTCCTGCGCGAGCTTGAAGACATCCTCGAGGGATACCTTGCGCCCGGAGCGACGCGCGAGCGCCTCGGTCTTCAGGCGGTTGGCGCGCTCGCCCGCGAGCTGACGCGCGCGGCGCTCGTTCTCGACCACACGCACGTGCTCGCCGGCCTCGGGAACGCCGTCGAAGCCGAGCACCTCCACGGGCTGGCCGGGAGTTCCGCGCTTCAGGCGCTGGCCGATGAAGTCGTGCATCGCGCGGACCCGCCCGAAGTGGGCGCCCGCGACGAGCGCGTCGCCCACGCGCAGTGTCCCGCGCTGGATCAGCACCGTCACCACGGGCCCCCTGCCGGGATCGAGCTTGGACTCGATAACAGCGCCCGAGGCCTCTGTGTCGCTGTTGGCCTTGAGCTCCTCGAGGTCGGTGACCACCTGGATCGTGTCGAGCAGCGAGTCCAGGCCCTCGCGGGTCTTCGCGCTGACGTCCACGAACTCGATCTCCCCGCCCCACTCCGAGGGCTGCAGGCCGTGCTGGGTCATCTCCGTGCGCACGCGCTCGGGCTGTGCGCCCTCCTTGTCGATCTTGTTGACCGCCACGATGATCGGCACCCTGGCCGCCTTCGCGTGGTCGATCGCCTCCTCGGTCTGGGGCTTGACGCCGTCGTCCGCCGCCACCACGATCACCGCGAGGTCCGTCACTTTCGCTCCGCGCGCGCGCATCGCCGTGAACGCCTCGTGGCCCGGAGTGTCCAGGAAGGTGATCTCTTTGCCCGCGTGGCGGACCTGGTAGGCGCCGATGTGCTGGGTGATGCCGCCGGCCTCCCCCGCGACCACCTCGGTCTCGCGGATCGCATCCAGCAGCGAGGTCTTGCCGTGGTCGACATGGCCCATGATCGTGACCACGGGCGGGCGGTCGACGAGGTCCTCCTCGGCGTCCTCGAAGATGGGCTCGACCTCCACGTCGTCGGCCGCGTGGACGATCTCGATGTCCTTGTCGAACTCGTCCGCGAGCACCTGAATCGCGTCGTCGGAGAGCGTCTGGGTGAGCGTCGCCATCTCGCCCAGCGACATCAGCTTCTTGATCACCTCGGGGACCGGCACGCCGAGGTACTCCGCGATGTCCTTGACCGTGGAGCCCGAGTTCACGCGGATCAGGTCCGTGGCCTCCATCGCAGTGGTGTCGATCGGCGCGATCGTCTCGTCGTAGGTGCCGCGCCTGCGCCTGCCGCGGCGCGGGCGCCGCTGGGGCTGGTTGGAGGGCCCGCCCTGCTAGATCGGAAGAGCACACGTCTGAACTCCAGTCACGCCAATATCTC
>OCZT010004164.1_pt1 | contig 14654 bp, 14 predicted proteins | sample 1539031 | NCBI WGS metagenome assembly OCZT01 (sample SAMEA3539308, study PRJEB22396) | soil metagenome | biome: tundra; feature: field; material: soil | place: USA | collected 2010-05 | depth 0.15 m
GCCACGACGCTCACTGAGCTGGCCGAGGTGTTCGGTGATCGCCGAGTGGCCGGGGTGCGTGAACTGACCAAACTGCACGAGGAGGTACTGCGCGGCAGCGTCGCCGATGTGGCGAGCGCAGTCGCTCGACGCGAGATCATCGGCGAGATTGTGGTGGTCCTCGAGGGTGCCCCCACTCAGGAACCGGTGGGCGCTGCCGTCGTCGCGGCGGCCCTGTGGGAGAACCTCTCGAGGGGGATGACGTTGCGTGACGCGGTGGCCGACGTGGTCGAGGAACTCGGAGTGGCCCGCCGCGAAACCTACGCACTGGCACTACGGTTGCGAGCAGACCGGGGCGCGTGAGTTAGTACCCTTGCAAGATGGCGAATTACTACATCACCACCCCGATTTACTACGTGAATGACGCCCCGCACGTCGGCCACGCCTACTGCACGGTGAACGCCGACGCCATGGCGCGCTGGCACCGGCTCAGGGGTGACGACACCAAATTCCTAACCGGGACCGACGAGCACGGCCAGAAAATCGCCGACGCCGCGGCCAAGAACGGCGTGAGTCCCCGCGAATGGACCGACCGGACATCGGCGCGCTTTCGCGAGGCCTGGGACGCGCTCAACATCAGTTACGACGACTTCATCCGCACCACCGAACCGCGCCACTACGAGACGGTCCAGAAGTTTCTCACCGCCGTCTACGAGAACGGTTACATCTACAAGGACGTCTACCAGGGCCTGTACTGCGTCAGCTGCGAGGACTACTACACGAGTGAATCGAGCAACGAGGGCAAGTGCCCGATCCACGGGAGCGAACTCACCGAGATGCAAGAGGAGAACTGGTTCTTCCGCTTGAGCGCCTTCGAGGAGCCGCTGCTGAAGTACTACGAGGAGCACCCTGAATTCGTGACCCCCGAGACCAAGCGCAACGAGGCGTTGGCCTTCATCAAGGGCGGGCTACGCGACATTTCGATCACGCGTACGTCCATTGCCTGGGGCATTCCCGTGCCCTGGGACGACAAGCACGTCTTCTACGTCTGGTACGACGCGCTCATCAATTACCTCACCGCGATTGGCTACGGCCGCGACGACGATGAGACGTCGATCTGGTGGCCCACCTCGCACCACTTGATTGGCAAGGAGATCCTGCGCTTTCACTGCGTGTGGTGGCCGGCGATGTGCATGGCCGCCGGCCTCGAACCCGTCAGCCACGTACAGGTGCACGGCTGGCTGCTGGTGGGCGGGCAGAAACTCTCCAAGACCATGGCCACCGAAGGCGGCGTCAAGCTGACGGACATCGCACCCGTGATGCTGACCGATGAATTCGGCGTGGACCCCATTCGCTACTACCTACTGCGTGAGACGTCGCTGGGCAACGACGGCGACTTCTCTCACGAAGGCATCACCGCGCGCTACAACACCGACCTGGCCAACAATCTGGGCAACCTGGTGGCGCGGGTGACGACGATCATCGCGACGAAGTGCGACGGTGTGGGGCCCGCTCCCCAAGAGAACAGTGAACTCGCCGCCGCGGCGCAGACCGCCATTGGCGACGCACAGTCGGCGTGGAACCGCTTCGCGCCCAATTTCGCGCTCGAGGCGACGTGGGGCCTCATCGGCGCGACCAACGCCTACCTCGAACAGCGCGCGCCCTGGAAGATGGAGCCCGGCGAGGAACTCAACGCGGTCATGGGTAACGCACTCGAAGCCATTCGATTGGTGAGCATCCTCGCGACGCCGGCGATTCCTCAAGTGTGTGCGGTGATCTGGTCGCGCATTGGTCTCGAGGGCGCGCCCACCGACGAGGTCTTCTCGACGAGCGCCCGGTGGGGCCGCTACCGCGCGGTGCACCCCATCACCAAGGGTGAGCCGCTCTTCCCGCGCATCAAGGCCAACGTTGAGTAGCTGGACCGACGCCCACTGCCATCTTCAGGACCGCTACCTGGGAGAGAGGGAGATCCCCGTGTCGGCGCCCCAGGCGCTCGAGCGCGCTCTCGCCGCCGGGGTGAACCGGGTGGTGGTGATCGGCACCGATGCCACGTCGTCCGCCGAGGCGCTGGCCATCACGGATTTGAGCGCTGACGTGGAGCTTTACGCCACCGTGGGACTGCATCCCCACGACGCTCGCCAGGACGTCGAGGAAATTGTGGCTCTGGCGCGCCAGGGACATCCGCGATTGGTGGGAATCGGCGAATGCGGTCTCGATTATTTCTACGAGCATTCGCCGCGGTCCGCCCAGCGCGCCGCCTTCGTGGTGCAGCTCCGACTGGCGCGCGAACTCGATCTCGCGCTCGTGATCCATTGCCGCGACGCCTTCGATGATCTCTTCGACGTCTTCGACGTCGAGGGTCTGCCGGCGCGCACCGTGATCCACTGCTTCACGGGAACGCCCGAGGAGGCCACGGAGTGCCTGGCGCGCGGGACGGACATCTCGATCTCGGGCGTGGTGACGTTCAAGAACGCCGAGTCGTTGCGCGAAGCAGCTCGTCTCGTGCCGCTCGATCGTCTCCACGTCGAGACCGACAGTCCCTTTCTCGCTCCCGTGCCGCACCGCGGCCAACCCAACGAGCCGGCGCTGGTCAGTGTGGTGGGCGAATTCCTCGCCGAATTACGCGGCGAGGACGTTGAAGTAGTGCGTCGTGAAACGTCGAAAAACAGCGCGCGCCTGTTCAAGATTGATCACTCATAAAGTATCGTTGATCAGTAGCTAGACAACTTTGTGGCGTTTGGAGTTGCCATTCACGCGCCCCTCCCCTAGCGTTGAAGAACTGGTCGAGGAGAACGACTGGTGGTCCTGGTGGAGGGTGGAGAATCTGAGGACGCAACCCCGCTGGGCGCGCGTGCGCCTGGCGTCGCTGGTTACCGCCGCTATTGCACTCGTAATGGCTGCGACGGTCACGCTGGCTGCCCCCGCGGAGGCGTCGACGAGCCACGCCTACGAAGCGATGCCCAACTTCATCGGCATGGGTCGCTCGGGCGTCTTCTCCGAGATGTACGTCGCGCAGCTCTACTTCAAGACCACCGGTCTCGGCGCGAACACGTCGCGCTGGGTGCGCGTGGTGGGCGAGTTGCCGGCCGCCGGCACGCAGATTCAGAGGTTCTCGACGGTAATACTCCAAGTCACCACGGTCGCGCCCCCCGCTCCGGTGACGCGTACCGTGGCCAAGAAGACGGTCGTCAAGAAGACGGTCGTGAAGAAGACGGTCGTCACGAGGCACGTCGTCAAGAGGCCGGTCATCAAAGTCCTCTCCGTGACCCGCAAGGACATCAAAACCCCGACGCACAAGAAGAAGCGAACCGGCAAACACGCCGTGGAGGACTTCCGCGTGGGGGTCGCGACCTGGTATTCCTACACTTCGGGCCAGTGCGCCACGTGGTACTTGCCCAGGGGTACCCGTATCAACGTGGAAGACATCAAGACCGGCAAGGTCATCAGTTGTGTCGCTACCGACCGAGAGGGCGCTCGCGGCAATCGGGTCGTGGACCTCTCAGAGGCCCAGTTCGCCGAACTGGCTCCCCTGGGGGTGGGCGTGTTGGCCGTCCGAGTCACCTGGTGACCCACACCCGCGCTGAGCTCGTCGCGCTGCTCGATCAACACGGTCTCAAACCTTCGCGCGCCCTGGGCCAGAATTTCGTCGTCGACGCCAATACGGTGCGTCGCATCGCGCGCCTGGCCGAGGTCGGCCCAGGCGATGAGGTTCTCGAGATCGGTGCCGGACTGGGCTCGCTCACCTTGGCGCTCGTGGAGACCGGCGCGCACGTCACGGCCATGGAAGTCGACCGGTACTTGCTCGCTCCCCTCAAGTCCGTCGTCGAGCCCCTGGGCGTCGTCGTGCATCACGCCGACGCGTTGAACGCCGACTACTCGCAGATCCTTTCGGGTCCCACGACCGTGGTGGCTAATCTGCCCTACAACGTCGCCACGCCACTGGTACTTCACCTGCTCGAGACCCAGCCGCTCATCACGCGGATGCTCGTCATGGTCCAAAAGGAAGTGGGCGAGCGCTTCGCGTCCTACGCCGGCGACGAGGCGTACGGCGCGGTGTCGCTGCGGGTCCAGTACTACGCCGACGCCACCGTCGTGGGCAAGGTGGGGCCCAATGTCTTCGTCCCCAAGCCGAACGTGGATTCGGCGCTCGTCAAGTTCGTGCGGCGTGAGAGCGTGCGAGTGGACCCCGCGCTCGTCGGCGAAGACGAGCTCTTCGCGGTCATCCGGACCTCCTTCGGGCAGCGGCGCAAAATGCTGCGCCGCTCGCTGCACGACTGGGCGAGCGAGGGCGTCTTCGAGCGCGCCGGCGTCGACGAGACGCGTCGTCCCGAGGAGTTGACTCTCGAGGAGTTCGCGCGATTGGCGGCGGCCAAGTGATCCAACTCTTCGCCCCGGCCAAATTGACGTGGTTCCTCGAAGTCACCGGCGTGCGCGAGGACGGGTATCACCTGCTGCGCAGCGAGATGCTCTCCGTCGGCCTCATGGACCAATTGGTTCTCGACGACGATGCGGACTACCTGCGCGTCGTTGGTTCCGCCGCAGTGCCCACGGACGACTCCAATTTGATTCGCCGCGCCCTGGCCCTCGTGAGGCGCAGTGCGGGGGTGACCCTCGACAAGCAGATTCCCACGGGGGGAGGACTCGGCGGGGGAAGTTCCGACGCGGCGGCGATTTTGCGCTGGGCGGGCGGCGTGACGCCGGAGATGGCGCTTCGCCTCGGAGGCGACGTACCCTTTTGCCAAATGGGCGGACGTGCGTTGGTCGAAGGCGTCGGCGAACTCTTAACGCCGCTGCCCTTCGTCGAGCGTCAGGTCACGCTGTTTTTGCCAGAGTTTGAGGTGTCGACGGCCAAGGTGTATCAGGCCTACGACGAAATGCACAGCGGCGCGAAGCGTCCTCAGGGGGTCAATCACCTCGAGGCGCCCGCGTGTCGGGTACAGGCACGCCTCGCCACGTTGTTGGACTGGGCACGTGCCGAGTTCGGCGAGGTGCAGTTGGCGGGATCGGGTTCGACGGTGTTCCTCAAGGGTCACGTCTTTGATACGCCCTACGGCGACGTGGCGAGTCCCGCCGGAACAGTGAAGTGGTGTCAGACGGTCGCTACGCCAGCGGCGTAGCGGCGACTATTTACCGGCAGCGCGACGCTGGAAGCGAGTCCGCTTCAGCATCTTCTTGTGCTTCTTCTTACGCATGCGCTTGCGGCGCTTCTTAATTAACGATCCCATGGCTTAGAGAACTCTACTAGAGAGGACGTCGCTTGCGCGAAACGGACGACGGTAGCGGCATCGCGACGTTGGTAATCGGCGCGGGCGCGTTGACCTTGGCGACGTGCAGGGCTTGGCGTGGACAGCCGCGCTCGGCGTAGCGGGCGGACGCGTAGGAGCCGATGTCGGCCATGGGCACGGGGTCGTGCGAAATGATCGGGTAGCCCCACTCGTCGAGGTGCACGAGCTCGGGTGCGAGTTCGGCACAGTGGCCAAATCCGTCACAGAGGATGGGGTTGACCTGCAAGATGAACATTCCCGCGCGGCGAATTACTCCCATATGAGGTCCTCTTCGTGTTCCAGGGCCGGCACCGTGAGATAGCGCTGCCTCGAGCGCGCCCCGGCGCAGGGAGCGCCGCGTAAGTGGTTGTCGATGTCCGCGGCGAAGACGTCGATGCTCGAGCGAACGAAGCGCACGACGCCGTCGGGGTGGCGGCACGCGCCGCGTCCCTCGATGACGTTGCAGCGATCCTGCAGGCGAGCAATCGCCGCCACGCCGTCGCGTCCCCCGCGCACCACGGCGAGCAGGTCCTCGGCGAGTGCCGGCAGGCCGAAGGCGCAGGGTCCGCACTGGCGCGCACTCTCGTGGGCCATCCAACGCACCACGCGGTGTGCTTCGACGATGCCGCAGGCCTGACGCGGCAATACCGCCACGACGCCGGCGCCCACGGAGAGACTCAGGGGCGCGAGCGCCTCGTTGCAATAGGGCGTGTTGATCTGGTCGCCGCGTAGCCACGCGCCGCCATAACCACCGAGCAGAACGGCCTGGGGCGCGGGGTCCGCGCCGGCGGTCGCCAGGAGGGAACTGATCGGAGTGCCGAGGTTGACCTCGAGCACGTTGGGGCGCGTCACGGCACCGGTCACCGACACGACGACGCTACCCGGATGGTCGTGGGTGCCCAGGGTACGAAACCATTGTGCGCCGTAGCGGCCAATCAGCCCCACGTTGGCGCAGGTCTCCGCGTTGTCCACCATGGTGGGTCCGCGGCCGATACGCAAGATGTGTGGTCGGGCCGGTCGGTACTGGGGGAGCGACTCGTTGTCGTCGAGCCAGTGCACCAGTGCGGACTCCTCACCCGCGACGTAGCGCCACGGCGGCGTGTGCAGGTCGATGCCGGGTCCGCGCAGATTGCGACGGGCGCGCTCGTGAATCGCTTGCTCGACGTGGTGCACGACCGTCGGGTTGTCGCGCGCGACGCAGATGGCGATCCGGCTGGCGCCAATCATCGTCGCCAGCATTTCGGCGCCGTCCAGCACCAGGTGCGGGTTGGTCGAGAGCAAGCGGTTGTCCTTGTGCGCGGCGGGTTCACCCTCCATGCCGTTGACGACGACGTACTTGTGTCCGCGCTGGTTGCGCAGCAGCTGCACCTTGCGGGTCGTGGGGAAGGCGGCGCCGCCACGGCCCACCAATCCCGAGGCGTCGAGTTCGTCGAGCAGGCTCGCCACGTTGCCGGCGGGTTTGAACATCTCCTCGTGAGCCTCGAGCGACAGCGGACGGTTGGTGGCTCCGGCGAAGAGACGAGGAAGGGTGCGCGCTTCGATCACCGTGGTCTCCGTGATGACGGCGGACGCGGGGGAGTCTTGGGGAAGGACTCGTTCATGCGCGAACGCGGCGGAATAGGCGGCGTGGCCAGAGGTGACAGGGCCGTGCGTCCGGCGGCGCGGGTGGGTCGGCCGAGGAATCGCCAGATCGCGGCCAGGGCGACCACGCCCGCACAACCAATCACCACCAGCATGCCGATGCCCTTGTGCGCGTCGGTCCCGGTGAGGTAGCCGTGCACCAAGGAGATGGCGAAGGCCAGCCAACTGAACCAGTGGATGAAGCGCCAGGTCTGGTTCTTGATGCGCAGTTTGAGCAGACTTGATATCCACACCGCCAAGATGAGGTCGAAGGCGACCGCGCCCAGGGCGACGGGCACGCGTTTGTACGCCGAGGTCATGGGGATCACCGCCGAGATCAGCCCGGTCGAGACGAAACTGTCGAGGACGGTGGTGATGATATGTGTCACCAGGAAGACGACCGCGACCATGGAGAGGGAACGGTGCACCTCATTGACTTCGAAGCGGCCGATGAACGTGCCGCCGACGCGGTTGGCCACCAGTGTGCCGAGCGCCACGACGGCGGTGAAGAGCAGCATGGCGACGATGCCCGTCGCGCGAGTGCTGTACCAGAGATAGGCAGTGGTCAAGGCAATCACGCCGTCTCCTCTCGGGGCCAGGCTCCGACGAACTCAATAGTGCCGTCGCGGCGCACCAGACGAGCGGAACGGCCCGCCTGGGCGATGTGCCAACCAGCGTCCTCACCCCAGAGTAACGCGGCGGTAGCGAAGGCATTGGCCCCGACGCAGTCGGCGTCGATGACGGTGGCGGCCACGTAGGGGCTCTGAGCGCTGTCTCCGGTCCGCGGGTCGATAATGTGACCAATGACCTTTCCTCCGCGCGTCCACGTGCGTACGTCATTGGACGACGTGGCGATGGCGCCGTTCTCGAGGCCGATGCGCGGCTCGTCACCGACGATCCGTAATGTCTCGGCGATACCGACGACCCATGGTCCTTCGCTCCCGCGTCCCTTGGCGCACACATCGCCACCGATTTCGACGACGACGCCACCCGTGGGAGCGACGTCGTCGGCGACCAGATCGGCCACGAGGGCCTTGGCGCTCGCACCGAGGTCGATGCGCCAAGCGGGTGTCTTGAGAACGCGTCGGGCCGCCTCCTCAAAGCCGAGGGCCGCGAAACCCGGAGCGGGGTGCAGCTCGACGGGGGTGTCGTCGAGGAGACCCAGAGTGGCGTAGTCGCGGTCGTAACCGAGCGCCTCGAGGGAGTCGAGCACGGTCGGGTCGCAGAGTCCGCCGGTGAGATCGCTGGCGCGCTGGGCGGCCTTGAGGGCCATCACGAGCGTGGTGCTCACGACCACCTCGCCCTCGGCGCGATTGAGTCGCGAAATCTCCGAATCGCTTCGGAAGCGGTTGCACGCCAGATCGATGGCGTCGATCCAGTGGTGCAGTCGGTCCTCGGCGAAGGGCAATTGATTGTCGCGTTCGGTGTGCAAAGAGCCCGACAGGCCCCAAATGGAGAAGTTCACCGGTGGCCTAATTGCAAGTAGTGGTGCCCGAGGGCGTCGTGTAACACGTCGTCGTCGTGGTGACCGGGACGGTCGTCGTCGTGGTGCCCCCGGGGTTCGTGGTACCCGTCGTCGCGCCCGTCGTGGTGGTCGCCGGGGCAATGGTCGTGGTGGGGCGGTGCACGGTGGTGTGCAACTTCGTGGTGCTGGACAAATAGCCGACCATGCCCACGGAAAGAACGCTCGATCCCACGAAGATTGTCCTCGTTAGCATGCGCACGCGTGCGAAGCGGCGGTCACGCTGATGGGTGGTGCGAGGCGAGGGGGTCATGCAATCCAGTGTGCCAGCCGTGCATAAGCACTCGAACAGCGACATTTAAGAAAATGAGAAGGAAATGCACCGTGGAGCAGGTGCCTCGCGTGGCGATACGATCGACCCTTCCCTCGTCGCACGGTGTACGCCGCCGTGGCCTCGACGGTCGCTCACTCGTCTCACCACTCGGTTGGCGTGGCCGAAGCGGACTCGAATTGATCCGGTCCCGAAGCATCCCCGCACCCGCCCAGTGGTGGAGGGGAGTTTCGCCATCGGACTCGCCACCGTGCCGGCGGGACTCTTGGATCTGGTCCTCGGTGCGACTCTCACCGAAGGGAACTTCGCTCGACCCACGGCGCGAAGGGACCTGGCTGGTTGGTCTTCATCTTCAGTGTTGGCGCACTGAGTATCAGTGTCGGCGAGATTGATCAGATTCTTCTCCGACGTCGCCACTGGCTTGGCTCTCCTGGAAGCGAGTTGATATCGACGTACCTCGGCGAAGCCTTGGACTGGGGTGTGAAATTCGCGGCCCGCGCCTCCTTCACCCTCATTTTCAGTGTGGGGATCTTCCTTCTGCGGGTGTACGGCACGTGGCGCGACGGACTGATGCGGGCGAAGTGATTCTTCTGCCAGCATTCGCGGGACTCAGCAATGGGCACGACGTCGCGGCTCGAGGTACTTCGGAGAGCTCGCGAAAGCTAAGATTCTAGACGGTCGGTAGCGTGATCGAGAAACGCGCGCCGCCCAGGACGGGGTCGCGGTCGACTTCGACGTTGCCGTCGAGTTCAGCGACGACTTGATCGACGATGGACAGCCCGAGCCCCGACCCCGGCAGAGCGCGCGACAACGGCGAACGCCAAAATCGGTTGAAGATCAAGGGGATGTCCTCGGGAGCGACACCGGGACCGGAGTCGGACACGGTGATGACGCCCGCGGTGGTGGTGACACGAATTTCGCTGCCCGCCGGGGTGAACTTGATGGCGTTGGTGAGCAAGTTGGAGACCGCACGTACCAAGCGGTCGCGCCGTCCCACGAACATCGATGTCTCGAGATCGACCTCGATGATGACGTTCTTGATGCGCGCGTAGGTGCGCGCCGTCTCGACGCATTCTTCGACTACGTCGTCGAGGCGTAGTTGCGCGACGGGACCTTCGGAACGCTCACCTCGGGCCAGTTCGGCGAGGTCGCCCACCAACGCCGCCAACTCGTCGACCTGGGCGACCATGTCGTGGGTGAGCTGCTCGAGGTCCTCGGGGGCGAGCTGCTGGGCGCGCGAGAGCACTTGGGCGTTCGTGCGCAGGCTGGTCAGCGGAGTGCGCAATTCGTGCGACGCGTCGAGCACCAGTTGACGCTGGAGCAACTGGCTGTCCTCGACGGTGCCGAGTAAACGGTTGAAGGTTCGACGTAACCGACCGAGTTCGTCGACGTCACCCTCCTCGAGTCGACGCGACATGTCGCTCGTTTCGGCGATGTCTTCGATGTCGTCGGTCACGTCCTCCAAGGGGTGTAGCGCCGCGCGAGCCAAGAGAACGCCGAGCGAGAGCGCCATCAGCAATACTCCTGCCGAGACCAATAGCAATGTCCGCACCAAGTTGCGCAGTTCGGCGATCTGACCCGAGAACGGGACGGTGAACACTTCGGCGGCCGTAGTTGGGAGTTGACAGTCTCCGTTACTAGTGGGGCACCGGATCGTGTCGCCGGGGTTCAGACCGATAACGAGTTCGCGCACCGCCTGGTTGCCGATCTCGATGGTGCGAAAGGTGTACCCCGTTAGCTGTCCGTTGGCGTATTTCTTCACGGTGGTGTCAATGACACCCTTTGGCGGCGTGATAGCCGTATATACCGTCCCGTTGGCCAACACGACGGCGGAGGGGGAACTTTCAAAGCCCTCGCCGCCGCCGCGGTTGTATGCCTGAAGCAACGATTCATCCACCGAGTGCGTCAGGGCGTTGCGGGTCGTTAGGAACGAGGCCAGACTCGCCAATACGACGGCCAGGGTCGCCGCAATCACGGTCGCGGCAATGACGCGTCCGCGAAAGGTCATGCAATGCGCAGCGCGTATCCTACGCCACGAACCGTCTGAATGAGGCGCGCCTCGTTGCTCTCTTCGAGCTTGCGGCGCAGGTAGCCGATGTAGACGGCCAACGAGTTGGTGCCCGAGTCAAAGGTGTAGCCCCACACCAGGTCCAGTATCTGGTCGCGGGTGAGTACTTGGCGCGGGTGCTGCAAGAAAAGTTCGAGTAGATCGAACTCGATCTTGGTGAGTTCAATGACGCGGTCCCCGCGGCGAACTTCGCGGGTGCCGGGATTCAAGGTGAGGTCTTCGAAGCGCAGAACCGTGTCGTCGCCGTCGGCGACCTGGCGCCGACGCAGCAACGCGCGTAGGCGCGCCAGCAATTCGGCCAGGTCAAAGGGTTTGACCAGGTAGTCGTCGGCCCCCACGTCGAGGCCTTCGACGCGGTCGTTGACGGCGTCGCGGGCGGTCAGCATGAGAATCGGCGTGGCGTCCCCGGCGCGGCGGATGCGCCGGCACACTTCGAGCCCGTCAATGTCGGGTAATTGGAGATCGAGGACGATGGCGTCGGGCGCGCGCAACTGAACCGCGCGCAGCGCACTCGAGCCGTCTTCGAAGAGCTCGACGTCGTAATTCTCCATCCGCAGGGCGCGCCCCAACGCCGTTCGAATCGCGGCGTCGTCGTCAACAATCGCGATGTAGGCATTGTTGGTGGGTAGGTTGGTCACGGGCTTTCCTTTGGAATGCAATCAGGCTCTAGTGTTGCGTGTTGGTATTAACGGTCTTTCGTCTTTCACTAAGAATCTAGAAAGATTGTTAGCACCCTAGATGGCGGGTAGTTCAATTGGCAGAACGACGGACTTTGAATCCGTAGGTTGGAGGTTCGAGCCCTCCCCCGCCAGCTCGAGACGTTTTCACCTCAGGTACCCGAAATACCTGATGAATTCCGTTGGTAGTTACCGAGAGTGCTCGGCTTTACCGGCCAGCACTGCCTGGGCTGCCGCGAGGCGCGCTACCGGAATCCGATACGGTGAGCAACTCACGTAATCCACGCCGCAGCCGTAGAGAATGGCAATGGACGTCGGATCGCCACCGTGTTCGCCGCAGATGCCGACTTTCAACCGCGGATTCGTGCTGCGGCCACGGCTGATGCCCAGGCGGACCAACTCCGCCACGCCCTGGTCGTCGAGCACGTCAAACGGGTTGTGTTCCAGAAGTCCCTGGGCCAAATACGGCGCCATGAGCTTGCCTTCGACGTCGTCGCGACTGAAGCCGAAGGTCATTTGCGTCAAGTCATTGGTGCCAAACGAGAAAAAGTCAGCGTGGGCGGCAATTTCATTCGCGAGGAGCGCGGCGCGTGGTGTCTCGATCATCGTGCCGATCGAGAATTGCAATGGCGCGAGGTACTTGCTCGCCACGTACTCGCCAGCCTCGACGACCCACGAACGCGCCAGCGCCAATTCCGGTGCCGAAATGGTCAGGGGGATCATGATCTCGACACGCGGGTCGCCACCCGCCTCCAGGCGCAACTGAGCCGCCTCCAACAGTGCGCGCACCTGCATGGCGTAGAGGCCGGGCTTGAGGACCCCGAGTCGCACGCCGCGCACGCCGAGCATCGGGTTCTGTTCGTGCCAGAAACGCGCCGCGGCGAGGAGCCGCGTCTCGTCATCGTTCAGTCCCTCCTTCGCCTCCTTGATGAGGAGCGCCTCGAGATCGGGCAAGAACTCGTGCAGGGGCGGGTCCAGGAGCCGCACGGTGACCGGCAACGCGTCCATCACCTCGAGAATGGCGACGAAGTCGGCACGCTGCACTTCGAGCAGGCGCTCGAGGGCGTCGCGGTACTCCTCGTCGTTATCCGCCAGGATCATCGCGCGCACCACCGGCAGTCGTTCGGGACCGAGGAACATGTGCTCGGTGCGGCACAGTCCAATGCCCTCAGCTCCTCGGTCGCGGGCCGCCGCGGCGTCGGCGGCGGTGTCGGCGTTCGCGCGAACGCCCAAATGTCCCGCACGAATCTCGTCGGCCCAGCGCAAGATCACCTCGAGTTGAGCGGGCGCGGCGCTCGAGGCGAGATCCACTTCGCCGAGCACGACAATTCCGGCGGTGCCGTCCAGCGAGAGCCAGTCGCCCTCGTGGATGACGACGTCACCCACCCGCGCGCTGTTCACCTCGACGAGTAGGTCGCTGACGCCCACGACCGCGGGCTTGCCCCAACCACGCGCGACGACGGCGGCGTGAGAGACCAGTCCGCCCCGGGTCGTCACCACGCCTTGCGCCGCGAGCATGCCCGCGACGTCGTCGGGGCTCGTCTCGGTGCGCACGAGAATGACCCGCTCGCCGCGCTCCGAGGCCGTGACCGCCGACTCCGCGTCGAAGTAGGCCCGACCGACCGCCGCGCCCGGGGACGCCGCCAGACCCCGGGCGAGCACGGTGAGCGGCGACGTGGACGAGAAGGTCGGGTGCAGAACCTGGTCCAGGTGGTCGCCGGTGATGCGTGAAATGGCCTCGGCGCGCGTCAGGTGGATCGCGGGATCGTTGACCATGTCGACCGCCATGCGCAGCGCCGCCGCCCCCGTGCGCATGCCCGGGCGGGTCTGGAGCATCCAGAGCCGGCCCTGTTCGACGGTGAACTCGATGTCGCACATATCGCCAAAGTGCGCCTCGAGGCGGGCGAATACTTGGCGCAATTGATTGGCCACATCGGGGAAGAGATAGTCAAGGTCGCTCAAGGGTCGGGTGATTGAAGTTCCCGCAACGACGTCTTCGCCCTGGGCGTTGACCATGAAGTCACCGAAGGCGACGGGCTCGCCATTCGAGGGGTTGCGGGTGAAGGCGACGCCGGTCCCCGACGAGGCGTCGCGGTTGCCAAAGACCATTGCTTGCACGTTGGCCGCGGTGCCCAAATCATGGTCGATGCCCTCGCGGTCGCGAAAGGCGCGCGCGCGCGCGCAGTTCCACGACGAGAAGATCGCTTCGATGGCCTCACGCATCTGGACGCGAGGCTCCTGGGGGAATGGTCGGCCGCTCTGCTCCTCGACGACGGCGCGGTAGCGAAGCGCCAACGCGGCGTTCGCCTCGGCACTGAGTCCGCCCTCGGTCACCACGCCGGCGGCCTCCATGGCCCTGCGCAGGTGCTCGTCGAAGAGAGTGGCGTCAATGTCGAGAACAATGCGCCCGTACATCGCGATGAAGCGGGCGTAGGAGTCGTGGGCGAAGCGCGCGTCGCCAGTGCGCTCGACGATTGCCTTCACCGACGCATCGTTGAGACCCAGGTTGAGGACGGTGTCCATCATGCCGGGCATCGAGAACTGCGCCCCCGAGCGCACCGAGACCAACAAGGGATCGACGTCGTCGCCCAGGCGACGCCCCATTCGCGCTTCGAGGCGCGCAATGGCGTCCTCAATCTCCAGGTCGAGGGCGAGGGGCCAGCCGTGGCGCAGGTACGCGCGGCACGCGGAGGTGGAGATGGTGAAACCATGGGGCACGGGCAGGCCGAGCACCGAAGTCATTTCGGCGAGGTTCGCGCCCTTGCCACCGAGCAGCGCCTTGAGGGTCATGGGTTCCACGCCGTGGTCGTGGTCGAAGTCGTAGACGAAGCGGCGTTGAGGTTCGCCAGACACGGCGACGACTGCGGGATTCGTGCGGGACATGTTTTCTCCAGTGCTCGATAGACGCAGCTTCCGGGCCACTGTAGTGGTGCGGACGCACTGAATGGGTACATTGGTTGCAAAACGTCAACCAATGTTTATCGTTGAAATTTCTGGACATTGTGACAGATCTCTGGAGTCGGAGTCTCCATTTTTTGCCCATTGTGACCAATCAGCAACCACGGGGGTTTTGCTGAGATCCAAGCCCAGGAGTGACGCGAATGTCGATGCCCCGCTACCCGCACGTCGGGGGCGTTAGAGGCGACGGCGAAGAATCTCGGCGAGCTCGAGCGGATGAGAGCTCTGAATCGAGTGGCTCGCGCCAGTGATTTCGATGACTTCGTCGAGGGGCCGTCGTCGACGAAACTCGTCC
>OCZT010004166.1_pt1 | contig 14650 bp, 11 predicted proteins | sample 1539031 | NCBI WGS metagenome assembly OCZT01 (sample SAMEA3539308, study PRJEB22396) | soil metagenome | biome: tundra; feature: field; material: soil | place: USA | collected 2010-05 | depth 0.15 m
TGGCGCGGGCCCGGGGCGGGCGGCGGGCTCAGGCCGAGGGGCCTCCCGCGGCGAGGAGGATGGGTCGCGCAGCGGCCGGCTCTCGATCACGCGCGCGCCTTCCCACCTGCATCCCACGAGCGCACGAGCTCTTCGAAGCGCCGCAGGAAGCGCTCGCGCAGCGCCTCATCGGTGAAGTCCGCCAGGAAGCGCTCCCGGCCGGCCGCGGCCACGCGCGCGCGCAGGTCCGCGTCCTGGAGCAGCGGTTCCAGCGCGTCGGCGAGCGCCTCGGGCTCGCCCGATGCCGCCAGCAGCCCCGTGGTCCCGGCCTCGATGAACTCCGCCGGGCCTCCGGAGTTGACGGCCACGACAGCGACCCCGCGCGCCATCGCCTCCAGCAGCACGATCCCGAAGGGCTCGGGGTCGGAGGCATTGACGAGGATGTCCATCCGCTCGATGTAGGGGCCCGCGTCGGGCACCTGGTCGGTCATCGTCACCGCGTCCTGCAGCCCGAGGCTGCGCACGAGCACCGGGAGCGACGCCGCGTACTCCGGCGAGAGCCCGTACGCGTCGCCGCCCACGATCAGCGTGTGGATCGAATGCCCGCGATCGCGCAGCACCGCGTGCGCGCGCAGCATCCGGTCCTGACCCTTCCACGGCTGCAGGCGTCCGACCAGGCCCACGACGGGCACTCCGGGCGGAAGCCCCAGGGCGATCTCCTGCGACTCGGCGGCGGGAGCGGGCGCGCCCGCGGAGACGACGAATGTGTCCCGCTTCGGCCACATCCCCTCCTGAGCACGCGCCGCGGCCTGGGAGTAGCAGCCGACGGCGCGGGCCGGGAGCAGGGTCGCGACGCGATCGATCCAGTTGCCCGACGGCACGTTCTGCTGCCACCAGACAATGCGGTCGGACATGCCCGCCAGGAGCGCCGCGGGCGAGCCGTAGATCTGGGTCTTGGCCGCCCAGTTGAGGATCACGTCGGGGCGGCGGCTGCGCATCAGCCGAGCCAGTCGCGCCACCGTCCGCGGCCACCCGAGCGGATCGCGCATGCGCCCCGCGGGGATCACCTCGACGGCGAATCCCGCCTCGCGCAGCTCCCGCGGCCACGGCCCGTCCTGGAAGAACACGAGCTCGATCGTGTGGCCGGTGCCCTGCACCCCGTCGAGCACGGTCTGGAGCATCGCCTCGGCGCCCCCGAGGCGCTCGCCCCACGGGAGCGTCACGAGCATGTGCAGCGGGCGCGAAGCACCCGCGAGCGCCCCCTCCCCCTGCTCGAGTGCGCTCTGGCTCACCGCCAGAGACTAGCCAACGCGCGCTCCCGCCCCGCGCGGCGGCGCGGGAGCGCTGCGCGCGCGGCGGGCACGGCCCCGCGATCGCCCGGCGGGGCGGGGACGGGTATCCTCCCTGCCCCCTCGTGGACCCAACCGTGCCCGCGACGACCCCGACCTCACGCCCGCCACCGCCTGACCCGCGCGTGGCCCTCGTCCACGATTACCTGCTCGTCATGCGGGGCGCCGAGCGCACCTTTGCCGCGATCGCGGACCTGTATCCGCAGGCCCCCCTGTTCACGCTGCTCTACGACGAGCAGGGCACGAGCGGGCGCTTCGCCGGGCGCCCGCTGACGACCTCGCCGCTGCAGCGCCTGGGCGTGGGCCAGTCCTCCTTCCGGCGCCTGCTGCCGCTCTACCCGCACGCCGTGCAGCGCCTGCGGCTCCCCGCCTGCGAGGTCGTGCTCAGCAGCAGCAGCGCCTTCGCCCAGGGCGTGCGCGTGCCACCTGGAGCGGTCCACGTCTGCTACTGCTACACGCCGTTCCGCTACGCCTGGTACGAGCAGGAGCGGGCGATGCAGGAGACCGCGCGGATCCTGCACCCGCTGCTGCGCCGCGAGCTGGCCCGCATCCGCGAGTGGGATCTCGCGGCGAGCACCCGCGTCGATGACTACATCGCGATCTCGCAGCTCAGCCGCGAGCGGATCATGCGCTACTACGGGCGCGAGTCGACGGTCATCCACCCGCCGGTGGAGACGCACCGCTTCACGCCCGGGCAGCCGGGCGAGGCCCTGCTGATCGTCTCGGAGATCGTGCGCCACAAGCGCCTGCACGTGGCCCTCGAGGCCGCGCGACGCGCGCGCGCGGCGATCCAGGTGGTGGGCAGCGGGCCCGACCACGCGACGCTGAGCGCCGAATACCCCGAGGCCGAGTTCCTCGGGCGAGCCAGCGACGAGGACCTCGCCGCGCTCTACGCCCGCGCCCGCGCGGTGATCGTGCCGAGCATGGAGGAGTTCGGGATCACGGCCGTCGAGGCGCAGGCGGCCGGGCGGCCGGTGATCGCGGCAGCCGCAGGCGGCGCGCTGGAGACGGTGATCGACGGCGAGACCGGCCTGCTCGCGACGCTCGATGACGTCGAGGCCTTCACGCGCGCGATCGAGGCGATCGACTCGATCGGCTTCGATGTGGCGCGCGCCGTGCAGAACGCCGAGCGCTTCTCCGTGGCGACGTTCCAGCGGCACCTGCGCGCGCACGTGGCGGCCGTGGCGGCACGGGGGAGGACCGTCCCGCAGGACCGCGCGGCCGTCGTGGAGCGCTAGGGAGCGGACGGGGGCACGGCCAGCACGTGCACGTCCCACTTGGCCTGGCGCGGCGGCACGCCGGGTGTCTCGATCGTGCTGAGCGCATAGCCGTGGGACTCGAGCAGATCGCACACGGCCTCGTTCGTTCCGTGCAGCTCGCAGATGATCGTCGGCCGATGCTCGGCGAGCAGCCTGGAGGCGCCGCGCAGGGCAGCGACCTCCGCGCCCTCGATGTCGATCTTCACGAGCCCGGGGACGGGGTGCTGGCGCAGCTGCGCGTCGATCGTCGAGACCTCCACGCGGATGCTGCCGGTGGCCTGCAGCTCCTGCTGGAAGGCGGTGTCGGCGCTCGTGTCCAGCTTCGCCCAGGTCTGCCGGGAATGGATCTGGAGGTCAGCTGTGCCCTCGCTGTCGCCGAGGGCGACGCCGGAGCACGTGACGTTGGTGATCCCGTTCAGCGCCGCATTCTTGGTGATCGCCGCCAGGTTGGCCGGCAGGGGCTCGAAGGCCACGACCTGGCCGTCGCCGACCAGCCGCGCCGCGATCAGGCTGTAGAAGCCGATGTTCGCCCCGATGTCCCACACGACGCCGCCGCTCGGCACGTGCTCGGCGAAGACGTCCTGGATCAGCGGCTCGCTCGTGCCCAGGGCGTATCCGGCGTTCGCCCCCGATGGGTCGATCCGCAGGCCCGCGGCCTGGCCTGCAGCGACGACACGGGGTTTGCTGCGGAGCCACGCGGTCGACGCGCGCACGACCGGCCCGATCACAGGTCGGAACTGCTGCCTGCTCAGCCATCGCATCGCGGGCACCGGCACATGCTCAACGATGCCCATGAGGGCGCAAGTATCGTCGGGCCTGCTGGCGCTGTCAAGGCAGCCGCGCGGTCCCGCCTCTGCTTTATCCCACGGTAAGCCGATCGTTATCTAACGGTAAGCCGGTCGCTGCACACTGTTCATCGTCGACCGAGACCGCATGTCTGGTCCTCCCTCCGAACAGCCTCCCAAGGCCGATCTCCCCCCAACCGATTCCCTTGCTCTCATTCACCATTCACGTCCTGCTGCTCCTCTCGCCCATCGTCTGGGTGTCCGTGATCGCGCTGGTCGTGGGCGCGTGCAGGTCCGCCGCGCGCGCCGACGCCCAGCCGAGCGGCCTGCGCCCGGTGCCGCGCGCGTCCGAGCGCGACGGCGTGCTGAGCTAGGCCCCCGTCTGAGCTGGACCCCCGTCGGCGAGCGCTTGGCTGCGGCGTGGGCGGCCCGGCCGCCCCGACGCGTTCGGCTGTCAGATCCCGCGGCGTCCGAGGACGTGCGGGACGGTGCGCAGCAGGATCTTGACGTCGGTCCAGAGCGACCAGTTGGCGACGTACAGGTAGTCGATCGCGACCATCTCCCTGAGGGGGACGCGCGCGGGCCCGAGGATCTGCCAGGGGCCCGTCATGCCGGGCATCAGCTCCAGGCGCCGGCGGTGCCAGCCCTCCACGCGCTGGTCCTCCTCGATCACCAGTGGACGCGGCCCCACGAGGCTCATCTCCCCGCGAAAGACGTTCAACAGCTGCGGCAGCTCATCCAGCGCGCTCTTGCGCAACAGCCGCCCCACGCGCGTGACGCGCGGATCCTCGGCGATCTTGAAGAGCCCCTCCTTGGCCTCGTTGCGATGCCGCAGCGAGTCCTTCAACGCCTCCGCGTCGGGAACCATCGTGCGGAACTTCATCATGTAGAAGCGCTGTCCGTGACGGCCCACCCGCAGCTGACGGAAGAACACCGGGCCACGGCTGTCGAGCTTGATCGCGATCGCGAAGAGCACCAGCAGCGGCGAGATCGCAAGCAGCCCCAGCGACGCGCCGAACAGGTCAAAGGCACGTTTGAAGGCAGCCGAGGAGCGCGTCAGGTCGAACCGCCTGACCCCCATCACCGTGACGCCATGCAGGTCATCGAACTCCACCGAGGAGCCAACCACCTCCAGCAGCCGCGGCAGCACGCTGACCCGCACACCCACCGCCTTCAACGTCCGCACCAGGTTGAGCATCTCCCCCGCGTCCACGCTGCGCGGAGCGATGATCGCGCGATGCACATCCAGAGTCTGCGCCAAATCACGGATCTCAGCCAGCCGCGGCTCAGAGAAGGAGTCCGTCGACCACGGCTCCACCTTGTCGAGATCCAGATGCGCCACGACCTTCGCGTTGACACCCCCATGACCCGTCAGCTTCGAACGGATCGTCTCCGCGGAGACCTCATCCCCGATGAACAGGCACCGCTCCACCGGCGAGACCCGCAACGCCAGCTGTCGCGCCCCCGCACGCGCCAGGATCAGCAGCCCCGCCAACGCCAGCCACAAGAACATCGCCTCATGACGATCAAGGACACCCCGCACGATCAACCCACCCGTCAACCACGCCACCAGCGCACACAACGTCGCCAGCTGAAAGAGCTTGGGCGCCTCATCCAGCGTGGTCTTGCGCAGCAGCGTCTCATCCCGGTCGTAGAGGCCCGTGAGCTTCGCGCAGACCACCAGGATCGGTACCGCAGCGATACCGGCCCACGTCAACGCGAGCGACCGCCGCGAGAGCTCCACGGTCAACACGAACGCCGTCACGATCGCGAACACATCCGCGACGACCAGCAAACGACGAAAGACAGCATCCCGGCGCATGCACGCAGCCGGCCCCCGAACCTCCGAGATACCAGCCGGAAGCGCCCGACGCCTACGCAGCAGCGTCCGAGACCCGGCAAGCGGACGTCCCCAACCGACCCCCGACTCCGCTCCACTCCCCGTCTCGACACTCACAGCGTCTCCCGCCTCCTTGCTCGCCACCACACGCTCATGTTCGAACAACGAACCCGAACAAATGTCGAGATCCCGTTACCCCTCTCAAGCTGCAGCTCCCTCAGAGCTTCCTCAGAGACGGCATCATAGACACCAACACCGCGCCGCGCAAGGGGTGATCTGGGGCGTTCACGCGCGCAGCGCGCGGGGGCGCCCGCCCGCGCACCGTGCGTGAACGCTCCGGCGACGCACCGGCCCGTCCCCCGTCACGCCGGCGCGACCGGAATGTTCACAATTCCGATCGCGCGCAGCGAGGGGCCGTGTACACTGCCGGGCCACGTTGCCGGGGAGCTCCGGCGCGGGGGGCTGAGGGGCCCAGAAGGGACTGAGGGGAAACGCACGTAGATCCATACATCGTTCTGGGCAGCGCCGTCGTCGGCTTCCTCGTCGGCATGACCGGCGCGGGTGGCGGCGCGCTGATGACACCGATGCTGATCCTGTTCTTCGGGATCACGCCGTCGGCCGCGATCTCCAGCGACCTCGTCGCGGCGGTCCTGATGCGCCCGGTCGGAGCGGCCGTCCACCTGCGCAAAGGCACCGTCAACCGCCCCCTGGTCGGCTGGATGGTGCTCGGCTCGGTCCCGATGGCGTTCGTCGGCGCCTACCTGCTGCATCTCATGGGGCACGCGAAGGCCGCGCAGCAGAACATCGAGACGGCGCTCGGCATCGCCCTTCTGATCGGCGCCTCGGCGATGGTGCTGCGCTACGTCCTCGACCGCCGCGGCGGGCACGGCCGCACCGGCGCCATCCACGAGATCGTGCCGAGGCCGCTACCCACGATCGCGATCGGGATGATCGGCGGGGTCATCGTCGGCATGACCTCCGTGGGCTCGGGCTCGCTGATGATCATCCTGCTGCTGTTCCTCTACCCGACGATCGGCGCCAAGCAGCTCGTCGGCACCGACCTCACGCAGGCGGTCCCGCTGACGATGGCCGCGGCCCTCGGGGCCCTCGCCTTCGGGCACATCGAATTCGGCGTGACGCTCTCGCTGATCCTCGGCTGCGTTCCCGCCGTGCTCGTCGGCTCGATGCTGTCCTCCAGCGCACCCGACCGCTACATCCGGCCGGTCATCACCTTCGTCGTGGCCGCCTCCGGCCTGAAGTACGTGGGCGTGGGCGCGACGACGCTCGGCTGGATCCTCGTCTCGGCGCTGCTGGTGGCGTTCGTGGCGTGGCTCGTCTACAAGCGCCCGTGGCGGAGCGCCCCGCTCGAGCCCGAGCCCGAAGGCGGGCCGGACTAGCCGACGGGGAGCGCGCACGCGCCTGGACGGGTGTGCGAGTCGCGGGGAGGGGCGCTCAAGTACTGCAACGGAGCGCCCGATCACAGGAATGCACGGAGGCCTCGGCAAACAACACCGAACGGGCCTCGTCGTCCATCGCCGAGATCAGATGCTCCTCCTCTTGATACCAACCGTCTGGATCGCCGTCGCCGCGTTCTTCGTAGCGCTCTGCGTCATGGCCGCCCGCGGAGACGACGCGCTCGCCCTGATCGAGGAGCCGGCGCGCTCACGCACGAGCCTCGGCGAGCTCGTCATGTGGGAGCGCGCTCCGCTCGCTGCCCTTCGCATCGGCGATCACTCCGGGATGCGCATCGGCGAGCACTCGGCTGCCGGCGTCGGCGGCCCCGCCGCCTCGACGCGCGTGGCTGTCAGAGCCCGCGGCGCCCGGGGACGCGGGGGTCGGTGCGCAGCAGGACCGTAAGGCCGGCGCCCGCACGGCGCTCGCGGGCTGTGAGCGACGGCGGCGAAGGGCCGGATCGACGAACATCTATTTGCAGTCGTCGATCTCGAAGTCATGCGCGAGGTTGGCATCGACATCGCTGAGCGCCGGCCCAAGAAGCTGATGCGGGAGATGCAGCTGCACGCCGACTGGGCGGTGACGATGGGCTGCGGCGACGCCTGCCCGTATGTGCCGACCAGCGTCGAGGACTGGGACGTGCCCGACCCAGCCGGGTGCGCCATCGAGGAGGTTCGCGCGATCCGCGACGACATCGAGCGGCGGGTGCGCGAGCTGATCGCGACCGGGCTCGACGCGATTCGGAGCGACCGCACCGCCCATCAGCTGCGCCTCGAGAAGCTGTTGCCGCAGCTCGCCCGCGAGTTCGAGGGCCAGCGGTCCCCTGGCGAGATCCGCGCGTGCGCCGACGCGGTGCTCAGCAGCTTCGAGGGCGCCACGGTCCGCTCCTACGTGCAAACGCTCGCCTACCGGCGAACGCGCGACTGTCTGCGCGCCGAGCGCTGCGAGGCCCTGCTCGCCAGGTGATCGTGGCTCCCCGAGCTCTCGCCCTGTCCCGTGTGGCCGTCGGCGTAGGGGGTTCTCCGCGTGCAGGGCTCGGGAGCCCCGCTGACTTCGCCCGGCGGCACCATCCTTCCATCGGACTGAGTGCAATGCTGGCCGGCAGATGACCGAGGAGCAAGCCATCGGGTGACCGTCACCGCTGCCCACCCATCCGAGGCCGCGGTGATCCGGCGGCTGTCAACACTCGACCGCTTCCTGCCGCTATGGATCGCGCTCGGGATGGCGGGCGGCCTGGCGCTCGGGTCGCTCGTGCCGGGCCTGAACGACTTCCTGGAGAAGCTGAAGGTCGGGACGGTCAGCCTGCCGATCGCCCTGGGCCTGCTGTTGATGATGTATCCGGTCCTGACGAAGGTCCGCTACGAGGACATGGGCAGCATGCGCGGCGACGGGCGGATGCTCGGCGTCTCGCTGTTCATGTCCTGGGTGATCGGGCCCGCGCTGATGTTCGCCCTCGCGTGGCTGTTCCTCGCAGATCAGCCCGCCTATCGCACGGGCGTGATCGTCGTCGGCCTTGCGCGCTGCATCGCCATGGTTCTCATCTGGAACGACCTGGCGGGAGGCGACAACGACCGCGCCGCCGTCCTCGTCATCTTCAACGCGATCTTCCAGGTCCTCGCCTACGCGCTGCTCGGCTGGTTCTATCTCAACGCCCTGCCCGACCTGCTCGGCCTGAACAACCAGGGCTTCCACGTCGGCATCTGGGAGGTCGGCCGGACCACACTCATCTTCCTCGGCATCCCGCTGACAGCCGGCTACCTGACGCGGCGATGGGGCCTGCGCACCCACGGCCGCGAGTGGTTCGAGTCGACTTTCATCCCGCGTATCGCGCCGATCACGCTCTACGGGCTCCTGTTCACAATCGTGCTGCTGTTCGCGATCCAGGGCAAACACATCACCGCCCAGCCGCTCACCGTCACCCGGATCGCGCTGCCACTGCTCGCGTACTTCGCCGGCATGTGGGCACTCGGCTTCCTCGTCGGCCGCGCGATGCACCTCGGGTACGCCAAGACGGCGACGATGGCGTTCACGGTGGCCTCCAACGACTTCGAGCTGGCGATCGCCGTCGCAGTCGGCGTCTGGGGAGCAAGCTCCGGCCAGGCACTCGCCGGCGTCGTCGGGCCGCTGATCGAGGTGCCCGTCCTCGTCAGCCTCGTCTATCTCGCCCTGTGGCTGCGCCCGCGCTGGTGGCCCGATGAGCCCGTCGCGGGCACACTCATGCCCGAGCCGCTGCGTGACCCGGCCGGGGAACCGGCGCCGCGGGCATGAACCGCCTGGACCGTCGCCCGGTCACCACGCGCGCCCTCCCCGTCCGCCGGCGGCGCAGCGCCCGTCTGAGCCCCGAACATGCGAGCGCGAGCCGGCACCCTGCGAAGGAGCCCGATGGCGACCGTCTTGTTCGTCTGCCTGCGTAACGCCGGGCGCTCGCAGATGTCCGCCGCGATGTTCGACCGCGCTGCCGCCGGACGCCACCGCGCTCTCTCGGCGGGGACGCTGGCCGACCCCGGGGCACCGGGTTCATCCTCGCGTTCGCGTGCGGCTGTGCTGTCCAGCGTCTACCCCTCCGCCTGAGGGGGATACGCGCGGGCCCGAGGATCTGCCAGGGGCCGGGAACCCTCCGGGGCCGCGACAGAAACGGCCGGGCCGCCCCCTCCTTGGGACGGCCCGGCCGGTGCTACGTGTGTCGTCTCGCTCGTCGCGGCCTCATGCCGCGGCGTCGTGCGTCCGGGGGACCTAGAAGGCCGCCAGGGCCGCGCCTGCCGTTGCCTCCTTGACGAGGGACTTCGGCAGCGGGAGGTAGTCGTGGTTGTTGATGGTCGGCTGACCACCTTCGGCCTTGGTTTCAAGCACCCACAGGAGGAAGTCGTGGGCGGTGATCGCCTCACCTTCGGTGGTTCCAGGGTACTTCGAGTAGCCCTTCAGGACCAGCGCGTAGGTGATGCCGCAGAGCGTGTAGTTCTTCTGCTTGGTTGCGGTCGTCACCTGGCTCCAGTCTTCGGCCGTTGTTTTCGGCGGGAATTTCGTCCCGAGGCCGTTCGTGAACTTCTCCTTTTCGCAGTTGGCGTTCGCCACAGCTTCGGCGTCGCCGTTGCTCGCCGGGTCGGCGTATGTGAGCTTTTTGGTCGAGGTGCCGCTGTTCTGGATCTCCGCCCAGAATTTACCGGTGCCGGGACCGCCCGTTTTGCTGAACCCGCCGTTGTTGCGCGCGTCGGAGAGGGCCACGTAGCCGATGCTGCTCGGCGTTTCGGCGACCTTTGCAGCGACTGCGCCACCGCCCGTTTTCACGGGCTTCACGACCGAGGCCAGTTTCGGCCACGTCGTGTTTTCGGGGCCTTCGTCGAGTTCCTTCCACGTCTTCGTTTCCGCTTTTTCGGTTTCGAAGGACGTAGCGTTGATCAGGGCGAGGTACGCCTTGAGGATGTGTGTCGTGCCCGAGCCGTCGAGCCGCACCACGCGGGTGATCGTCGTTTCGGGGTTGCAGCCTGCGCCGCTGAGCGCGTCGCCGCTGTCTTTGATTTCACTCCACTTCGTGATCGTCCCGCGCCAGATCGACTCGAGCGTCACGTTGTTGAGCACGAGGCGTCCCGGTACCGCGGTGCTCGTCGCAACGCAGTTGGCGGGGAGGTTCATGACGATCGCAACAGAACCCTGGACGATCGGGACGGACTGGACCGTTTCCGGCGTCAGCGTCGTCTCGTTCGCTTCCATTTCGGCCTTGATCGCCGGGTTAGGAGCCTCGTCGGTGCTGACGATTGCCGTGCCGCCCGCTTCGAACGCGTGGCCTTTGTAGCCCCACCGTTCCAGGCCGGCGCCGCTGCCGACCGATTCGTATCCGTGGGTCGGGATGCCTTTGGATCCCTGCGTGCCGCTACATGCCTTCGGGTTTTTGGACGTGTTGAACGCCGGTCCCCAGGTTTCCTGTGCGAGCTTCTGGAACGACGCACCGGCGCCGACGATGTTCGATCCCGAGCACTGCGTGGCCGCACTGGCGGCGCCCGGCGCCACGAGCGCTGCGCTGGCAGCGACGGAGAGGACGCACGCCGAGATGAAGCGGCGCGCTGAGATTGGAGCCATTATCTAGCTACCTCCATGAGTGAGTGCAGATTCCCTTGCGTAAGAGCAGGACACCGTGTCCCACCTATGTCAAGGTCGCAGCCGCCGCCATTCACGAAGTTACGCCGCTGTTCGGAAGCTGTGACGATCCTGTGACCGCGCGTGAGCACCCTCGCGCGGCACCCGCAGACCGCTGTCGGCAGGAATCGCTGGGCCGGATTGCGGACCGGCGCATGGGCCCCGCCGTCACCCCACCGGAGCGCAGGGCGTCCGGCGCTCCGCGAGGGAACGCCGGAGGGCCGCTTCCCTCAGTGGTGCTTCTTGGTCACGCGCAGCGTGACGGTCAGGAGCGTCGTGTTCGACTGGTTTTCGGGATCGTGCGCGGCGACGGTCGCCCGCGCCCGCAGGACGTTGTGGGACCGCGCGAGCAGACGCTTGGCCTTGGCGGAGAGGTGCAGCGTGATCGATTTCACGCCCCCGCCGGGGATGCTGAAGGACGCCGAGGCGAGCGTGAGGATCGCCTTCCTGGCGCGCGCGCTGACCGCGGTCAGCGTCCGCAGCACGACGGTGCCGATGCACGCGGATGCGCCCGTCGGGCACGTGACCTTGAGGACGACCGCCCCGGCTGGGCTGACGCTCAGCGAGGTGCTCGCGAGGGTGGCATTCGGGGAGGCGCATTTGATTCCTTTCACACCGACTTCACCGCCACCGCCACCGCCACCGCCACCGCCCCCGCCACCACCGCCGCCGCCGCCGCCGCCTCCACCCGGGGACGGTTTGGCGTTGACAGTCAGCGTCGCTGCGGACGTCGAGGCTTTGCCCGAGCTGTTCGTGAACGTCGCGCGGTACTCGTAGCCGCTCTGCGAGACCGCTGTGGTGCCGAGCGTGAGCGTCGTGCCCGTCGCTCCCGGCACTTCGGCCCAGGTGCCGCCGCGGTTCGTGGAGACCTCCCACTGCACGGACGGCGCGGGCACGCCCGTGGCGGAGGCTTCGAAGCTCGCGGGAGAGCCTTCCGTGACGGTGACGCTCGAGGGGTTGCCGGCAATCCCGGGGGCCTGCTTTTTGATCACGGTGAGCTTCGCGGCCGTCGTGAAGGCGGTCGGCCCGCCGCTGCTGCTGAAGGCCGCCCGGTATTCCCACACGCTCTCCGCGAGGGTCGTGCCCGCGATCGTGAGTTTGGGCGAGGTGGCGCCCGAGACCGCTTCCCAGGCTCCGCCTTCGGTCTTTTTGACTTCCCACTGGACCGTCGGCGCGGGAGCGCCTTCTCCGGCCGCTTCGAAGCTCGCGCTTTCGCCTTCGACGACGGTCTGCGGCGTCGGGTTCAGCGTGACCGTGGGCGGCTCCGTGACGGTGAGCGTCGCGGCTTTGCTGACCGCTTTGCCTTCCCCGCCTTCAGCTTCGTTTTTGAAGACCGCGCGATACTCGTCGCCGTTCTGCGAGCCGAGCACTTTCGCGAACGTCAGTTTCGTGGACGTGGCGCCAGCGACGTTTTCCCAGGTCGAGCCGCCGTTTTTTGAGACCTGCCACTGGACGGTCGGTGCCGGGTAGCCTTCGCCCGCGGCTTCGAACGTGACCGGTTCGCCACCTTTGACCGACTGGCTTTTCGGGTCTTCCTTGACGATCGGCGGTTGCTCCACCGTGATCACCTGGGAGACTTTGAGCACGGGTTCGGTCAGGTTGTCGGTGTGGATGACCGCTTCCACGGTCAATTTGCCGCCTTTGGCGAATTTGTGTTTCGCTTCGGCGATCTGGATCTGCTCGCCGGCGGTGACCTTCGTCGTTTCTTCCGCGCTGCCGTCGCCGAACTTCCATTCGGTGCTGAGCACGCTGCCCTGGAGGACTTTGGCCGAGAGCGTCACCGTGCTCGTCGTTTCGGGGTTCGTGACTTTGATGCCGCTGATCGACGTTTCGATCCCGCCCACGGCTTTGTCGGCCTGGCAGCCTTCGCCGGCGGCGCCGAACTCGATGACTTCGTTCGTGCTCGGTGTGAGCACGGAGATCACGCCGTTGCTGGCGGCGGCGATCACCGGGTAGGTGCTGCCGAGGCCGATGGCGCAGGATTTGGCCGTGCCTTCAGGCGCCGGCCTGCCGCCCACGCGCCCCACGAGCGCGACCTTTTCGCCTTCTTCGCTGTATTTGAACTCGGCCACGGCGTTGCTGTAGGAGCCCACCGTCTTGCCGCTTTCGAGGGATTCCGCGTAGCCCGCGTCGATGTACAGGCGCCCTTCGCCGGAGCTTTCCGGCACGATCGACATGACGCCGCCGTATTCGGATTCGAGTTCTTCACCGAACGTCACGAGCGGTTCGCGGAACGGGCCCGTGAGGAAGCCTTCCGGGTTCTGCAGGGCGAACACGACCTTCGGAGCTTTCGCGAGGTCGGGGACCGCGAGGATCTCGTTCTGGCTCTCGAACAGGATGCGTCCGGCGGCCGTCACGACCGGGGAGTCCGGCTTGTTTTCGGCGCCCAGTTCGGCGGGGTCCACGTAGCGGGTGTTGGGCGTGCCGTCGGATTTGATCCGTTCGATCGCCACGTGCACGCCGGAGCCGCCCTGGTCGACCTCGCCGAGGATCACGACTTCGTGGGTGGAGGGGTTGACCGCGATGCCCGACGGTTCGATCAGCGCCGCGCCCTGCGTATCCGATGCGGCTTTCAGCATGGCGGCGGTCACGAGTTCGCCCCTCGTGTTGGCGCCTTTCGCGGGCACGAGTTCCTGCTTGTGGTTTTTCGTGTTTTCGACCGGGATCGTCGAGAACGCGTACAGAGCTCCGGCGACCGATTTTTCGGGATCGACCGCGTGTTCGATCGTGCGCCGGTAGGCGGCGAGGATGTAGATGACGTGTTCTTTGGCGTCGACTGCGATGCCCTCGATGTTTTCGACCGATTTCAACCCCGCCGGGAGCGGTTCGGAGGGCTTGATGACGACGTTCGCCTGATAGGCGCCGGCCTGGTTGTACTTCTGGATGCGGAAGATTTCGCTGAATTCTTCTTTTTCGTCGGAGACATAGAGGCTGTTGTCTTCGGGGTCGACCCCGAAGGCGTGGGTTTCTTCCTGGAGTTCGAAGGCTTCACCTTTCGTGACGCCCGTGCCTTTCCCGTTGAAGCGCAGCTGCTCGCCCCAGCCGCCCGCGGCCTGCGCGGGGGCGCCGACGGCAAGCGCGGCGAGCATCAGCCCCGCAATGAGGCAGAAGGGCATCCATCGTGGAAGGCGTGTGGTGGGCATCATGCTCCGGTCGATCGATTGCGTTGGGATGAAGGTCGCACAGGGTCGAGGGGCGCGCAACGGATTCACGAATTCATCACAGCCCGCCACCCCGACGGGAGCGGCGCCGTCGAGGAGAGTCTGTTCCATCGCCCGCGTCGCGCTGTGAAGAACGTGTGAATCTCGCGCTCGCGCGGACGCGGAGACCGGACTGACGGTCGACTCACACGACGGCGACCGCCCGATGTGAACGCTGTGTGAAAACGGCTCAGTATCGGCGCCGGTCGCGATCGTCCATCCGCCGCTGCGAGCGCAGCGTCGAGATGGTCGCCGGAGCGATCTGCGCCCCCCGCCCGCCCCGACGCGGCCGGCGGCGGATCGAGGCGCCGGCGAAGGCGGCGAGCAGAACCACGCCGAGGATGTATCCGGACGAGGGCTCGTGTTCGGGGGCGCGGTAGGCCACCGCCTGGTTTCCCACGGACTCGGTCGCGCCCTCCTCCTCTTCTTCCCTTTCGGGCGCCTCGACGGGCTGGGTGACCGGCGAGGTGCCGCTCGGGGGCGTGGGTCGCGCGGGCGTGGGAAGGGGAGGCGGCAGCGCGGCGAACAGCGGAGAGAGCGCGGCCTGGGGAACGAAGAACGAGGGCGGCGGCACGACCGGGGGGGGGCGCACCGGCGCGACGGGCGCAGCCGGTGGCGCCTGGGCCGGCGCCGGCAGGGGCAGCGGGCTGTCGCC
>OCZT010004167.1_pt1 | contig 14650 bp, 15 predicted proteins | sample 1539031 | NCBI WGS metagenome assembly OCZT01 (sample SAMEA3539308, study PRJEB22396) | soil metagenome | biome: tundra; feature: field; material: soil | place: USA | collected 2010-05 | depth 0.15 m
ACGTGGCGGCGGCGGCTTTGGCGGGGGTGGGGGCGGAATGGGCGGCGGACGCGGGTCCAACACAGGGCGCAAATACAACCTGTCGCTTGGACTGCAGGTCCTGAACCTGTTCAACCAGGTTCCCTACGGATCGCCAGTTAGCAACCTGTCGAATTCCTACTTTGGCAAGGTCACGTCAATCGGCGGCGGCTTTGGTGGCTCGAATGCGGTGCGACACATCACGCTTTCGGCTAACTTCAACTTCTAATCAACCTGTTACTAACGAAAAGGGCGCGGCCAGCAATCTGGTCGCGCCTCTTTCCTTTTGTGCGCCGTGCGTGTAGCAACTGCAGCCAGAAGGTTGATCGACCGGCCTAAGCTTTCATTGAAAGAGCCTATTTCCCTGACTTAATGCTGCGCTCCAAAACATCGCGGAACGGGATCGGGGCTTGATCGGCGGGGTTTGTGCCCGTGGCGCGATTGACAGGCTCAGGTGTGGGCTGGGGCGGTTTGGCGGCCACCGGTTCGGCGATTACGACGGTCTTCGCGTTGAGGAACTCACGCATCCCGGCGGCTGAGAGTTCGCGGCCGTAGCCCGAGTGCTTGACGCCCCCGAAGGGCACGCGGGGATCGCTGGCCACGGGTGCGTTGACGAAGACGGCTCCGCATTGCAGGCTGGCGGCGAAGCGCCTCTGCTCGGCGTCGCTGCGGGTCCACACTGATGCGCCCAGGCCGAACGGAGTGTCGTTCGCCACCGCGATGGCCTCGTCGATATCGCGCACGCGGAACAGCAGTGCGACCGGTCCGAAGATCTCTTCGCGGTAGACGTCCGAGGTGCGCGGAACGCCAGCCAGCACAGTGGGCTCGTAGTAGTTTCCCTTGCCGACCATGCGCTCTCCGCCGGTGAGCACGCGGCCGCCGGCCTTGACCGCGGCCTGCACCTGGGCGTGAACATCGTCGACCTGCGCGGCGGTGGCGAGCGGACCGATCTCGGTGTCTTCGAGAGTGGGGTCGCCAATCTTCATCGCATCCATGCCGGCGACGAAACGGGTTTCGAATTCGTCATAGATCGAGTCGGCGATGACGAAGCGCTTGGCCGCGATGCACGACTGGCCGCTATTGACGCAGCGCGCGCGGACTGCGGCGTCGACGGCGACATCGAGGTCGGCCGACGGCATCACGATGAATGGATCGCTTCCTCCGAGTTCGAGGACTGACTTCTTGATGAGCCAGCCTGCCTGCGCGGCGATGGCGCGGCCGGTAGACTCGCAGCCCGTGACAGTGACCGCGGCCACGCGTTCATCGCCCAGCACCATCTCCACCTGGCTGGCCTCGATCAGCAGCGTCTGGAAGGTGCCGTGGGGAAAGCCCGCGCGGCGCACCAAAGCCTCGATCGCGAGCGCGCACTGGGGCACGTTGGAGGCGTGCTTGAGCAGGCCAACATTGCCTGCCATGAGAGCGGGAGCGAGAAAGCGGAAGACCTGCCAGAAGGGGAAGTTCCACGGCATGACGGCGAGCACGATGCCGAGCGGGTCCCAGCGCACGTGTGCGTCGGCCGCTCCGGTGTCGATATGTTCCGGCGCAAGGATGCGGGCGGCGTGATCGGCGTAGTAGCGGCAGACGCTGGCGCATTTGACGATCTCGGCGCGCGCGGCGACTACGGGCTTGCCCATCTCCGCGGTGATCAGCGCGGCCAGGTCGGCGGTCTCGGATTCGAGCAGGTGGGCCAGCTTGCGCATGCACAGTGCGCGGTGGCTGAGCGGGACGTCGGCATATTGGGCGAACGCGGTCTCGGCGAGGCCGATCTTCCGCAGCAGCACCTCGTTGGTCAGCGGGGTGAAGCTGCAGAGCACTGTGCCGTTCGCGGGATTGATGGATCGGATCGGCATGGGACTCTACTCCGAGGCCAGCTTACCAAGAGCGGAGGCCAGCACGCGCGTGCCGGATGCGATGTTGGCGGGCGCGGCGTATTCGTCGGGCCGGTGGCTGACGCCTCCACGGCATGGGATGAAGATCATGGCGATGGGTGCGATGCGCGCCATGAACAGCGAGTCGTGATACGCGCGGCTGACCATGTGCTTGGCGGTGATGCCATAGCTGCGGCAGACCTCGTCGATGACCTCGACGATGTGCGGCAAGCAGATGGCGGGCTCGTCGGCGTTCACGAGCGACTCGGAGATGCGGACCTCGCGGCGCTTGCCGATGGCCTCGACATCGCGGCGAACGGCCTGCATCACACCTTCGCGGCGGGCCGGGTCGGTGTCGCGGATGTCAACCTGCAGGGTGACGCGGCTGGGGACGCTGTTGACCGCGCCGGGATACACGTCGCACGTGCCTACCGTGGCGACGGTGTCGATGACACCGGTGGCAAGTGCGTGCTTCTCGATGGACAAGATAAGTTCTGAGGCGGCGCACAGGGCGTCGCGGCGGTCGGGCATCAGGAGCGCGCCGGCGTGGCCGCCGATGCCTTCGATGATGTAGCGGTAGCCTGCAGGGGCGGCGATTGCGGTGACGATGCCGAGGGGAATGCCTTCGCGCTCGAGTAGCGGGCCTTGCTCGATGTGCAGTTCAACCCATGCGTGGTAGTAGTCGGGGGGTAGGCGCACGCTGGAGAGTGGGCCGGTGAATCCGGCGGCTGTGCGGACCTGGGCCAGCGTTTCCTCTTCGGAGCCGCGCTGCGCCCCGTGGAGGGCGTCCGCGCGCTCAGGGTCGAGCGTGCCCGAGATGAGCCGGCTGCCAACGCAGCCAATGCCGAAGCGGGTCGGCTCCTCGGAAGTCAAAAGGACAAGCTCGATGGATCGGCGTGGGCGCGCGCCACTGCGCTTGAGGGCGCGGATGGCTTCGAGGCCGCCGAGAACGCCGACCGTGCCGTCGTACATTCCGGCGTGCGGGATGGCGTCGATGTGCGAGCCGGTTGCGACGGCGGGGAGCTCGGGCTCGGTGCCGACCCAGCGGAAGAAGGTGTTGCCCACGGCGTCTTCGCGGATGAGGAGGCCTTCGGATTCGGCGAGCCGCTTCAGCCATGCACGGGCGCGAAGATCGTCGGGAGTGAAGACGACGCGGGTGACGGCGGTGCCTTCGGGCGATGGTTCGATGGAGGTGAAGGCGGCTAGCGTGTGGAGCTCGCCGATCAAGCGCATTGCATCGATTGCAACCTCGCGCGACTCTTTGTGGATCGATGGATTTCCAGTCTGGGTCTGCATCCTTGCCTCCTGCGCCTGCGGCAATATTACTCGGCGTGAGCGATCAAGATCGGTAAAATCAGAGACGAGCCGAACTGCACCGTCACCCCAGCGGATGGCGGTTCCAATCTTTATAGATTAGATACTTCGCCGGCTGCTTGCCGAGGGCGCCGAACCACTGTGGGCAGAACGGCGCCATCCAGATGAAGTCGCCCGCGGTGACCGGATACCAGGCGTCGCCGAGGCGATAGATGCCGCCGCCTTCAAGCATCAGCAGGCCATGCTCCATCACATGGATTTCGACCATGCTGAGAGCCGCACCGGGCTGGTAGGTCATGGTGTTGACGGCGAAGTCGAAGCCGGGCTGATCGGGCAGCAGGCCGCGTACCTGGAGGTCGGGATCGCCCATCAGCACAACGGACGCGACGTTGGCTTCGCTGCCTGTGAGCAGGGTGGGCGGCGCAACTCCTGCGAGTGGCTGGTAATTTTTCTCGATGACCGCGAGGCGTGTGGTTGCTTGCGCAGTCAGCGTGTGGGTCAGGCCCGCGGGAATATAGGCGTAGCCGCCGGGCGCGAGTGAGCTGAAGCTGGTGTCGGTGGCGAGATCGACGGCGCCGCTGAGCACGTAGACGAAACGTTGCGCAGTCGTGGGGCCGAGCGTTCCGGTGGGCTCGAGTTCCGCCGTGTATTGGGTGAAGGCCGCGCCGGCCGCGGGCGAGACGTGGACGACGGCCATGCCACCCTGCATCCCCGGCAGCGGCGTGCGGACGAATGTGTCGGGAGTGAGCAGAAGGTGGTCGCGGCGGTTCGCGCTGCGCGTGTGGCCGAGGTTATGCATGGATGTCTTCCCGCTTTCGTTGCGATGTGCGGGCCGCAATTCGTGTGAGCATCGCTCTATCATCGCGCAAGCTTCGCAGGAACTCCACTCCGGTGGCGAGGGCGGCTTCAACATCTGCTGGCAGGACGGTCTCGTCGGGATCGTGGCTGAGGCCGCCGGGAGTGCGCAGGAAAAGGATCGCGGCGGGTACACGGCGAGCGACGACCATGGCGTCGTGGCCGGCACCACTGGTCATCAGGCGCGGTGCCTGGCCCGTGGCGCGGGCGGCAGCGCCGGCGAGCAGCGCGGTGAGCGCGGGGTCCATGGGAACCGCTGCCTGATCGAGGCCAGTGGTGGAGAGCGCGACGCCACGTTTCGCGCTCGTGGAATCAGCCGCCGCCAGAAAGTGATGCGCAGCGTCGTGCCGAACGGAATCCTGGGCGTGACGAATATCAATCGTGGCGACGCAGGCGCCGGGTATGACGTTGCCCGCGGCGGAGGGGACTTCGACTTTGCCGACGGTGGCGACCAGACCGGGAGTGGCGGCCGCGTAGCGCTCCACCTCGACGATCCATTCGGCGGCGGCGGCCAGCGCGTCATGACGTAGCGGACCCATGGGCGTTGTGCCTGCGTGGTTGGCCTGGCCGGTGAAGGTGAACTCCATGCGCGTCTGGCCGGCGATGGCGTCAACCACGCCGAGTGCAATGCCTTTGCTTTCGAGCACAGGCCCCTGCTCGATGTGGAACTCGAGGTAGCCGAAGGCCGAGTTGTCGATGACGGCGGCGGGCAGTTCATCGGGGTTGAGGCCGAAGTGGCGAATCGCGTCGGCTACACTGACGCCGCTGCGATCCGTGCACGCGAGCGTCGCGGAGTCCAACTCGCCGACCAGCGCGAGGCTGCCGAGGAATGGCTTGGCGAAGCGCACGCCTTCCTCTTCGGAAAAGCCGATCACTTCGATCGCGAAGGGCATTCCCTTCCCTGCGGGCGAATTTGTGTGCGCCTGCTCGACCATCTCCTCGACGAGCGCCACGCCCAGCACTACGCCGAGCGGGCCGTCGAACGCTCCCGCATTCACAACGGTGTCGAGATGCGAGCCGATCAGAAGCCGCGGCGCATAGGGGTCGGCGGCCGGTAGCAATCCGCGCAGATTGCCTGCGGCATCCACGCGCACCTGCATTCCGGCGGCCTGCATCCAACCGCCCACAAGCGCGTGAACGCGGTGCATCGACGGCGCTAGAAACGTCCTCGTGGTCTCGCCCTTGACTTCTGTGCAGAGCGCGAGTTCGCGACAACGGGCGATGATCTGCTGCGCTCGCTCTGTCGTCGCAATGCTCACAGTTTGCTTCTCGATTCCACTCAAGGCTTGCGCCTCACGCGCGCCTCAATGTGTCCTGCAGGCTCGTCCGTCGGCACGAATATCTCGTTCGGATTCTCTTGCCCAAAGCGCGACAGATCGACCAGCAGGCAGTGCTTGTTCGGCATGATGAGGTCGATCTGGTCGACCTCGGCGACACGCTCGAGCGCGCTCTTGCCCATCTCGTACAGCGTCTCCTGTACCGACTTGCTTTTGTGGTTTGCGAAGGTCTTTATCATGGCCTCGCGCAGCGCCGTGCGCATGGCGTCGAACGCGAGAGTCTGGACCGTATAGCGCCACTCCGCGGTCACGGCGGTGCAGAAGAGGCGATCGCTCGTCTCCTTGAGCGTCGTGAGTTCGTCCATGATGTAGCCTTCGAAGCCTGAATCCGCCGTTTTCATGACGACGAGATTCTTGAAGCCTGAGTGAATGCTGAAGCCACCTGTGCGTCCACGCGAGACCGTGGTCGTCTGCACCTCGCCCGAGCCGCGCATGAAGCTGGTGGGATGCGGCTTGCCGTCGACGGTCAGACGCTTCCACATTGTACCTTCCACCGCGACCGAGACCGATGAAACCTGCGGGTTGCGGCCGAGCAGGAAGTCGATGAGTTCCTTCGCGAAGTCCTCCATCGAAATCGCGGAGGACTTGTGCGCGACCGAATAGACCGTGTTCTTCATCGTGTCGGTGGGCAGGATCTTGCTGTTATCCCCGTCGTAGTGCGCGGTGTCGAAGTCGCCCGTCAGCAACACCTGCACGGTCCACTCGCGCAGTTCGTTCCCTTTTGGGCTTCGCGTCACTTTCATCAGGCGAACGCACGATTTTCCATAACGATTTTCAGCGAGCTCGATCATTTAGTCTCCCCGAATAATTCAGTTCAGCTTCCCCGGTAAGTTGTGTAACCATTTGCGGTCAGTAATAAAGGGATGTGGTAATGCTGCGATGGGTCGGCGACAGTGAAGACGATCTCGACGTAGGGGTAAAGCGAGGGAAGGCGCAGGTCGAAGAAGTACGCCCCCACGTTGAAGAGAAGTTTGTAGTCGGCGGCCACCAGGCGGTGTTTGCCAAGCAGAGTCTTGCATCGGCCGTCGTGGTCGGTGGAAGCCGAGCCGATTTCGTGCCACTGGCCGCCTGCGGCGTTGTCGCGGAACTCGGAGAGCCTGATGGGAACATTGGCTGCGGGGCGGCCAAGATTTGTGTCGAGAATGTGCGTCGAGATGCCCATTTCTAATTCACTCCCAGCCATCGGCGAAGACGAAGCTGCGTGATCTGGCGCTGCTGTTCGGCGGCTTCGAGCAACTCATCCGCGGCGGTGTTCTGCATGCGCGCGTTGAGGAGGTCGAGAATCTCTGCTGCGCTCTTGCCCGCTGCGCACACGATAAAGATGCGGCCAAATCTCTCTTCATACTGCCGGTTTCCCTCGGCGAGAGCAAGCTTCGCGGCATCTTCCTGCGACCCTGCCGAGGACATGGCGGCGCGCTGCTCTTCGGAGGACCATGCAAGCGACTCGGCGGTTGCCGCGCGCGCGTGCTGCTGGCCGATGCGGGGGTGGCTGTCAGAAGCCTCGCGCCAGTCTGGCTCGGGGAGTGCGGCCCAGATTCTGTCGGATTCCTCACACAGTTGCTGTACGTCGGCGAATGGCCTGCGTGCTGCGAGACCGTCCGCCCATGCGCGCGAGCCGCAACAGGGCAGGATCTCGCGCGCCGCGGCCGCGGCGTCGAGCGCGTTCCAGCGGATGAGAGCAGCATTTGGAGGAGACGTCGTCATGAGATCAGTTGGTGCGGCCGAGTTGAACAGTCAGATTGTCTAGCATAGCCTGAGTTCCCTGCCGCGCGCGCCTGTCATGAACTCGCCGGCCCGATACACGGGCTCGCCGCGCAGGTAGGTGGCTTCGACCACGCCGCGCAGCGTCTCGCCCAGGTATGGCGAGATCGCGTGGCGATAGTGCAGCTTCTCCGGAGTCACCACGAACTCGGCCTCCGGATCGAAGACGACAAAGTCCGCCTTGTGCCCGGCTGCGAGCGCTCCAGCACGGTCGCTGAATCCTGCGAGCGCAGCCGGCTTGGCCGACATCCACCGTGCGATATCTTCCAGCCCGAACCCGCGCCGCAGCGCGTCGGTCCATACCACCGGCAGCGCGACGGAGAGACTCGCAATGCCGCCCCACGCCAGGTCGAAGCGGCCCTCGTCCAGGCGCTTCATCTCGGGCGGGCACGGGGAATGGTCGGTAGCGATCATGTCGATCGCACCCTCGCGCAACCCTTGCCACAACGCCTCGCGGTTCGCACGGCTACGGATCGGCGGGGTACATTTCAGCAGGGTCGCGCCGTCGGCAATGTCCTCCGCGGCGAAGTGGAGGTGATGCGGACAAGCCTCCGCGGTGATCGGCAGGCCCTCCGCGCGTGCTGCGCTCAGTTCCTTCAGCGCTTGGGCCGTCGCGAGATGCACGATGTGGATTCGGACACCGTATCGCCTGCTGAGACAAATCATGAGGCGGATGGCTTCCAGTTCGGCCTCGTCGGGGCGCGAGGCGAGGTAGGTCGAGAATTTGCGCCAGTCCGCATCACGCAGGTTTGTCGCCGCAGCGTCGATGGGGCCGGCTAACTCAGCGTGGACCAGCAGCGGCAGCCCCGATTCCGCGATGGCCGGCAGGACGCGCTCCAACTGCTCGCGGTCGATCATGGTGAAGCCGTCGCAGCCGGGGTAGATGAGGAAGCACTTGAATCCGGGAACGCCGGCGCGCGCGAGGGGCAGGATGTGGGATTGATTGTCGGCGACCGCGCCACCCCAGGCGGCCCAGTCCACCACGCACTGCCCGGCGGCGGCGACACGCTTGAGTTCGAGCGCGGCGACCGTTGTGGTTTCGGGAAGGCAATTCAGCGGCATGTCGACCAGCGTCGTGAAACCTCCCGCTGCGGCCGCGCGCGTGGCTGTGGCGAAGCCCTCCCACTCGGTGCGGCCCGGCTCGTTGATGTGAACGTGGGTGTCGACCAGGCCGGGCAACAGTGCATGCTCGCCGAAGTCAACCACATGCGCGGTGGTGGGGAGGTCGCCAACCTCGCACACGGCGCGAATCAGACCGCCGGTTGTATCTGGCGGGCCATCCTCGAGTAGCAGGGCCGCGCGCCGCGTACCCTGCGGAGTCACCACTCGGTTTGCTACGAACGCCTGTGCCATAATCGCTATTATCCCCCATAGAAAACATGGGTATAAGAGTTAAGTATCCGCCGCACTGGCGGCTCTTTGCGGCGGGAAACGGAGGCCAGGCCATCGAAGGCAACCCCATCTTCATGCAGCGAGCGATCGCGCTGGCCACGGAGAACGTCCTCTCCGGAGCCGGGGGGCCGTTTGGCGCGGTGGTTGTGCGGGCGGGCGAAATCATTGCCACCGGCGTCAACCTGGTTACGTCGACCAATGACCCCACGGCCCACGCCGAGGTCGTCGCCATCCGCGCGGCATGCAAGGCGCTGGGCGCCTTTCAACTCAAGGGATGCGTGGTCTACACGAGTTGCGAGCCGTGCCCGATGTGCCTGGCCGCGCTCTACTGGTCTCGCTGCGACGCCATCTTTTACGGCAATTCCGCCGCCGATGCCGCCGCCGCCGGCTTCGACGATTCGTTCCTTTATGAAGAGGTAAAGCGTCCGCTCGACCAGCGGAGAATTCCGACCAAGCGCCTGCTGGGCGACGAAGCGATCGAGAGTTTCAACACGTGGCGGGCTCGTACCGATAAGATCGAATACTGACATGGCAATCAAGCGCAAGACCTCACGCCCGAAGTCCGCATCCACTGCAAAGAACGCCACACCCCTCTCCGATGGCGCGCCGATGAAGATTGCACTGCTGGGCTTTGGCACGGTCGGCAGCTCGGTGGCCCGCGTCCTCGTGGAATCGAAGTTCCCGGGCGTTGAACTCACGCATATCTTCAACCGCAATGTCGAACGCAAGCGTACCTCGGACGCCGCGCGACGCGTGCCCGGCTCCGTGGTGTGGACGGAGAACTTCGACGACATCCTTAACTCCCGTGCGGATATTGTGGTCGAGTTGATGGGCGGTCTCGTCCCGGCCGAGGGTTGGCTGCGTAAGTGCTTCGTGGCTGACAAGTCCGTGGTCACGGCCAACAAGCAGCTGATCGCATACCGTGGAGTTGGTCTGTCGCGGCTGGCTGCAAAGCATAATGTCCAACTAATGCATGGAGCGGCCGTCGCCGGCGGCGTTCCGGTGATTGCAGGCATGCTGCAAGGCCTCTCGGGCGACAAGATCACGCGCATCAGCGGCATCGTCAACGGCACCTGCAACTACATCCTCAGCCACATGGAGACAGGCGCGAGCTACGCGGCCGTGCTCGCCGACGCACAGGGCCTGGGCTACGCGGAGGCTGATCCTTCCGCGGATGTCGACGGTTTCGATGCGCGCGCCAAGCTGTGCATTCTTTCGCGCATCGCGCTGCACGCCGAGCTCGACCCCGACCAGGTTGCCACGCAGACCATCTCCACCGTTGAGGCCGTCGACTTTGCCTACGCGAAGGAACTGAACTGCACCATCCGCCAGGTCTCGCGCGCGCAGCTCGATGGCAAGCTGGTCCATGCGCGGGTGGCGCCGATGCTGGTGCCAATGGCGTCGCCGATTGCGTGGTCGCACGGCACGCAGAATATGGTGGTCACATCAGGCAAGTTCGGCGGAGACGTTGTGTTCTCGGGCCACGGAGCGGGCGGGGAGCCTACTGCGGTTGCCGTCGTCTCAGACATTCTTGCGGTCGCGCAGCGCTCGGTTGCGGTGCAGCTTCCTGTGCGCCGCCGCCAGGTTACCGGCGAGTTTCTCGCGCCGCATTATTTGCGGTTTGTGGTGGACGACAAGCCGGGGATCGTGGCGGGTATTGCTGGAGCGCTGGCGAAGGTTGGCGCGAACATCGATTCCCTGCTGCAGCATCCGGGCCACCCCAAGCATCGGCTGCCGTTCGTCGTCACTACCGAACCGTGCCTCACGTCGACCATCGAGAAGGCCGTCACCGCCATGGCGAAGATGGATTGCATGCTGGAGCGACCGCTCTGCCTGCAGATTCTTACCATCGACGACAAGGCAGAATAATCATAGCCGCAAAAAGAAGGCGCACTATTTCGGTGCGCCCTTTCTTTGCCATTTGGGATAGCTAGTACTTCGGCATGGTGGGGTCGATTTTGTCGGCCCATGCGAGGATGCCGCCAGCTAGATTCTCTGGGTGCGTGAAGCCTGCGTTCTTCAGGATCAGCGCGGCTTTCTGGCTGCGGGCGCCGGAGCGGCAGTGGATGATGATCTCCTGGTCCTTGTGCGCGGCAAGTTCGCCGACACGCTTTTCCAACTCGCCAACGGGGATCAGCGGCGCGCCGAGGCTGGCGATGGGGACTTCGTGCGGCTCGCGAACGTCGAGTAAGAAGAAGTCTTCCTTCGCGTCGATCTTCTTCTTCAGCGTCTCAACGGATATCTGGGGAATGCCATCGACCACCGGAGCTTCACCAACTGCCTTGTCGCGAGCGACTTCGAGCGGCCCAACCGCAGCCGGCTTTTCGATGCCGCAGAACTGGTCATAGTCGATGAGTGCAGTGACGGTGGGATGCGTGCCGCAGACCGGGCAGTCGGGATTCTTGCGCAGCTTCAGCGTGCGGAACTGCATGCTCAGCGCGTCGACCAGCAGCAGGCGCCCGGCGAGCGAGTCGCCGATGCCGAGAATCAGCTTGATGACCTCAGTGGCCTGGATGATGCCGACGAGGCCGGGCAGAATGCCGAGTACACCACCCTCCGCACACGACGGCACGAGGCCGGGCGGCGGTGGTTCCGGATAGAGGCAGCGGTAGCACGGGCCTTCCTCGGTGGCGAAGACGCTGGCCTGGCCTTCGAAGCGGAAGATGGAGCCGTAGGCGTTCGGCTTGCCCAGCAGCACGCACGCGTCGTTCACCAGGTAGCGCGTCTGGAAGTTGTCCGTGCCGTCGGCGATGATGTCGTAGTCCTTGAAGATTTCGAGCGCGTTGGCGCTGGTCAGCATGGTGTTGTGCTTGACCACGTTCATGTAGGGGTTCAGGCCATTGAGCATGATCTCCGCCGAGTCGACCTTCAGTTTGCCCACGGTAGCGGTCGAGTGAATGATCTGTCGCTGCAGGTTGCTGGCGTCGACGGTGTCGAAGTCGACCAGGCCGAGCGTGCCGACGCCAGCAGCCGCAAGGTACAGCGCGAGCGGCGCGCCCAGTCCGCCGGTGCCGACGCAGAGAACCTTGGCAGCCTTCAGCTTCTGCTGGCCCTCCATGCCCACTTCGGGCAGGATCAGGTGGCGCGAGTAGCGCGAAATCTCGTCGTTGGAAAGCTTGGGGAATGCAGTTTCGGGTAATGTTGCGGTTGCCATTTCGTTGTCCTTCGCCCGCTATGGAGCATCTGATCTGATTCCGGTTACAAATGAGTCCCGCGTATTCAGGGACGGTTACAAATTGCCGCCTGCCGCACAAAATCAGTTACAGACAACAGCCGCCTGCGATCGATGGGATGATGGTCAGTTCGTCGCTCTCCTCAGTTACAGTCGCTTCCTTCGCCGGCAGGTAGCGGATGTCATCGTCGTTGAGGTAGATGTTGACGAACGAGCGCAGCTTGCCTTCGCCCGTGTAGAGGTGCTGGCGCAGCTCTGGATACGCGCCTGTCAGTTGCTCAAGTGCTTCTCCAACCGTGGCGCCCGGGACGCTGACTGTCTGCTGTCCGCCGGTGTATGCGCGCAACGGCGTGGGAATGTGGATGTTCATGCTTGCCCTTTCTCTTGTGCTGTTTCGGTTTCGCTTGGGGCCATTTCAATTTCGACAGGTTCGTCGAGGAACTGCTTGTCTTCCTCGCCCGTGCCGGTCAGCAGGAACGAATTCGTAATCGCAGCCTTCCCCTGGTCGATGCGAGTAATGACGTAGGAGCAGCCGACCCAGTGGGCCTCGTCAAAATCCGTCTTCGACCATTGCGCCGGACAGTCGGGGTGCGAGTGGTAGAAGCCGACAATGTCGAGTCCCAGACCGCGCGCCTGACGCTGGATTTTGATCAGTTCCTCGGGCGCGATGTTGTAGCGATCGTGGGCGCGGTCGGTGCGCGTATTGCCCGCGCGAACGATACTCTTCACATGATTTCCATCGGGCGCTGCGTGCCCCAGCATGGCGCCGCAGCACTCGTGCGGGTAGGTCTCCTCGCCGTGCGCGCGCAAGGCTGCGTAGTCGGAGTAGCTCAGCTTCAGCATCAGCCCTCCTGCCAGAATCGTTCGCTCAGATACTTGTCCGCCGAGTCGGACAGCACGGTGACAATGACCGCCTCGCGTCCGGCCTTGGCCTCCTGCTCGGCGATCTGGAGCGAAGTGGCTACGGCTCCTGCCGCCGATACACCGACGAGCAGGCCATCGTGACGGCCCAGGTTCTTTGCCATCGCGTACGCGCGTTCCGTCTCCATGAAGATGTTGGCGTCGGCGAGTTTGGCGTTGTAGATGGGCGGGACGATCGCTGTGGCCATGTGTTTGAGTCCCTCGAATCCGTTGAAAGGTGAGTCCGGCTGCATGGAGATGCACTTGATCGCCGGGTTGAGTTCGCGCAGACGGCGCGTGGTGCCCATGAAGGTTCCACTGGTGCCCAGGCCGGCGACGAAGTGCGTCACCTGGCCCTCGGTCTGCTTCCAGATTTCGTTGGCCGTGGTGCGATAGTGGGCCTTCCAGTTCTGCTCATTGCCGTACTGGTCGGCGTACATGTAACGGTCGGGTTCATCGGCTGCCATGGCACGCGCCTTGCGAATTGCGCCGTCGGATCCATCGGCCGGATCGGTCCAGATGACCTCGGCGCCGTATGCGGCGAGGATAAGTTTCCGCTCCTCGGAGACGTTGGAGGGGACGCACAGCGTGACTGGAAAACCCAGCGCGGAACCCAGCATGGCGTAGGCGATGCCGGTGTTGCCGCTGGTCGCATCGAGCAAGCCACGTCCGCCTGCCCCGCGCTGGTGAAACTTGAGCAGGCCGCGCTTCTCCGCGTCGAGCACAATCGACGCTGCGGCGCGGTCCTTGATGGAGCCGCCGGGATTCACCCACTCGACCTTGCCCAGGATCTGGACGCCGGGCAGGTGCGCCGTCAGCCGCTCCAGGCTGAGCAGCGGGGTGTTGCCGATGCGTTCGAGCAGGGTCATACCGAGTGACCGGGTCGTGGCAATCATCGAGAAATTCCCTTCATCAGTGTCCTGCGCATCGATCCCTCTACTTGGGCCCATTTGCTTGTTGCGTCAGCCTGCGCGGTTGGCCATATCGCCGAGTACCGTTTGAAGGCTGCCAGCGGATGTGCGACAGTTAAACCAAGTCTAGCGTATCTAACCTATGGCAAAGAAAACCCCGCCCCGAAACTTCACCGACGCACTTGCAACCCTCGCCGGTCACCAATTTGATGTATCTGCAGCGCGAGACGGTTCAAGCGCCGGCTCTAAAGCCTTTCAGGTCCGCAAATACGGCTGCGCGGCGGAGATTTCGGCCGCCGCGGACGGCACCACCATGGTGCTGGCTCGGCCGGGATGGCTGCTGGGCGGGCAGATCTCGCGGTTGGTCGATAAGGGCTACCAGAAGTTCCTGAAGACGCCGAAGATGGAGATTCCTGCAACGGCGGACCATCTGCGGGCGATCCACGAGTTCAGCGAAGAGCTGAACCAGGCGGCCGGGGCGACCAGCCTGTACAACGAATCGCTGGGGACGACCAGCGACCGGTATCTCTACGATCGGGTGAAGGGGCGAGAGTAGCTAGTTCGAAAGGTTGAGGGATTGAATCTCCTCTTTTTCGTGAGCTAGTTCTAGTTTCGGAAGATGCTTAGCCGTTGCGATTGCGCTAAATAGCATCGAAAATATGAACGACAGGAATATATACAGTATTATCCCTCGCACGAGCCCTTTGCCCCACCAACATGCGAGCAAGAGTGGCACTCCAATACACAAACTATGCATGAATATGCGCAAAAGCCTCGGCGCCTGGAGATATTTGCCGCAACGAAGGCACCTGAACTTCCTCGCTATGCGAAACTCCTTACGTGCAATCGGCTTTAAGCACGCTGGACAGACGCCAGGTGGAACCTCGATCAAATTAGCGGTGTCAGTCATTAGTAGATCCTTTGGGGACTGCTGGGAAGATTCATTTGCCCCGCTCACGCTGGAGTTCGCGGTAGGCTTCGCTTTTGCCCATGCGACGGGCGCGGGCGACTTGCTTGAGGGCATCCTTTTCATCTAACCCTTGCGTTTTCATTAATTCGCGAACCTCTTTGGCGATGCTGGTGTGGTTTTCGCTCGTGACTTCAGCGGCAGCGGGTGCGAAC
>OCZT010004168.1_pt1 | contig 14646 bp, 13 predicted proteins | sample 1539031 | NCBI WGS metagenome assembly OCZT01 (sample SAMEA3539308, study PRJEB22396) | soil metagenome | biome: tundra; feature: field; material: soil | place: USA | collected 2010-05 | depth 0.15 m
ATTGTAAAACTAATATTTTACCAAAAACAGGATTGTTGGAATCAAATTCAATCCTGTAGAAATAGACACCATTAGGGACAATATTTCCATTTGCATCTCTACCATCCCAAGTATCTTCAACCCCATTGGTCTGGAGATTAAAATTATCCACTACGTGAGAATTTTGACCTCGCATCGCATTATTAATAATTGTTCTTACATAATTCATCCCGAAATCAAAAATCCTGATTGTAACAGAGGAATTTTTTCCTCCGGTACTATATTTAATTTTTAATAGATCCTGCTTAGGAGAGAAAGGATTGGGATAAGCATAGGTTTGAGTCTGTGTAGTTAAGGATGGTGAAGACCTGAAGATTTTCCATTTACCCTGCCACATTTCACCCGGGATCTCAGATAATTTTGCGAGTCCATCATTGGAACCAAGCCAGACTTCATTGGTACCGGGGATAACAATTGAAGCTGCGGCATAATAGATGGAGGTAGTTAAAGTGATTTTGGTATCTACATCATAGATGGAATTAGGTAAAATCCAGTTAATACCTGAATTAGATGACCTGAATGCCCCATTATCGGTTAGGGCAATAACGTCGCCTGACTTAAATCCGAAGTTATGAGCTTTTTCGCCATCAAGAGATGTATTCCAGGATTTCCCGCCATCTGCAGTAAAACTAACACCATAGGATTCAGTCTGACCTTCGGCTTGCCAGGTAGCTGCCCAGACATTTTTTTTTACAGTATCATAAGCCATCGCAACAACAAAGTTTCCCGTTATGGGGTTATCCTGATTAAGGTGTGTGAATTTCGTCCAACTAATTCCCCCGTCAGAAGATTTATTTATTCCCCCGGCAGTTCCAACATAGAGAGTTGTATCGTTTATGGCGATAACAGAAAAGACACGATAATTGAGATTGTTTTCACTGCAGAATTTTCCTGCTACAGGCTGAAGGCAGAAATCCAAAGTATCAGTGGGTTTAATAGAATTAAGATTATCGGGAGGAATAACTACGCGCTGCCAGGAGGTTCCCATATCCGTGCTTTTTCTTAAACCGCCGGCGAACGAGGCAATCCAAATGGTTCCGGGGGTGAATACAATGTCATATATAAGGTTCTGAACTTTTACAGTAACTGGCAAAGCGCGCAAAGTATTTATTCCATAAGTCACAATACTATCGGCTTGATTATCAATTGGCTGCGGAATTGAATTCCAAGTCAGTCCTTTATCGGAGGTATATTTTAATCCGCTCCCTTCGGGTAAAGTTTGTCCATTAGCATCTATTGAATGAGCAGTAGCAGCCCAGAACACACCATGATTATAACCGATAGCAGAAATACTTTCAGTGCCGAAAGCAGCATTCCCATAAAAATTCTGCCAGCTTTTGCCATCATCAGTACTTAGGCTAACACCTTTACTGGATCCTTCCCAAATTGTATTACCGATTGTGATTATATCACTTACACTATTGCCTGAAGGGTTTTCTGATAATGTTTTATATAATTTCCCCTCCCCTGTTAAATAAAATGAGGATGGAGTATGCTGCGCAATTGCGATATCAATTGATAACAGAATAACAATTAAAAAATATTTTATCATTTAACTACAATATTATGTATGATTAAGTTACTTGTCTTTTTTTCCCTATCTCTTGCCTGAAACTCCCACCTATAGGTTCCCAGAGTGACACCTGCAGGAGGGAGACTAATTATTTGAGAATAGATTCCATCGCCTGCAACTGCATCACCGTGCTCAGGTTTTCCATCATCGAACATAACCAAAGGGTTTTGGGAAGATGGATTTCCATTTGGCAGAAATGAGTTGAAGAAGACAATATCAATATCTTTGAGTCCGTTTGAATCAGCGACCTGGATAGAAAGACTAATACGGGTAGTATCCGAGGTATTAATGCTAACAGTATCAGGCGCCACAAGATTAAATACACTAGGAGCGATATCTGCAATATTATTGTCATAAATGAAATTATGTTCAGCAACAAGAGATACTTTATCATTATTGTTTGTGAGATAATATTGGATAGTATATTTTCCATTCAGGTAGGATTGGCTAAAAGGATATTTATTCGAGAATGTGTTATCCTCTTTTGTTACATCACCATGGAGAGTATTATTTCCATCGTCGAATAAAGAGATGGGGGCGGAATTAAGAATACTACCGTCCGGAGAAATTATATTAAAAAAAACTGATTTGATACCTGCGGACGAATTAAAGGATATACTAGCTACTATTAATGAATCCCCAGGTACATAAAGAAAATCAGGAAAAGAACTTAAATATGTTACCTGGTAATTTGTAATTCCGGAGTCTATTACCTCATTGGATTTATTGCTGCATCCCCATAGAAATAAAGGAATTAGGAAGATTAAATATTTTTTCATGTATTAAATATTAGTTTATAGAACTGGCTTCACAAGGTAAAATTATATACCCGTACCATAAAAGGGTACGGGAGAAAAAGAAATTATTAAAATAAAGTAACTAAGATAACCTAAAAACATCCTGAAAGGATTTAATTTTTGATCATCATAGATAGGAGGGTGTTTCAGTTTAATGATAAAGAATAGAATCATAGCCCAAAAGAGCCAACCGAGCCAGCCTAATTCCAAAAAATGAGGGATGTTTGAAGGATTTATACCAAGTAAAATCATAGCGTACTGAAATACGAAGAGGAAACCGGAAATTAATAAAAAAGTAAAGGCAATGAGTGCAATCTTATAACTTTTATCCCCGCCAAACATAGTATAGCTTATATGTCCCCCATCCAGTTGACCCACAGGAATCATATTCATCGCAGTAATAAACATTCCAAACCATCCAACACACAAAAGCGGATAATGGTATATTTCAGACATCGGCGGAAAGAACTGTGTTTTTGAAATAAATATAAATTTGAAAAATGAGAACAGAATAGTATTACCAAAAAAGAGTTCTAATCCTCCCTTTCCAAATTCAGGTGAAAAATATCCGGGGTGAATTGCCAGAAGATAATTTACTCCAGGTACCGTAAGAAAACCGGTAATAAGAACAATCAGACAAGCAACGAATCCTGCCAATGGACCAGCTATTCCAATATCAAACATTGCTTTTCTTGAAGTAACAGGAGAACGGGTTTTTATCACTGCTCCCATAGTACCAAAATTCAAAAATAAAGGAATAGGGGGGAACGGAATATAAAAAGGAAGAGTCGCATCAACTTTATGATACCGAGCAGCAAAATAATGTCCGAATTCATGACATGAGATTATGAAAATAATAGCGGCAGAATATAGGAGACCACTTTGCAGCATTGAAAACTCATAGGGTCCCGCCATTATTCCGGTAGTCCACTGTACTCCGGCAAATATTGTAGTGATAATAGTAGCAACCATTAGCCCTATATGAAGAAAGTAATTATCCTTTTTCTTTTTATAGGTTAATTGGGGTTTGTAATCCTGATCATCAAGTAATTCCGCCATTTTATAAATCCAGGTTAATTCCTATTGCTGAATAGCTTTCATTCCTGTCATAATATTCACCTTGAATACTCCTGCCAGAAAAATAGGAATAAGCCAAACTAATTCCTTTACCAAATGTTTTGCCAAATTTTATTCCAGCAGTAAAACTATTATTACCAGCAAGAACATCAATTTTATTTAATTTAAAATCATAAGCAATATAGGGGACAAATATACCTGTATTTATCCAATTCATATAATAATCGAAACCAAGCTGATAAATTTCTCTTCCAATATTTTTAGGAGTGACATGAAATAAATAAGTTAAACCGGCATATATTCTAAATCCTTTATATCTTGAGTAGGATATAAACTCAATAAATTCCCGGCTGTAAACACGAGGTCTATCTCCATCACCCCAGTTCTGAATTTTGGTATCATATTTCCCATCGACAAAATGAGCACTAATATGACTCAATCTTAATCTAAAACCATATTCATAAATTTCATTCACTACTTTATATCCGCCATTAAACCCGAACATATAATCGATTGCCTCAACCGGGAAATGGAAATCACTCTCAGATCTTAACCTGGTGTAGGTGAAGAGATCCCCACCAAAAGATAAAGCAGTATTTCCATTTTCTTCTTTATAAAAATCCTGTGAAGTAGAGATATCAAGTCTTATTCTACTCTCTCCCGACATAAACGAGAAACCGGCTTTTGGTTCAAGAATATTTGCTGTAAACGGTTTAATATTCAATTGAGCCGGAAACCATTCCTCTTTCACCTGAGCCACGGTAATACCTGACAGGAGGAGCGTAATAAAAAGCAGAGAAATAGAACGCATTAGTTAATTTCCTTTTGACATAAATCTTTTTTTGACCTTTTGCTTAACAAGCTTATTAAATCCATACTTAAATTTTGAAGTGAGGCTAGCGAATGCATAATAACTTGTAGGAAAAGCAAACGAGGGTTCAAAGTAACAATTTACAGTGCACCCCTTGCAGAAATCAAACCTTCCTTCCATTTTCTGAAAGTGTTTTAATTTTTCTGATTCCCTTATTTCTTTTATTGGTCTGTCAATAATTATTTTATCATTGGCAAAATGATAGCACGGAAGAATTATTTCATTCATCGGTGAAATGACAACAACTCTTGATACTGCTTTACAGAGAGGATGGTTTATATCATTCCCCCCATCCCTTCTGAGTTTCATAAAACCTTTATTCAGATATATGTCCATTTTTCCGTCACAATAATTTTCCACATAATCAACAGCTTCATTATTAAGCCCGGGATTGCCGAAATAGGAAAAGACAGGATTAACTAAAAGCACAAGATCAAGACCGGCTGCAATTTCGTGCATACGAGGGAGTTTTTTATAAGTATCATTAGTAACAGTAAAAAGTACATCAGGAAATTCTCCCAATGATTTAGCAATATCAAGACTTTTTAGTACCGAATTATAACAATCAACTTTTCTTATTCTGTTATGTTCTTCCTCATCCGGGGAATCCAATGAAAAGTGAAGCAGGTTTATTTTCCCTGCAAGTTTATCGGCAAATTTAGGGTATAACAGACCGTTAGTCGTAATGCTGGTCTGCATATTCAAATCTTTGGCGAACTCTGCCATAATATGAATATCTTTATGAAGCAAGGGCTCCCCTCCAGTGAGGTCAATAAATCTAACTCCAAGCTGTGCAAGCTGTTTAACATTAGATTTAAAATCTTCAATTCTAGCGTAGGTAGTATCTTTAAAATTTTCGTGCATACCAAAATGGCAGAACTCACAATAAGCATTGCATCTATACGTTAAATAGTAATTACATAAGAGGAGCATTAATAATTTCTCCCCTTCCAGCTTATTTTCCTGCTAAAGATTAGTATTAAAGGCAATATGGTTGTATATAGAATAAAATAAACCTGAAAGAATAAATAATATTTAAGTTGATTTTTAATACCCAAAACTGAGTGCACAGGATAAAGGAACAAATAGTCAACTATTATTTTAAAGACCGCCAAATATAACCATACAGGGGAGAAAAATAAAGGAGTTAAAAGTACCAGCAGGTTTGAAATAAAAGCGATACCCATTATCACAAAACCACCTGTCGGGGCAACAAATCCTCCCCTACCCCACCTTTTTTTCTGACTTATTAATTCTTTCAAACTGGTACAGGGTTTTGAAACAACAAGAGATTCTTTTAACAATGGATAAATGATCTTATATTTTTTCAATCCTGCTATTCCATGAAGGAGTGTAAAATCTTCAGTAACACTAAAGGGAAAATTTTCATATCCTCCTGCCTCAAGGTATGCTTTTTTATTGAAGGACATATTATTACCAATGCTGCTGACTGGATATTTCAAATTTATTGAACCAGAGGCAGCCGAGAGAAGGAAAGCAAGATCAATACCCTGTATGGCAGAGAATATATTGCTGAAATTGAAAATGGTAAACCCATTGACAATGCCGACATCCTTTTTATAATATGAAGCCAAGGTCACAGCCCATGTGCGGGATACTTCACAATCTGCATCGGTTAGAAGGATAATTTCCCCTGAAGCTTTTTTTATTGCAGATGCCACTGCATTAACCTTTCCTTTTAGGGGAGAATATTTATCCGGAATAATTTTCTTAAACAGCGGTTTATCTTTAATAAATTCATCAATGATCTTTCCTGTTCTGTCCTCAGAGAAATCGTCAACTATTATTATCTCAAGTTTTCCTTTCGGATAAGTAAGCTTATAAAGAGAGACCAGGCAATTGACAATATTTTTTTCCTCATTCCTTGCAGCAACAATAACAGTAGCGACCGGCAGATCTTCATAATTAATCCGGGGATATTTTTTCCGTAAACCTACAGAGAAAAAGATAACAAAAGAAAAATAAAGAGATACTGCAACTAGGAAAATTATTTCAGACATTCAGCCGGTTCTCCAAATATGAATCCTTTTCCAGAGACTTCGTCTGCTATGAAGTTAATTGAATCCGAAATAATATCCCGTGACCTAAGACTGTCGTGCAGAACAATTATAGAATTCTTTTTAAGGTACTTAACAACAGAATATTTTACCAATGAGGAGTTTCCCCTAAAATCATATGTAAGTAATGACCACATAACATTAGTTAATTTTTTTTTCTTCAGAAGTTTTCCAGTAGAGAGATTAAACCTACCATGAGGAGGGCGGAAATATTTTACTTCAATTCCCAGTTTATCTTTTGCAAGTTCATTAAAGCGATCAATCTGGGCATAATCATCAAATCCGGGTAAGGTTAATTTTGAATGATTGAATGTATGATTTCCGACAATATGTCCTTCTTTTAATATTTCAGAAGCGAGTGAAGAGTTATTCAAGATATTATTCCCTACACAAAAAAATACCGCCTTAATCTTAAAATCATTAAGTTTCCTTAAAATATTTTCTGTAATACCGGAAACCGGACCATCATCAAATGTTAAAAGAATCTTATCTACCTTCGACTCCCAGCGGAAATCGGGAAAGACCTGTTTTAATATAAAAGGAGGATCATACTGAGATTTCAAATTAAAATATTCTGATTTTGAGTAATAAAGATATTATTTTCCGTACTTATTATGAACAATATTATTAATAAATGTCATCCATATTTTATATAATAGTTAATGCGGGTTTAGTTTTAGTCTTCTTCCTACTTATGAGGAGAAAAGACTACCTCAGTTTCCTTGAGGGGGGCAGATGGTGGCTAACCTGGTTAGCCGTTGGTATAATCACCCTTATGGATGAGATGACTTCAGTATTTTACGCATCTTTTGAGGCATACAGGTTCATTGGTCTTAAAGCGATAATATATATAGCTTTAACATCACTTCTCATCCGATTTCTTTCAACCAGGATGGTGGAAATATCAGAGATACTGGAAGCGAACAATATTAAAGGTGGCGGTGTCTACTCTTTTTCCTACCTTGTTTTAGGACCGAGTGTTTCATTTATAGCCATTTCATCGATTCTTGTTGATTATGTACTTACAGCAACAATATCTACTGTTAGTGCAGTGCAGAACGGAACATCTTTTCTAAATATAGGGAGTGCAGTTAAGTTCTTTATTAATTTCGTGGTAGTTTGGGGGATAGCGGGACTTAATATTTTAGGAATTAAAGAAAATGCCCGATTTACTTTTTATGTTTTTTTATTTGCTGCTTTTATTCTGATAAACCTTATAACCGGCGGATTTATAAATTTTGATGCGCACTCTTTTGCAAGAATCGGAGCAAGTGCAACTGAATTCTGGCATGACGTTTCCACACATTCAATTTTCGGAGCTTATTCGAATATTATTATTGGAATCGGTAGTTGTATTCTAGCTTATTCCGGAGTAGAGTCTGTACTACAGACTGCGTCATTAACAAAGTCATGGCAAGAAACACGGAAATCATATATTTTTCTTGCTGTTACAGTAGGTATAGCTACCCCTTTAATTGCAATGCTTGCCTTGTCATCCAAAGTAGATATTAATGGACATGAAACAGACCTTATTCCGCAGTTTGCAAAAGGTATTATGGGTCCTCTTTTCGGAATTGCGGTAGCAATACTTGCAAGTGTTACACTTATAATGGCAGTAAATACCGCGATGGTTGCTTCCTCCGAATTGATTGAAAAGGTAGTTGAAAAATATGGTTTCCATTGGCTTATCAAGCTAAATAAAAGACAATCCTATTACAGGATTCATATATTAAACGCACTTTTTTATTCAATTATATTAACAATAACAAGCGGCAGCCAGGCAGTACTTGCTGAAATGTATGCAGTAGGACTTGTAGCAAGTTTCTGTATAAACATTTTTTCGATACTTGTTTACAGATATTCGAAGGGAACCAAGGAAATTACTTATCACACCTCGCGAGCCGGGACAGCTGTTCTTTTTGCAATTTTATTAAGCACATTCATTTATATAATTATTCGCAGGCCATACGGGACACTATTATGGTTTATATTGGGGGCAGTGTTTGTTATTGGAGGGCTAAAAATTGCGAGGAAAAGATCTCCTGAGATTGCAGTTAAAAAACTCAGTGATAATCCTATGGATATTGTTTTCTCACTAATCGAGATGGATACGAAAGAAGTCCATCTCATATTCAAGCGGTTCCATGAAGCAAAAGAGGAGTTGTTTACAAAGAATAATATATTTGTAAGTTTCTATAAACCAAGAGTAGAAACACCTGAGAAATTAGGACCGAATCATTTCTGGATACTGGTTCCACAGAGGGCTGAAATGTTCGGTATGATAGAGGCACTTCTTGCGATTATTGATTATGAAGTTCCGGAGGATATTAAAATTCACGTTCATTTCGGATGGCCTTTATCATCATGGTATGACAGACTGTCAACCGGCGTATTGGTTTATAAAATTATCAAGCTCCCGCGCGACTATCCGAGGTTTATCTATCACATGGATTATGAGAAACAGAAGATCACTTAATTATTTGAGGCGGGCAAAATAGGAACAAAGGGCATTCAGGTCAATGATTCCGGGGAAAGTTGTTCAAGTATATCCCATCTTTCATAAAGATGTTTAACCTTTTCTTTAGCAGTTTCCAATTCCGAATTGAGCCGGTTTACCTGCAGTGCATATTTTTGATAGAAATCGGGCAACAAGAACAATTGTTCTATCCTATCAACTTCCTTTTCAGCTTTCATTATCTCTTCTTCAATTGATTCCAGTTCCTTTTGTTCTTTCCAGGTAAGTTTTTTGATTCTTTCTTTAATCCTAGTGTCTACTTTCTTTTCTTTTTGTTCCGGAGCGGATTGATCCTTAAATCTTAAATTCCTCTTTTCAATATAATAATCATAATTCCCCTCACTGAAATGGAGCTTTCCATTTCCCTCAAATGCCAGGATACCATTACAAATCCGGTTCAGAAAATACCGATCGTGGCTTACTATAACAACACATCCTTTAAAAGCCATAAGTGCCTCCTCAAGGATTCTGAGTGTTGGGAGATCGAGATCATTTGTAGGTTCATCGAGGAGAAGGAAATTACCGCCATTCTTTAATATTTTAGCAAGTGTAAGTCTGCTTCTTTCACCACCTGATAATCTTCCCACCTTTGTATGAAGACGATCATCTGTAAAAAGGAAACGTCTTAAATAGGTCCAGATTTTCATCTGTTGTTTGCCGAATTTAATAGTTTCATTCCCCTCACCGATTGCCTCAATTACAGTGTCATTATCATTTAATAATAACCTTGCCTGGTCGATATAATTAAACTCAGTTTTTTCTCCCGTATCAGTCTTTCCCCATTGAGGATGCATTTCACCTATGAGTATTCTGAGGAGAGTTGTCTTCCCGACACCATTATTTCCAATAATGCCTAATTTTCGTCCCCCTAAAAATTCAAAATTAAAATCCATGAACAGAGTTTTTCCGCCTAATTCAACGCCCACATTGATGAGGTCGAGCACTTTCTTTCCAAGAAGATCTGCAGGAGGGATAATCAGATCCACATCGAGTTCAACTTCATTTTTCTGCTCTGATAAAACCTCATTGAAATTATCAATTCTGCTCTTAGCTTTAGTTCTTCGAGCTCTTGGTCCCTTCATGATCCATTGGAGTTCCCGTCTTAAGAAATTCTGTCTTTTCTGTTCCTCGGTTTCCTTAATTGCCTTCCGTTGAGATTTATTTATAAGATAATCGGTATAATTGCCTGTATGAGAATAGAAAGTACCGTTTGACAATTCGACAATACGGGTAGCGATCCGGTCGAGAAAATAGCGGTCATGGGTAACAAAGATGCACGTACCTTTATAACCGGCGAGGAAATTTTCAATCCATTCAATTGAACCAGTATCAAGATGGTTGGTTGGTTCATCAAGGATTAAAAGATCGGGGTGTGAAATAAGGGCGCGACACAAAGCTGTTCTCCTTTTTTCTCCTCCTGAAAGAGTTCCAACAATTCTATCAATAGCAGGAGCATGAAGGGAGTTAAGTAATATTTCTATTTTTCTTTCAAGTTCCCACCCTTCTGCATGTAAAATTTTCTCTTCGAGTATATGTTTTTGCGGATGATCATAGGAAAATATTTCATACTCTTTCAACAAACTTAAAATCTCTTTAGCCCCATCAAGAACATTCTCGTAAACTGTTTTCCCTTCATTTAAAGTAAATTCCTGGGAAAGAAAGCTGATGACAAGATCTTTTCTTTTGGCAACTTCACCTGAATCGGGAGGCATAATTCCTGAAATAATTTTCAGGAATGTTGATTTACCGGCACCGTTTCTTCCAACTAGTCCAATCCTATCCCCCTCATGAACTGAAAGAGAGGCTTTATCAAGGATTATCTGTTCGCCATAATGAACTTCGAGCTCTTTTGCGGTTAATATAACCGGAGTTATTTTTTCCATACTCTTTTAAAATGCTGATCGCAAATATCGGGATAATTTACTCCCCTATCAATTCTTTAAGGATTGGGATTCAGATAAAAACTATTGAGGTGAAACTATTTTTTATTTGTCGATATTCCAAGAATAGTATAGAGAGGACAGAAATTCAGTCCCGCTGTTAACAGAGGGAGCAAACCGATAAGTCCCCACCAACTTTGTAATAATATACCAGCGATAATAATTACAATTCCGAGACCGATTCGGATATTACGGTCAGCGCTACCAATATTTTTCAACATAACATAACTCCTTTATTTTTTTGTCTTAACTAATTACTTACTGTTTATTTTTTGCCGACATATCTAATAACCATGGCTTCTCCCCGGTGTAAAACTCCCTCATCAAGTTCAACAGAACATTCTTCCAAAGTAATAGTTTCTAATCCCTTAAACATGTTTTTAATTTCATCCAAACTATAGAGTAATTCAGGAACTTTAGGTCCGCCGGAGGTTCTGCCAAGCTGATTTTTCGAAAATACTTCGCATATTATTATCCCCCCTTTTTTTAGTGCATCTTTAGCTGCTGCAAAGATTTTCTTCAACTCAAGTTTATCTAAATGGAAATATATAATTCCGATGGCATCATAGTAATTACTTTCAGGTTGATAATCATTCAGATTACTTATAGTATAATTTATCTTTACTTTTTCCATTGCAGCTAAATTTAATGCTTTTAAACGTGCCTGTTCACTGAAATCTACGGCATCAACCTGCCAATTCATTTTAGCGGCGTATACTGCATTCCTCCCTTCCCCTTCACCAAGCAGCAATAATCTGCCTGCACTCAATTTGTCCAACTGTTCCTTTAAGAAAACATTCGGATCAGTCCCGTAGACATATTCTTCAGAGGAAAATCTCTCTTCCCAGTTTTGTTTTTCAATTTTGCTCATATATCACGTTAATCCTAAAAATTCTAACAATCTCCGGTGAGCTCCTTCCGGAAGTTCAACATTATAATTCTTATAAAACCGGATTGTGTCTTCTACTGTTTTGAAATAATTGCTGCAGTTATCGCAGTTATTCAAATGAACTTTTATTGCAGCGCATTTGGGAGAATCAAGTTTTTCACCAAGATTCTCACAAATATGCTCCATTACATCTTTACAAATTATTTCATGTTTTTTCATATTTAAACTTTTCATTTAGTTCATTTCTTAAAAATGCACGCGCTCTGTGGAGCCGGGATTTAACTGCAGGAACAGATAAATTGCATATTTTTGCTGTTTCCTCTGTAGATATTCCTTCAACATCCCTCAGTAAAAAAACAACTCTATAATCAGGGTGAAGCTTTGCAATTGAACTATCCAGGAGCTCCTTTAATTCTTTATCTTCGGCAATCTTATCAGGTGTAACTTTCCAATCAGTATATTTCTTTTCATCAATAACTGCCTCCTCGTCTTCGAACGACGTATAGGCATGTTTTGATTCAGTCCGGGCCAACATTAAACAATGATTTGAAACCACTGTATAAAGCCATGTTGACAGTTTCGAATCTCCTTTGAACTGTTTAATATTTTTTATCATACTCAGGAAAGTTTCCTGCATAGTATTTTCGGCACGGTTCTTATCCCGGCAGATTTTAAAGGAAAAGTTATAGACCGTACTTTCATACTTTTTTACCAACTCTTCCAGGGATTTTTTATCACCGAGTTGAGCCTGTTCAATCAGTTTTATTTCTTCCATCTTGTTTGATGCAGTAAATTTAATATGGTTTCAAAAATAAAATATACAAAATAAATATATTTTTCTTCCATTTAATTGAATCCCTTTGCGGGTAATTACATCTAACCCTTAAAAAACAGGATAATTTATGGACACGAGTGTCATTAATGATAGGTACAGTAAATTAGCAGAAGATTCGTGCTGTCTATCATGCGGGGGTGCAATAAATTTTAGTGACCCCAAGTCAGGTGAAGTATGTGTTGATCTTGGATGTGGAAGAGGAAACGATGTTATAAGGATGGCGCAAATGGTAGGAGACAAGGGATCAGTATATGGGCTTGATATATCTGATGGAATGATAGAAAAGGCAAACAGGAACGCGGAAAAATTAGAAATATCAAATGTTAAATTTATAAAGTCAGAACTTGAATCAATTCAATTACCCTCAAATATTGCAGATTTAGTCATTTCTAACTGCACAATAAACCATGTTACGGATAAAAAGGCTGTCTGGAATGAAATTCACAGAATATTAAAAAAGGGGGGCAGATTTGTTATCAGTGATATTTATTCACTTGACGATGTTCCAGCAGAATACAAGAACGACCCGGTTGCTGTATCCGAATGCTGGGCAGGATCAATCAAGAAAGACGAATACCTAAAAATAATTGCTGAAGCCGGGTTTTCAGAAGTCGATATACTGGAAGAAAGTAAACCTTATATAAAAGGTAAAATTGAAATATCAAGTTTCACGATCTTTGGAAAGAAAGCTGCATGCTGCAGCTGCAAAGGATAAACAAACACAAAAGGAGAAAACCAATGAAATCATTAATCCGCAAAGAGCAGAATACCAATAGTAAAGTTGCTCAATGCTGTGCAAAGATCTCTAAGACCGTTGCCGGCTGTCACGATTAATAATTATCCTTTAAGGGCTGATTGCAGAAATCAGCCCTTTTCATTTTTCCCGAAACCTTTAGATAGAACCTGCATCATACTGTTATAAAAAGGAACGTGATGTATTTTTCAAAACATAATATTTTCTCAAAGATTAAAGATTCTGATTCCTACTATATTGTAAACCTGCTAACCGGGAATGCAGATATACTGGATCAGGCAAAATCAAATGAAATTATTTCAGGAGATTTTACTGATTTGGATGAATACAAGGAGAAGGGATACATTACTGACGAGCAATCCGAGAAGAAACTTTACACAGAAAAATATCTGAATTTCATCGATACAAGAGATACCGACGAAATCCAGATTTTCTTTGTCCCATGGTATTCATGCAATTTTAACTGCAGCTACTGCTACCAAGCTGAATATGATAATAAGTTCAGCATACCTACCAAGGAAATTATTGATGCTTTCTTTCAATATGTAAACAATGAATTCAAGAATAGGAAAAAATACATAACTCTTTTCGGTGGGGAGCCATTACTTCAGGGGAATAAGTACAAAGAAATGGTTACCTATTTTTTAGAAAAGGCCGAATCGCATAGTCTTGACATAGCGATAGTAACCAATGGTTATGCACTAGCGGAGTACATTGATATATTAAAGACAAAAAGAATAAGAGAAATACAAGTAACACTTGACGGAGCTGGTGAAATTCACAATCAGAGACGTCCACTTAAAGGAGGAAATCCTACTTTTTATAAAATTGTTGAGGGAATTGACCTGGCAATTGCCAACAAAATGACAATAAATTTAAGAGTAGTAATCGACAAAGAAAATATCTACGGGCTGGTAGAATTATCCCGTTTTGCGATTGAAAAGGGATGGACAAAAAGCAAATATTTCAAAACTCAACTAGGAAGGAACTATGAACTTCATTATTGCCAGTCGGGTAACAGCAAGCTATTATCGAGGTTAGAATTTTATGAAACAATTTATAAACTGATTAAACAATATCCTGAAATTGCCGAGTTTCACAAGCCTGCTTTTTCAATTTCCAAATTTCTTTTTGAAAATGGAGAATTACCTTCTCCCCTTTTTGATGCGTGCCCCGGTACAAAGACAGAATGGGCTTTTGATTATACAGGTAAGATTTATTCGTGCACAGCTACAGTAGGCAAGTCAGGATCATCCCTTGGAACCTTTTATCCAGAAG
>OCZT010004170.1_pt1 | contig 14642 bp, 11 predicted proteins | sample 1539031 | NCBI WGS metagenome assembly OCZT01 (sample SAMEA3539308, study PRJEB22396) | soil metagenome | biome: tundra; feature: field; material: soil | place: USA | collected 2010-05 | depth 0.15 m
CTGGATCGCGCCGGTGGGGCAGACCTGGCCGCAGAGCGTGCAGTTCACCTCGCAGTAGCCGAGTTTCATGTTGAGGATCGGCGTCCAGAGGCCTTCCAGACCGGATTCCATCAGTGCCGGCTGCAACACATTCGTCGGACAGGTGCGGAGGCACTGGTCGCATTTGATGCAGCGTTCGAGAAAATCCTTTTCCTCCACCGAACCGGGCGGACGAATGACCTTTTTGTCGTAATTCCGGTCCGACGCGCCGGAGGCCCGGCCAAAAGCATAAAAAGTCAGGCCCAGCAAGGTGCCGAAAAATGCGCGCCGGCCCGGCACGACGGGCGCGGTGATTTCGCGCTGGAGCGGCGGCATGAACTTGAACGAAATGGCGTCTTCAGGACAGTCTTCGATGCAGTTGAAGCAGACGAAACATTCACTCTTGCGCAATTGCGTGTGCGGGTCGGACGCGCCTTCGCAGCTTTTCAGGCAGAGGTCGCAGTCCACGCACTTGTGCGGGTCGCGGTCAATGCGCCACAGCGCGACCGTGGACAGTGTGCCGAGAAACGCGCCGAGCGGGCAGAGCACCCGGCAGAAAAATCGCGGAATCACCACGTTCATGCCAACGAGGAACACGAGCAGAAAACCAATGACCCAGGCGCCGACGTGAAAGTATTGCCGCACGTAAATGCTCGACGGAAAAAAGAGGTTCAGCATCGGCAAAATCGCCGCGGTCATCGAGCGATGAAACAGGCAGATCGGGTCGAGCCAGCCGATTTGCAGGCTGCCGAAAACCGCCGCCACAATCATGCCGATGAGGATGACGTATTTGAGCGAGTATAGTTTTTTGTAGCGGTTGGCCTCGATGCGTTCGCGTTCCTCCGCGCGGCGTTTGCCCATCAACCAGCCGATGAAATGGTGCAGGATGCCGTAGGGACAAATCCAGTTGCAGAAGATGCGCCCGAACAGCAGCGTCGGGATGACCAGCAGCAGGCTCCACAGCAAACCCATGTAAACCGTGTGCGTGGTGATGGCCGTGGCGAAGGAAACCAGCGGGTCAAGTTCGAGGAACAGCGAAACCGGATAGCCTTTGAGATACCGCAGGTCGGTGACAAAGACGAAAAACAGAAACAGGCTGAAGAAAAAAACCTGGGCGATGCGGCGGGCGGTGCGGGTTTTCATGGCACAAAAACAGTTAAACGCAGAGGCGCAGGGAACGCAAAGTTTCGCCGAGACGGCGGCCAGGATTTTGGACTGCGGTGGCAAAGCGCAGCGGCGACACCGCTTTTCGACTGCGGACAGAGCTTCCAAAGCGGCGTGGCGCTTCGCTTCCCGCCGCAATCCAAAAAGATTTGGTTGCGGCTTCGCCGCGCTGCGTCGCTGCGTTGTAAGTTTGAGTTCACGCCTGGACTTCTTTGTAAAGCGCGTCCTTCCAGTTTTTGTTGCCCAGGCCGCGTTCGTGGGCCTTGTGGATGTAGGTCAGCTCGGCGAGGTCGCGCTCCATCAGGTGCGTGTAACCGTAGCTGTCCACGGCCACCATGTCCGTGCCCGCGACCACCGTGTTCATCGGCTTCACATCGGAGAGACGTCCGCCGGTCGGGCCGTTTTTCATCAGCACGTTCATGCCGTCGAGCACGACAAGCGTCGGCTTCATCATCAGCGCGAAATCCGAGACAATGCTGTGAATATATTGATGGAACTGGCTGCGGCGTCCGCCCAGCAGGCCATACCAGTTTTTCATCGTCATCGAGGCGTGGCAGAGGTTGTGATCCTTGCACGGCGCGACGCCGATGACTTTCGTCGCCTTCTTGAACGGCTCGTGGAAGAACGTCCAGTTGCGGAGAACTTCGCCGTCGAGTTGCAACGGCGCGAAGGAACCGGATTCCGGGTAAAGCAAATCCACGTTCAAATCGTCGGCCACCTGGCGCAGGCCGCTCTTGAGAAAACAACCGGCCGGGCTGTTGATCGGGTTGTCAGCGATGAACACCCTGGCCGCGCCGGCTTCGAGCACGAGCTTCGCCACGGCGCGCAACGTTTCCGGATGGGTCGTCGCCGCGAGCGCGGGCGGAGTGTCGAACGCGACGTTCGGTTTGATCATGACCACGTCGCCCTTGCGAATGAAGCGCGACATGCCGCCGAGCGCGCCGATGGCGGCGCGGACGGTTGTATCGTGTTCCGCGCCGTGCGCAATCGCGAGCGACGGCAGGGTTTTGTTCGGCTCGAGGGCATAACTCGGAAGCTGCAACCCCTTTTCCAACTCGAAGCCGGGGACAAAATGTTTCGGCTGCCACAGGGCGTAACCGCCCGCGGCCGCGCCGGCGAGCAACGCGCCGGTGGCACCCGCGCGGACGAGGAATTCGCGCCGACTGATACCGTCATCGCTGCTGGGTTCGTTCTGGGCTTCAGGTTTCATGGCCGAAATCAAAATGCGCTCGCGTTCGCGCGGCAGCGTCTTGGACTGCGGCAGCCCTCTGCCGCTTTGGACTCAACAAGCCGCTCCCGAATAGCGCCAGAGGGCTGGCGCACTCCAAAACCTGGCGGACATATTCTCGCTTCATGGCAATTTCCCCTCCAGATATTTTTCGACAAATTGCCGGGCTTGGTCCCCGTCGTCGGCGTCCACGACACCGCCGATTTCGCCGTCCCGCTGATAAATTACCTTGAACGAACCGAAATTCTGGGCCGCAAAAATCTTCGCGCCGTTCACGTCCGGCAGCGCCGTCACCTTGCCGCCGAACTGGCCGGCAAAATCCAAGTACGATTTCCACGCAGCGGCGGCGTCTGCCGGGGTCGCCACCATCAGGAAAAACGGCAGTTTTTTGCCGGCAAAATCATAGTTCGCCTGAAAAACGTTTTTCAAAAACGCCTGGCCTTGGGCGTTCTCCTGCACAAACTGGACGCTCGCCGGATCCAGCCCGGTTACAGGCAAACGGCGGCGGGCGTCGAGGCCGGTGTCGTCGTCGGGGAGATTTTTCGCGCGGTCCTCCGCGATGGCTTTCGCCAGCCCGAGGGTTTTCGAGTTTTGATCTGAAGCCATCACCTGGATGTAGCGCGGTCCTTGCCGGAAGAAGAATCCCATCCCGCTCGCGTAGCCGTCCGGCGCGAAAGCCAGCGGCCCGCCCTTCGGATCGCGCTCCAGCGCGAACATGCCGAAGGCGTTGACCGGCGTGTCGAAGCGGTATTCATAAACGTCCACGAAACTGCCGGACGTGCCGGTGATAGAGAAAGAACGGCAGCGAAGTTTTTGAAAATTGAAATTAAGGTAGGCCGGAGCGCGCCCGTCAATTTTCTCGAACAAATTGTCCGCGTTGTAAAATTCCGTGTCGCTCATCGGCTTCAGCCCGTCGAGTTTGATTTCCAGCGGCTCGCTTTTGGCGGCCGGTGCGGGAGCGGCCGCGGCTCCCTCGGCGGGTTCGACGGTGGCTTCACCTTCGCCGTCGGCTTGAGTTTTGACGGCGGCTTTTGTTTCCCCCGGGCTGACGTCCGTCCCACGAGCGGTGCCCGATTTTCCTTCGACGACCGCAGCGGTGGATTTCAACGCGTCGGGGTTGAGCGCGAAACGGTCGGGATTATAGTGTTTTCCCTTGAACCAGATCGCGACGCCGATGACGACGAGCAAAACGACGGTGATCAGGCTCACGACGCGCTCCACCGGCGAAACTTTTGTGCGCCGGAAAGTTTTGCGATTTCCGGTCGGAGGTTTGGCGGCGGCGGGTGCGGCCATGCGTCAAAACCGGCTCACGCGAAGTTGCGCCGGGCGCGCTTCACGATTTCTGGGTAATCAATGCGGAACGCGCAGCGGTCGCGCAATGCGGCCAGATCAACTCCGGTGGCATCGCGGGCGGACGGCGGCAGGGCGTGATAAAGTTCGCGTGCGTCAACGTGGCCATCCTGCTCGTAGTAAGTCACGTAACGGGCGATGTCGAGCAACGCAAATCTGGATGTCGCGGCGAAGGCGTCACAGGACGGACAGCCCGGGCACATGGTGCGCCGGCTGGCGAGGATGGTTTCCTTGAGCAAATTGATCTGCGCAGTTTTGAGCGGCGTCTTGTAACTGCGCGCGGCGCCGACACTGTTCTCCATCTGGCCGACGTTGTCGAGTTGGTTGCACACGACGGAAATTCGCGAGTCACTCCAGCATGCGTGCAGCACGGCCTGATGGGTGGTCAGACCGAGCCTGTCAAATTCGGGCACGCGCTTGGGCACATCGGAGGTGTTGCGCATGGTCTTCATCGCCACCAGCGCGATGCCGGCCTTGTACGCCGCATCCAATGCCTGGTCAAAAGCGTCGCCTTTGGTAAAGAACGGCGTGTATTTGAGCATGATGATGTCCACAAACCCGCCTTGCGCGGCGGCGTTGAGGTAATCGTTCAACCGCCCGTCGTGACAGGAGAAGCCGACCAGCTTGACCTTGCCCGAACTTTTCAGCTGGTCGGCGGTCTTTTTGAACTCGTCGCTCTTGGGCCATTCCAGCGAACCATCACCGTATTCGCGTGTGCCGAGGCCGTGGATGAAAAAGCCGTCGAGATATTTGGTGCCGCAGGCATCAAGCCGGCGGTCAATCATTTCGAGCAGCTGCTGCGGGCCCTTATGCGGATGGTCTTTCGAGACGAGGAAAATTTCCTTGCGACGCTCGGGATACTTTGCGAGCCACGCGCCGAAGATTTTCTCGGATTTGCCACCGATATAACAATCCGCCGAGTCGAAATAGCGGATGCCCATGGACCAGGCGATGTCAATATATTCGGGGCTCAAGGCCTGCTCCATGCCGCCCAGGCAGAGCATGGTGGCCTGAGGGCCGTTTTTCCCGAGCTGGCGTTTGGGCAGCGGCGCAGCAGTTGCGGCGGATGCCGGCGCGTCCCCGGCGGACACGGCTTGTGTCATGATCGCCGGCGCGGCCGCCAGCGCAACGGGCAAGGTCAGGGTGGTCTTGAGAAAATGCCGGCGCGAAGTTTGCAACTTGTTTTCGTGCATAAGCTTTTTAAGATTCCGGGAAATTAGCACTCATTTGAGATTCCCGCAACGGGAATTGAATCCGGCCTGCTCCCCTATTTTGTAAATTCCTTGCCGCCGATTGCCGATTCCCCCCTGCCGCGCCCCTTGACCCGCAACCGTTTTCCAACCGTTTTCCAGTCGCCTAACTCAGTTTTTGACCAGCGTAACGCTGCCGTCTCTGCTGACGTGCGCGATGAAAGGCGGCTCTGTCGTTTTGCAGAGCTTTTTCATTGCGGGCAGGGCCTTGACGAAAATCTGGCCGACTTCCGCGCCGCTCAAATCTTCTCGTGCGGTCAGGACGAAGGCACGGACCTTGGCGGCAAGCAATGCTTGAAGTTCAATCGCACGGTATCGGATGTTTTTGTCTTTGGTGAGCACGATCCAACCGTTTTTGCCAACCTCGGTCAGCCATTTCTCATCCCTTGTGTCTTGCCGGAAAACTTCATCGTGAGCGCGAACTATTTCGCCCGCACTGCGGAGCATCTCGGGAATAATTCTGCGACCCAGGCACCGATCAACGAAAAACACCCAATCCAGGGTTGCGTCCATTAAGATTTCCTTGAACTCTTCAGAGCCAAGGCAATCTTCAGGCGGCGAGGGCAAGCTCGCAGCGGACTGCTTCTTCGACGTGTCCTCGTTGGCAACCATAGTCCCGGGCCAGTTCGTCAACAGATTCGCCGGCCTTGTAACGCTCCGCGATGATGCCGGTAGCGATACCCGTTCCCGCTATCGTTGGGCGACCGAATGAAATCCACGGGTCTATGACAATAACCTTCGGCTCATCCAGTTGGCGTTTGCGTGTAAAAGGATAGAGCCGGGCAGCCAAGCCAGTGGCGTCGTGTTCAACGCGGCGCAAGTGAGCGGCGAGCATTTCTTTCATTGCCAACTGTCCGGTCTCGGAGACGGCAATTAGCTTCTCGAAACGCGACAAGAATAGCGCAACGCCGTCCGTCTGAAACTTATGGTCTGCCAGCGGATGCTTGGAACCGAACTGCTTTTTCACGTAGTCCAGCGCAACGCGAACATCGGGCAGCGGGATGTTGTGTTCACGCCGAATTGCGTCCAAGACGTGAGCTTCAACCAGATTCACGAATGAAAGCGAGGCGAGTTTGGGGTCGGGGAGTTCGATCACTGGCTTGAAAAACCGTTTTCCGCGTTCAATCGGGTAATAGCGGCCACGCACCCATGAGCGCAACGTCGCAAGCGGGATGCGCAAGTAGTGCGCCGCCTCCGCCAGACTGTAGGCGGGCATCTCGCGAGGGTCGTCGGCTACGGCTTGGTTGGTGTGTGTTTTGAATGGCATTGCCAGCTTTCCGGTTTCCGGTTCAAAGATGATTCCAAGCGCAGCGTAATGCAAGGCACTATTTACAGCCCAGGCGCGGCAGGGCACAGGATCGTTCAGAGCAGTCGTTTGCTGGCAAAAGCCTTGCCCGAATGCGATTTCAGATAACGCTCGAAGGCGAGGGCTTTGTCTTCCTGCTTGAAGGCGCAATAAAACTCGATCCGCCACGGACTGAATTTGGCCGTATGCGGGCTGCGGTCCTGGTTATGTGTGAGAAGTCGCTGTTTGAGATCCCGAGTGAACCCGATATAGGTCTGGTCCGGCTGGTTTACACTTCGGATGATATAGACGTAAAACATGGCCCGTGCTCCGTTTCGCTCCGCTCCCTGCTTCGTTTCTGTAATCAACTCCGCAGGGCAGGCAACTCCGCAGGGCACGCTTCGCCAAATCCTGGCAGATGCCCTCACCTGCGGCCTTTTCCTACCGTAAGCGTGGCCTGCCACGCGTAGCCCACAGGGCAAAGCGTGGAGGCGGCGGGAATTGAACCCGCGTCCCTGGCAAACAAACCAGCCGCGACTACATGCTTAGTCCGGATAAAGTTTTCTGCTGTGCGATGGCGTCCGGACTCGAATCGCACTGCCTAGTCCGCATGATAAGATCTCGGTTGCCGGCGCGCAGACTCCGCTTGCAACCCAACCTGCTGTGGCGTCCGTCCACCGTAGCAGGTGTCCAGTGGCGGACGTCGAGGCCTTAGGCCGCGAGAGCTAGTTCTTGATTAGCTGTTTGTTTTGGTTCGATTTTTTACGAGGCCAACGAACCATCCTCGGCATGCCGCCTCTGGCGCGTTCCCCAAGTCGAAACCAGTGCGCCCCCATCATTCGATTCGGCACTACTATAATCTTTCAATTTACCGCGCCGGTCAAGCGCCGCGCAACGGGAAACAACGGGTGAAAAGAAGTGCATTTTTGCGCCCCGGTGCGGTAATTATTGATTACAACGAAATCAGGCATTATGGGCCGTACCTATTTGTTCGAATGTTCCAAGTGCGGTTATCGCGTTTACGTCGCCGGCGGTGCGGACGAGGGCGAACATTTCGCCATCCAAACCATCGCCTGCGCCGATTGCAAGGCGCTCCACGACGCCGTGACCCGGTTCAAAGCTTCGCCGCGACTCAGGGAAAATCCGCCCAAGACCGCGCCGAAATTCGCCGCGGTGTTGAACCGGCTGCCGCCGCGCGGTGCGCGCCAATGGCTGAAATTTAAACCGGTTTGTCCAGTCTCGCCATTCCATCGTATCCGCATCTGGAAACAGCCGGACAAATGTCCGAGGTGCGGGACTTTTTTGGAGCAAAACGCCATTCCGTTCCGCATCTGGGATTGAACCTGAAACCCAAAGCAGCCGCCGACGCCAGTCGGCGCACACCTTTGGAATGGCGCGGACTCATGTCTGCGGTTACGGATAAAAAGGTCGCGCTTACGGCACGATGACGCGCAACTTTTCGCGCTCGACCGAGAAGGTCGCGGGCAAATGACCGACCCACTCTCCGTCCAGTTCAAAAGCCGCCGCCGCGTCGCCCGTTAATTCGAAGGTCGCTGTGCGGACGCGTTGCACGACGCGCTCCGGCAATCTTCGCCGCGCAAGCAAACCGGGTGCGCAACGAAACATCGTCAGCCAGTTGATGCGCGGGAAAACGCAAAGGTCCAGCAGTCCGTCGCGCAGGTCCGCCGCGGGGAGGACCCCAAACGATCCGGCGTAGAACCGGCCGTTGCCGATCAAAACCAGTTCACCCCGGACCTCCCGGCCTTCTGCGCGGACAATGATTTTGGGTTTTTGTTCCCGCAGGGCCTTCAGCCCGGCGATGAGGTAGGCCAGCGGGCCGATCTTTTTCTTGTGCCCCCAGTCCACCAATTCAATCGCGCGCGCGTCCATACCGGCCCCGGCGAGCTGGGCGAAGTATTGTTTTTGGCGCGTGCCGTTCGCCGAAAATTCCACGCGCGGCAGGTCAATGCGCATTTCGCGTCCACGTTGCAAAACGTCCCAGGCACGTTCAATACGCAATGGAATTTTGAGTTCACGGGCGAAAACATTCACCGTGCCGAGCGGCAGCACGCCGAGCCGTGCGCGCGCAAAGCCGTCCGGCGCGTCGCCGAGGCCGTTGAGCGCCTCGTTCACCGTGCCGTCGCCACCGGCGGCCACAATCAAATCGAAACCTTCGCCCACGGCCTCCGCCGCGAGCCGGCGCGCGTCACCGGGAGCAGTGGTGGCCTTCAACGCACATTGCGAACCGATGGCATTAAGTTGACGGCGAAAGTGTCGGGCTTTGTTGCCGCGAGCCGCCGGGTTGAAAATCACACAGATGCGCACGCCCCGAATGATTTGTGGCGACCGGGCGGTTAGTCGAGGAGAAAACAAGGCGTTTGCTTGCGTTCGCCCCGCGTTTTTCCGAAACTGGGCCTTATGAACGACGCGGCGAATTGGAAAGTTCCCAAATGGATTTTTTTGATCGGCGACGCCGGGCTGATGATCTTCGGGTATTTTTTTGTCCTGCACTCACCCCTGCCGATCCGCCACTGGGAAATTGCCGCCGGCTGCGTTGCCGTCGGGGCCATCCTGGGGGTGGTCCCGTTCATTCTCGATTATCGTGCGATGGGCAAGGCCTTGGAAGTCAGTGGGCTTGGCGCGGTCGCCGAAAAAATTCAAAATTTGGAAAAGCTCGCCGCGCAAATTTCTTCCGCCACGAACCAGTGGGCGGGCGTCCAGGAAATCGTGCAGGGCAACTCTGACAAAACGGTCGCCGCCACGAAGGAAATCGCCGACCGAATGACTGAGGAGATTCGACTGTTCAGCGAGTTCATGGAAAAAATGAACGACAGCGAGAAGGCCACGCTCCGGTTGGAGGTTGAGAAATTGCGGCGCGGCGAACTCGAATGGTTGCAGGTGCTGGTGAACATCCTCGACCACATCTTCGCGCTGCATGCCGCCGCCGCGCGCTCCGGCGACGCGAAGTTTGCCGCCCCCATCACGACTTTCCAGAATGCCTGCCGCGACACCGCGCGCCGCCTCGGCCTCACGCCGTTTGCCGCCGAACCCAATGAGCCGTTCGACGCCGAACGCCACCAGGTCGCGGGCAGCAAGGAAACGCCGCCGGCCGGCGCGGTCGTCGCCGAAACCATTGGTTCGGGTTACACGTTTCAGGGCCGGCTCTTGCGCCCTGCGCTCGTGCGCCTGCGCGGAGAAAATTCGCCTGCGGCAGCACAGATCGAAAAACCCGTTTCCACCGCATCGCCCGCGCCGGGAAATGCCGGAGGCGAGTTCTCGCTCGAATCGCCGGAGTGAAGATTGTGGTAGCACCCGCCTCTGGCGGGTTCAATGCGGCGTCCCGCCGCATTGTCTTGATCGCTTGAGTGCATTGAAAATTTCGGGCGAGACGCCCAAAATGACCCGCAAGACGCGGGTGCTACCTTCCTGCTTTCACGTTCACCGTTTTCCGCGCGGACAAAAAGTGCAGCCAGCAAGCAGTGACGGGGCGCGCATAAATTTTCTCCAGCGCCTGCGCATAAAGTTTCAATTGCGGTGTATAGGCTTTGATTTTGTCCGGCAACTCGTTCCGGCGGATTTCGTCCGTCTTGAAATCCACCAGCCAGATTTCCTCCGGCAACAGCACCACCAGATCCGCCACGCCCTGCACAACAACAAATTCGTCTTCCAATCCCGGGGCCGATTTCAGGCCGGTGATGGCCGCCAGTTCCGCCGGACTGAAACGCGCCGTGAATGCCAGTTCGCGCCGGACGTTTGCCGCTTGCGCGCGAATTTTCCGGCCCGGCTCCGAATTCCAAAACGCCGCAATATCTTCCAGAGCCAATGCAGCGCGCTCATCCGCCGATAAAACTTTTTCCTGTTCCAAGCGGTTCGTTTCCAATTTAAGCGCCGCAATGTCGTTCGCGTTATCCAGCGCGACCTGTTGAAGAAATTTGTGGTGCGCCGTGCCAGCGTCCGCCGCCGAAAGTTTGGTGCGCGAATTTCGCCGTGCCGCCGGCGCGAAATTCCGTGCCGGGAAAATTTGCTCCGCTTCGTCATCCAATTCACCCGCCGCCTGGCGTCGCAATGCGGTCACCGACGATTTGGCCGGGCGCTGCGTCGCGGCGGCGAATGGATATTTCCACGACAGTATCGCGCGCAGCCTTTCCGCTGTCGCGGCGTCAAGCTCGATTGTGTTTTTGTAGGAGACGACGTGAGGAGTCTCTGACTGATTTTTAGTTTGAACCTCGTCACCTCGGCTCCTACAGAGTGAATCATCGCGAAGTTCCGCGTCGTCTGCGATGCGCCAGCGCAAATGCGGCAATTCGCCTTGTGTCGTGTCCGCGTCGTTTGCGTATTGTGCGAACCACAGCCCAAGCCAGTCGGCGTAACTTTTTGCCGCGACGACGGCTTGGGTGGTGACCGCCCCCGGTTTGGTCCAAAGCGATTCCCATTTTCTTTCCGTGATCGCGGCGATCAAAATCAGTGTGTCACGCGCGCGGGTCAGGGCGACGTAAAGCAGGCGCAATTCCTCGCCCCATTGCTCGCGGCGCTGGTGCTGTTGCGCGAGCCAGTGCGGCAGGCTCGGATACCGCCGGCCCGTGTGCGGCGGCTGGATGCGTGGACACAGGCCGAAGGTCTCGTCAAAAATGATTTCACCGCGCAGGTCCTGCGTGTTGAACGGCTTGGCGAGATCGGCGACGGCGACGATGGGAAATTCCAGTCCTTTGCTCTGGTGAATGCTCATCAACCGCACGGCGTTTTCGTCCGCGACCGCCGCGACCTCCGGCTCCACCTCCGCCTCGCGTTGCGCCTCGATAAATTTCAAAAATCGAAACAATCCCTGCCGTTGAAATTGGTCAAACTTTTGCGCGAGACCCAGAAATCGTTCGACATTGGCGCGCCGTTGCGCGCCGCGCGGGCGCGCGAGCAGCCACTCGGCGTAATGCGTCTCGGCCAGCAGGCTTTCCAGGCATTGCGACAGCGACGCCTGCCGCGCCAATTGCCGCCAGCGGCGGAATCGTTCCAAAAACCCTTTGATTTTTTGCAGCGTCTCATTCCGCATTCCGCATTCCGCATTCTGAGTTCGATTGAGTGCCGTCCAAAAATGCACGCCCTTCGCCGTCAGCCGAATCTGCGCCAGTTCGTCGAGGGACAGGCCGGCGAGCGGCGAACGGAGCACGGCGATGGCCGGCACGTCTTGCAATGGATTGTCCAGCAGTTGCAACAGGCTCAGCAAATCCATGATTTCATTGCTGTCGTAAAATCCGCCGCGCTCGACGACCAGCGGTACGCCCGCCCGCCCAAATTCCTTCGCGTAAATTTCCGTCTTGCCCGACGGCGCGCGCAGCAACACCGCCATGTCGCGCCACCCGGCGGGGCGAAAGCGCCTTTTTTCCGCATCCCAAATTTCGTGCTTCCCGGCTTCAAGTTGCTTCAAACGCAGCGCAAGCAACCGCGCCTCCTTTTCCGTCTCCTGCAAATCGGCCAGGTCGTCATTGCTGGATTCAGCGTCGGTTTCCGCGTCGTTGCGGCCCTTTTTGAAACGCAAAAGCAGTTCCGCCCGCGGTGATGAATCGCCTGCCGCGCTGAGTTCCGCGCGGCGGTCGGGCGCGCCAAATTGCAGCCGCGCGCCAGCGTCGTAACGCACGCCGCCGATTTCCTCGCGCATGAGCGGCTCGAAAATGGAATTTACAAAGTTGAGCAGTCCCTCGCGACTGCGGAAATTTTCCGCGAGAGAAATCGTCTGGCCGTTATTTCCGCGCCAGCTTTGGGCGTAATCGCGGAAAATTTTCGGGTCGGCCAGACGAAAACGATAGATGCTCTGCTTCACGTCGCCGACGAGGAATCGGTTTCCAACAGGCACAGCCTGCTGTCCTTCTCCCTCTCCTCCTCGAAGGAGGAGAGGGTCGGGGTAAGGAGGCAGATTGTTTAAGAGTTCAACTCCCCCCACCCCGGCCCTCTCCCCGCTTGGGCGGGGCGAGGGAGACGAATCGTGGCTGAGCGCCTGGATGATTTTGTCCTGCGCGGCGTTGATGTCCTGATATTCATCCACAAAAACGAACCGGATTTTTTGACGCCAGCGTCCGGCGACAGATGTGGGCTGGTTCGCGCCAAAATTCCAGAGCAGTTTCAACGCGAACTGTTCCAGATCGTGAAAATCCAGAACGCCGTCGTCGCGTTTGCGCGCGGCGAACCGGGCGGAGAAATTTTGTGTCAACCGCACCAACGCGCTCATGGGGCCGCGCACCCAATCCCAATCTTCCGCCAGCGGATCGCGACCGTTTTCAACCGGTGCAAGCGAATGAAAAAACGCCGCGTCGGCAAAAAATTTCTCCAACGGTTTTAGCAAGACGGTTTTTTTGCGCGCCGGCCAAACAGTGGAAGCAGCTTGAATTTCCTTCAAAACTGCCGCGGCCGGTTTGCGGGAAAATTCGCCCGGCAGTTTTTGCAGAATTTTAAGACATTCAGCGGCCTTTTCATTGTTACTTGGAGCGTCAGCCTCCGGTACGGCACGAAGTTCGTCCCGCGTGGAACGCGCCGTGCCGGAGGCTGGCGTTCCGAGGTCTTCCAGAACGGGCAGCCATTCGTCGTGCCAGTCAGCAATGGCGTCGAGCAGCCAGCGTTGCCAGTCGGCGGGTTTGGTGGCGGAGAAGTTTTTGATTTGTTCCGCCAGCCAGCCGTCAGCGTCGGGCCGGGTTTGCGCGTAATGGTGCAGGCGCAAAACAAGCTGGCGGATGGTTTGGTCGCGTCCGCCGCCATAAATCTGGATCAGTTTCTGGACCGCTTCGGCCAGTTCATCCTGCCCGGCGTAGTGCTCCTGCAGTTCCTCGTTGAGCGTTTCCTCGGCGAGGAGGCGCGCCTCGCCTGCGTCGAGCACGGCGAGTTGCGGGTCGAGGCCCAGTTCGTGGAAATGTTCGCGCACGAGCTTGAGGCAAAAACCGTGGAGCGTGCCGATGTGGGCGGTGTCGAAAAGCGCGATTTGTTCCATCCAGCGCGGTTCCTCCGGCGCGGCCCGGAGTTTTTCCTCCAACTGTTCGCGCAGCCGGCGGCGCATTTCGGCGGCGGCGGCCTCGGTGAAAGTGACCACGAGAATTTCTTCGAGCGAAGCGGGTGGTTGTTCCGAGCACAGGCAATGCAGACAGCGCTCGATGAGCGTGTGCGTTTTGCCCGTGCCCGCGCCGGCCATGACCAGCACGTTGCCGCGCGCGTTGACGGCGCGGCGCTGTGAGGGCGTCAGGCCGTCGGCATTTCTTTTTGCGGGCGATTCCATGCTGCGAGCGCAGCCTAACACGCGGCTGGAAGGCCGCAAGCCAGTGTGCTGCCGGCATCCTGCCGGCAGGTCTGACTTCGATTGACAAATAATGGAAATGGTTCTGCCAGCAGGATGCTGGTAGCACGTTGATTTTTCTGCGTGATTTTGCAGGCAGGAAGGATAACTTGCACTCATGTACCAAAGCCTGCGTATCAAGGATCAACCCGTCACTGAACGTCCGCGCGAACGGCTCGTGGCGCTCGGCGCGGACGCTTTAAGCCACGCGGAATTGATTGCGATTTTGCTGCGAACCGGCTTGAAAGGCGCGAACGCGGTCGAAATTGGCAAACAGTTGATTCAGAAATTCGGCACGCTTCAGGCACTGGCGCGGGCGTCGGTGGACGATTTGCGGAGCGTCAAGGGCATCGGTCGCGACAAGGCGGTGACGCTTATGGCCGCGTTTGCGCTGGCGCGGAAAATGGCGGAGGATTTGCAGCGCGAATCGCCGGTGCTCGACAACCCGGAGGCCATCGTCCAACTGCTGCGCGAGCAAAATCTGGTGAAGAACGTGGAAACCCTCCAGGTCCTGCTGCTTAACACGCGTCGCCGGCTGATTCGTGTCGAGCCGGTCACCGATGGGACGATTGACACGTTGCTCGTGCATCCGCGCGAAGTTTTCAAAGCCGCCATCGCGGCCAATGCCGCCGCCGTGGTGCTCGCGCACAATCATCCGAGCGGCGACCCGACGCCGAGCGAGGCCGACATCAAGGTGACGCGCGATTTGATCCGCGCCGGCCAGCTTTTGAAGATTGAAGTGCTCGACCACGTCATCATCGGCCGCGCGACGCCGGAACGGCCGAAGGATTACGCGTCGCTGCGCGAACTGGGGTATTTTTACCAGTAAATCACAAGTTGGCGCTTGTTTAAAAGAGTTATACAAATTTGTCTTCGGCGGTGTCTATTGGATGGTGGTTTCGTGTCACGGATTTTACGCCGGGCAAAATGAATACAGATACATATCCCACAAAATCGGACGATCCTTCTGGACCATCTGGCGTAATACCCTCCGCGTTGCGGGACACATCAGGCTTTCAGGTGACGGATTGGTTGAGC
>OCZT010004171.1_pt1 | contig 14642 bp, 25 predicted proteins | sample 1539031 | NCBI WGS metagenome assembly OCZT01 (sample SAMEA3539308, study PRJEB22396) | soil metagenome | biome: tundra; feature: field; material: soil | place: USA | collected 2010-05 | depth 0.15 m
ACCACCGAGATCTACACTCTTTCCCTACACGACGCTCTTCCGATCTGTATACCCAGTGCCGCAGCGCGCGGTGAATCCGGGACTCATATCGAGGGTCGAAAAAGGGGCGGCACCTTCACGGCGGCCAACCCCTCCTATCGAAAAGTAAGCTCCATTTTGTCCAAAGACACAGAAAAAGAGTTTGTAACGGGACTAGACAACTCTTGAACAATAGTAGCTAAATAAGCTTCCATTTATGGAGTTTGCTCTGAGATAACTTTAGAGATATCGCTTGCTTTTTTCTTCTTCAAGTAAATTTCTTTTTAGCATTCTTTGAGCGGTCAATCTTCTAGCCGCTTGTGGTATACTCTTGGCATGAGGAACCAACGATGAGCGTAGAAACCGTAGTCCAGGGGCCATAGTGTCTACCAGTAGCGACCACATGGTCCTTAACGGGTCAATGATGGGGCCGACTGAACGCCTGGATTGGGCGTGAGATCGTCTGGAGCACATGGGGGCCTGAATTGATAGTATGGTATGTCATCGCGGTGTTGTTGTTGGCTTTCGTTCTCGGTGGTCTTTCCGGTGGACCGCATTCCCACGGTCCCGGTGGGGGGCCACCGTGATCTCTGAGCCATTCGATTTTGCCGCTGCCGTTCGACTCGCGTAAGTTGTGATGGTGGCGCGGGCACGCTTGCCCATCTTGCCTCAGGATTATGGGCGCAGGTAATCCACCGGGCAAATTCAACTCAGAAACAGCAGAGCTGATGGAATGGTAACGAACATGGGCTTATTCTTATGCCGAGTTCCGGTGTATCTTTAGCCACAGCAACGTCTAGGAAAATGGATACTGGGAGAGAAGGAAAGCAAACCTTGGGGATTGTATGGTTGTAACCTAAACGAAAGGTTAGATGGCGAACTCCTAAAACTCCGTAACGAGATAAAATCTCGCGACCAACGTATCGCGGCTTTAATTAAGGCGATCAACCAAAAGGTTTAGTTGATACAATAAACCAAAAAGATGTGAAGAAGTCCAACATGTATGTGAACTTTTTCAATTGGAACTAAATTTTTTCTGCGTGTAATTGAATTGTGTTATGATTATCTGGTTGTAATAGGAGGATGGTGTTATGGAGACAAAGACAAGAGAGTCAAAAGTAGAGCTGGTCAAAGATGCTATTCCTGTGAGTGTGTTGCGAGACCATTATTTATACTATACAAATGATGACGATGGTTTGCATTGTAGTTGTGGGAAATTTGATCCCAGCTTTGATTTTGATGACTATATTGACCATGTAGTTGATAAGGTTAATAAATGAATTTTGACAAAAGCAATGAAGCGACGGACCTGACGCCGACTGAGGTAGGCGAAATTCTAGGCGTTTCCAAGCAATTCGTCGATAGGCTGATCGCCCAAGGGAAGCTTACCTGTGTGCGTCTACCGGGATCTACGCATTGCCGAATCCCGACGGAGGAAGTGTCCAGATTCGAGAAGGATAGGGCAATGCGCCGAAGAACTCAGGCCAAGGCAGTGAGGAAACTGGATGCCACAGGCGTTCCATGGGAGGATGATAAATGAATCTAGAAAAAGAAATGCCGACTGTAGGAGTTGTAGAATTGGATCGTGAGATTGGTATTCCTGAAACGTTCGAACAGGTCCTCGACTTTTATGGATTGAAATTCCATGGTTGGTACGCTGACTCTGCCGAAGGTTTTCTCGCACCTTACGTTGATGAGAACGATGAAATGAAGACGTTGCAATTGGCAGATGAAATGGCTCAACTGCGAATAAACAGATCGACAAAATGAATCTTGAAAAAGAAATGGCTGTCGGTGAGGTCGTAGAATCAGATCGTCGGGAGATTAGATCGTTTGCGTCCTATCTACGTGGAGAAAAACATGAGGTCTTGATTGATATTTTAGGTCTTGTTGATGTGCCTGTTAGCTGGAAAGTTGTGTCTGGGTGGAGTGAGAAAGAACAAATGGAAGCAGAAAAATGGGCTGTGAAAACCTTTAAAGCTAGTGATAATCCGGTTCGCGTTCCTTCCGTTCCGTTATGTGTAGCTACTTTCCTTGAGGAAAAGAAATGAGCACTTTTGTCCGTTCTCCAGCTGAATCAGGTGGTTGGGGGCTGTTTATGTGCAATGGTGGCTTGATTTGCCGCACCATAAGTTGAGTGCTGTTCACGTTGCCGATTTTGGTCATCATCTGCGATGTGGCGTCTATCCTTCGCCAGATAGGGCGAAGGTCCATCCTCAAGATCTCCTACTGCTCCGAAAATGCCGAAGGTGTTTTCCCCCGACTGAAAGAAAAAAGTGAACCCTGACTAATATACTGGACTTACGCAGGATAGGTAGTTCACTTTGTTTTTGTGGAATTAAAGCCCTACAAGTACGCAATTTTAATGCAAAGTGTCTACTTTGCGATCTTCTTGAAAAAACGCGGGCTTTTCAATTCAAGAAGGAATGTAAAAAGCGTAGCTAATGTGATGAACTAGTAGAAAACTCTACAAAAAACCTGTTATAATAAAAATAAGGAAATGAAATGATAAAACTGAAGAGTAGTGATAAGCAGGCGGTGCTTGAAAATGAGCGTTGTCCTGAGTATACGTTTTTGCCAAAAATACACCCGTACTTAGATAATAAATATACTAAAGCGAATCTGAAGTTGCATCCTATAGTATCTGCAACAAAACAAAAAATACTTCTCTTTGAGCCTAATGCAACAGTTTATCTTTTTGGATCACGTGCCAGAAATACAGCGGCGACGAACTCTGATTGGGATTTTTTGGTATTGACACCAACTCCTGCTTCTTTTAAAAAAGAAATTGAACTGGGGAGAATTCTTAATAGACTATTTTATGAACTTGAATCGAAAGGATTACTGAACGCTCATGTATTTTCACTGGGTGAATGGAGAACGGAGAACAAAAAGAATTCTCCTTTTTATCAAACGGTGACAAAAGATTGGATTGAATTATGAAGACCAATCAGTATGTACAAGATTTCTTTGACGCATCTGAAGAAAAGCTGGCTTCAGCGTTAGACGATGCTACGGCTCAACGATGGAATAGCTGTGCTAGCAGCTTATACTATTCCGCGTTTGATGCGTCAAGAGGAATTCTGTTAAGTCAAAATATTATTACGAACGACCATTCAAGTGTTTATAAGGGGATTTTGGATTTGATTATAAAGAAAAAGATTCTTTCTGCACAATGGGAAAACCTTTTGAAAGATCTTTTGGTGTTGAGACAAAAGGCAGATTATCCCTCGAAAGGAATACAGTGAAAGAAGAGGAGATCCGTCCTTATCTCCCTTTGGTTAGAGGATTTGTATATGAAATTATTAAAACTGTAGAGGGCTTATCTAATTCTGGAGTTTCTTAAGCTTCTGTATAAACAGCATTTCACTCGCCTTGCGTAAGTCCAGTAATATACAATCTCTTTTTGTTGTGATACAATTTCGCCGTTATAGTAGGAGATTTTATTATGGTAGAAGGCAATTCAACGGAAGGTCTTGAACTTCGTTATCTTCCTCAATTACTGGAAAAAGCAGATTCAGAAGAAGCGCGTGATGGAATAAAACTCTGGAGAGTGGTCGCATTAGTAATTGCCATAACAATTTTGGTATTGGTTTTGTTTTTTACGCTAAAATATCCACATTACTTTGGAGCGATTACTGTTGCCTGACGAAACTTTCTTAGCAGCAGGAATTTTCTTTCTACTGTTCTCTTTAACTATTTTGGTGTTTGCGAAATGAATAGATTTTGGATATTCAATATAGCTGCTTGGATCCAATTTCAAATTTTAGCTGTCTATAAACGGATTAGAGGAGCTTCTCATGTCTGATAGCGATAACCTGATTCAACGGTTGAGAAGCTACCCGCCCGTTCAAGTACGTGGGAATGAAGCCGCGATTCCTTTGGAACTTGGGGAATTGCTTCGTGAAGCTGCTGACCAACTAGAGCTAATTGAAGAGTTGCGAACAACTGACGAAGAGCTTCAGGAACGTGTTAGTGAAGTTGCGCCCTGGACGCTATCCCTCCCGAAAGAAGCTCGACTTCAATTTGAGATTGACTTGATCGAGGCGGCAAACCAGGCGTGGGAAACTAGAGATTTTCCGAAACTTATCAAGCTGATAAACGAATGGCGTGAAACGGCAAACGTTTATCGCGATCCCGTGGCTCGCGAGTATTTCACAACAGAGATACCTGATGATGATGACTACCTGTCCGGGCCGCTCACCGTGGATCATCTGACTGCAGAAAAAGGAGTCTCAGACGGCTGAGCGCAGGGCGCGTCATGATGATTGAGAGCGAGAATGGCTAAAGCTTCATTGCGGCACGACTATGCAATCCTAGAGGGAGAAATCATTGACACGCTTATAGCTGGACATAAACAATGGCGTCCAGATCTTTCGTACCCAGAGAGTCATAGTGATATGCAGGGCGCTGTGTGCGGTTTGTTGAGGATGTTTGAGGTTAAGCGTCGGGCATTGCCTTTTGCGATTCTCTTGAAAGATGAGCCCTGCGGTGCTCCGGGCTGTCCTTATTGTGCGCCAGTACGCGAGGCTCAGGGGATTGGTAGTCCAGAATGAGAATAGGCAAGAAAAAGTCCGCAGACACATCTCAATTAATCGTTCCTGATGGCAGGTGTTATGATGACCTTCCTGTCAAACTGTTAACTATTTATCGCGATGGAGTTGTAATAACACTATGTGAGCTTAAGGATGGCGAGCAATTTGCCGAGGGTTTATTTGATGAAAATCCTGATTGGCATGAGCACTTGAGTAATGATCCTAAGCTTCACGGAGCAGTATGCTTTGCTGGTTGGTGGAGCAGACATGGCATACAGGTTTATCCGGGCTGGGGTCAGCCCTTGCTATGCAAAGGGCTGGAAGCGTTGAGGGTATCCATATAATGCGCGATCTTGGTCGAATCAACTCAAATGCTATTTGAGCAAAAACACAAGCTTAGAACCTTCTAATAATTTTCCAAAAATGCCATCATAGTAAGAGTCATGTATACTTTTAGGATGAATAATTCAAAGTATCGCTTCCGGCTTGTGACTGACGACAGTGATCCGGGGTTCGTGGGTAGGTTCGTCTGCGTCACCTGCCTGGATAAGCTGCAAGTGCCGCGTGACCAGGTGCACTACGAGCGGTTCGCGCTGCTATGAGCAGTCCCGTCATCCCCGTTCGAGCCAGTGTCGCAGTAATGAGCACAGTCGCTGGTCTGATCCTGCTGTTAAGCTTCAAGACCCCCGACACGACCAAACTTCGAGGACCGGTGGCTGTAATTCCTACTCCTGCATCCCAGGGAGGCGGTGGATCAAGTCCGTCGCCGTCATCTGCGTCGGCACAGACATCCCCGAGCCCCTCGACAAGCGGGTCTGGCTACAGGGATGGGCAGTACACGGGGCAGGACTTCCAGACCCAATACGGAGACACCCAAGTTAAGATCATCGTCTCGCACGGCCGCATCAGCGACGTCCAAGCGTTGCAGCTTCCGTTTGACCGGCAGCGGTCCCTGCAGATCAGCGACTATGTCCGTCAACCACTGCACGACGAGGTTCTCCAAGCCCAGAGCGCCAAGATTGACACGATATCTGGAGCGACCTATACAAGTGATGCGTATGCACAGTCATCTCAATCCGCGCTCGATAAAGCCCATGCCTAACTGCAGTCCAAAATTTGGCAGACCTACGGGAAAGAAACTAAACTGGCAGCGAAAGGGAAAACTATATTCCCTTAAACTTACATCTGATGCAAATATAAAATAGCAGATTAAACAAGAAGAAAGGGTTAAAAATAGTAAAGAGCTGGGGAGAACTAATGAAAATTTTCCTAAGATTGGTGCCGAGATTTTGTAGCTACTTGAGGAAATTATCAAGCCGAGTACCGATTGAGACTGTATAATTGCAAATATGAATAAAATCCTAAAAGACTCATCTTTTGTTGATCAAGAGTTTGCAGCGACAGACACTATCAGCTTTTCAGCCTACGAACTGATTATGCCAGTGCCAGAGCATCACCCAAGAGCTGTAGCGATTGCTGCCACCCGTTTCTTAGTTCAGAGGGTAGCTAGCATAGATTTTCCTGCAACTAGCAGGGTGTATGTGGACACTTCTTTAAGCGACGCGTTGAGGGGCCACAAACTTACTGACGATGTAGTGATCGCTGAAGCACGAGAGGACACGCTCAAAGAGCTATCCTGGCTCACCAACTTTATTCATGAAAACGCTGTACCGACCGACTGTACGACAATCGTTGGCATTGGCGGTGGTGTTCTACTCAACGCCGTTGCATATATCGCCGAGCGTCAAAATGTAGATTTTATATCAGTTCCGACAACTGTATTGGCCGCCGCAGACTCAGCGATCGGTGGACTAGTTAGGATCAACAAGGTTGAGGGCGAGAAGTACATTAAGAGTTTCTACAAATCGGTCTATGAGCCAAGCTCAATTATTATCGATGTTAGTCTACTTGCTTCACTGCCAAAAGATCAGATTCGTTGGGGACTAAGCGAAGTAGTTAAACATGGAGTATACCAATCGCTGCCTTTGCTAGAGTACCTTGCTGGCGAGGGTTTTAATCCCTTCGGTAACGAGAACTCGCTTGTTAAAGCTATCTGCTGGACGGCTGCCCTTAAGAACGTGGCTATCATCCACGACCCAGACTCAACGGACATTGGTGGCCTCATCCTAAGAGGAGGCCACCAACTAGCTCTGCACATTGAAGAAGCATCTAATTTTAGAGTTTCGCATGGTGAGGCGGTCGCAGTCGGAATATACCAAGATAGCAGCACTAACGTATTAGTGCTGCCTTTGCTCGATACGATCTACGCAAAACTTGAGTTACCTAAATCGGAAGCTGACTTAAACTAACGCAGACTGTACAATATGTAGCGCATCGGCGTGATTTTGTCCATTAGAAGCAACTATATTTTTAGAGTAAAGTGACCACGGCGCGCAGGTAAAGTCAGTTACTGTGCCACAGGCTTCTTCAATAAACAAACAGCCCGGTGCGATGTCCATCGGCTTTACAATGTTTGATACCAGCAGGTTAGTAAATAGTGGCAACGCAAAAGATACGTACCTAGCCTACCTTGCCAAGGGCGATTATTAGTCGTGCTGCTCGTATTGCTGCACGAACAGAGCGGGAGATACTTAAACCGACTTTGCTAGATTTCCGTTCTGACTAACCAATAGATTGGCTGAAAGGCTCAAAAAATATATGAAGGTAATGGGTAAAGCTGAAGGAGTATATTTTCTAGAAATGCGAGAATGGTATGTTGAAATCTAGCTGAGAGCTGATGCGAGTCGAGGCACAATCTTGAAAACATCGGAATAAGAAATATCTCCTAAAGAAAAAGCTAATACGTGTCTGATTAAAACGGCAAAAGAAAGCTTGTGTTTTTCTTGAAGTCTCTTAATCTCTGGCAATAAATCATTGTCTAACGAGATGGAAACAACTACTTTCCCGGCACTGGGTTTGCAAAATTTACAGTAACAGCGACGCATTATATTTCTCCCTTGTGTAGATTGATCCATTTTCCTGGCGAATACCAATGGAAATCCGGCTTATTCATATTGGAAACGAAAGAATCTCTATCTCTAAAAGCAACTCCGATATTCCAATTTGCAATACTGAGGTGTGCTCGCCAGATTGGTCCGTCAAAAGAGCTACAATCTGGATCTAAAGCGCAGATGTGGAAGCTAAAACGCTTGGAGTTTCTTTTGACAGGAGTGGTTAAGTTCATATTGATATGGTATCACTTTTTGGGCAGATAACGTACTGGTTTGATATTAGCATTCTAATGAAATCTTTAATTTAACTCGATTCCGGAATCTGGGCCAGTTCCGATAAAGCCAATTTTACTTCCAATCTCTATCTCAAGACTTGCAATCTTTTCCAAATGTTTTGTGCTTAAAAGTCCTTTTTGCGTGAATTCAAACGTTTCAGGAAACCAATAATCAAACATCATTAAAGCAACCTTCGCCCTATTACTACCATTAGCTCTCATCGCTCTCTTAACTATTTCTGAATCCCAAAACGCAACACGACGGATATTTTGAGTTACGGTCGTGCGTTCAGGACGAATGTATCCATTAGTCAGTTTATTTAAATCATCCCAATTTGTTTCTTTTGGTAGTGGCCCGCTATTCCCAGCCACTCGGATAGGATAGGTTCTTGTTACCACCCAAACGTCCAGTTGTTCCACGCTAGATTCCCAAGGAGATATTCCAGCCATAGCCAACATATCTATTGCCCTGCAATCATTGCTGGTACAAAAAGGATAATATCCTGCATGAAACCCTAGTGCATATCCTTGAGCACCTTCGATCTGGACCGTATTCTCCGGTTCCTTAAGGATTTCTAGAATCTTTTCACTCACATCTACTTCGCCGCCATACAGTTTGGCTTCTCGCATAATTCTCGCGACCTTGCTTGCTCCCACTCCTTTGCCTGTAGCTCCAATCCGAACGCTAACGTCCTTTTCTCGTTCTTTATATTTTTCTTCGATTAGAGTAACCTGCGCATCCACTACCAACCTAGAACGTATTTGATATCCTTTTTGCTCCATTTTCATAATCTCATCTTCTAAAACGGCGAGTTCGACCTCTGAGCCTGCCGCAATTGCCAGTTGGGCAGAGCTAACCGCTGCCGCTACAGGAAGTTGCCGTAGTCTCCATGTCTGATTCCTAGAAACTACACTATGGCCTGCATTAGGTCCTGCGACCCGAACTGCCAGGTCATTAGATCTAAGTTTTTTGGCAAGATGAGCCGTCAGGGCGCCTTTTCCTTCAGAACCATATTGTCCACCAACTACTACTTCTAGTTTTCCCATATCCATTCCTAATAGACCTTTTATAATATACTGCTTTATATGAAAGAGGAACTAAGTAGTGCCGATTATCTCAAAAACGTGTTCGTCAAATATAAACAAGAACAAGTAGAGCTTCAAGTCAAGATAAGAGAGTTAGATACTTCTATGATTAAAACCGGAAATTGTGATGTTCAAGTTTCACTTTATTCAGACATTTATAATAAGGAAACATTAATCCCTTTTCTCAACTTCAGAAGTTCAAGTAATTTTCGTTCTTGTGTCATAAGAAGCAGCAGAGAAAGAGGATGGAAACTCGTTTGTAGAGAACTTAATTCTCAAGGTCGCAGTCCAATATCAATTTTCTTTTTCGCAGATTTTCAGCAAGCATACGATAGTGCTATAGAGTTTGTAGCCAGGGAGAATTTGGTATAATAAAATTTATATATTACGGTGTACCAGAAAATTAATATACTCAATTGGCAAATTCAAATCCAGAAGAGGTTAAGTTTTAGAATTATCACACTAAAACTACTATGCTAATCTCATTCCTCTTGCTAAACTCTAAGAAAACAAACATATGAAAAAAGTATTAGACTATAATTTTGAAGATTACGTTTCGCTAACAGAAGATGACTTTAGTGTATCCATTGAAGTCGATGCAATTAAGTATGCGCATGATTATTTGGATTTCGACCCATTGGTGGGTCAGGATGCAAAAATCGTTATTTCAAAATCTGACAGAAGTATAAATGTCGTTGATGCATATGGGAAAAAACTGAATTTAGTTGGAGCAAGTCTGGATTTTACGAGCGAACTTGTCTTTGGAGAACTTGGCTCGGAACGATTTCACACGGTCACCAAAGTTATGTTGGAGCGTAGTTTATTTGATTTAATATATGCTCAACTGAGCCCTGATGCGCGAAATTTGGCACAGGGAACTATTTTTTATTACGATTTTTATAATTTGCTTGCAAAATCGCCTGACCTTCAAAAGTTTACCAAGCAATATCCGGGGCTTTCAATTTGTCTATATTTTATACTTATAGAGGATTCACAAGAAATAGATGAAAATAAACTAAATCTTGCTATCAAGACACCTGTTGGAGATTTGGTTAAGCGTATTGCTAAAGCTTTTTTATTGGAAGAGGATGGGGATATCTATGAACATAACCTGCTGGTTTGGGCAAAAAAGACTGATAGGCTTAAAACGCATAACTGGAATCGAGATAAACTGAAAAGGGTTCTTGAGACTCTTGGTACTCTACTGCCTATAGAAAATTGTGAGCAAATTTATGAGAGTAGAGATTGGTTTGCTTTTACAAAATGCCTTGAATACGGTTCCATAATGACAAAAGCGTTTTTACATAATCCTTATGAGGCAATGTGGACGATAGATCTGACTCAAGATGCTGGAGTTTATTTTGTTACACAAAAAATTTCAAATTGGCTTGCCGATCCTTTAAATAGAGCACAGGAATTACCTGAAGACATAAGCTTTAAAGAACTTTGGAAATTGGCCAGACACGCAATTCTGCCCTTAGCGGATTCCTGTGGAACGGTAAGCGTGAGCCCTAAATTAACACTTACCATTGAGACAACCTCTCCACCCGCAGGACTTGAACAACTGGACCTGAACGCTGTGCGATATCCCATCAATGTCTTTCTAAACGAGCTTGCCATGATGTCGGCTTATGACTTAAAGGAAGGAGCTAAGGTAAGTGCAATTAGATGGGATTGGGCACGCTTACAAGGGAAGCAAGATTAATCAATACCTAAAATATCTTGAACTTTCTTGATATAGGTAGATTTGTCTAGAAATGGAGAAAGTTCAAGTAGAAACGATATCGCCTTCAAACTCTATTCAATTTCTAATTAGTGAAAATTCTTTATGTTATAATTGAGCCATGAAAGAATTCGAAAAGAAAGAGCATGCACTTCTCCGCAAAATAATCAGCGGTACTCGCAGCAACACTATCAAATGGGAGAGCGAGTTTCAGTGGCACCCTGGGACTTTTGACCCTGATGACGGCATGAATTTTCTTTGTTTCACAGGGAAAAAGGATAATCTTACTTTCGAGTTAAGTTGGAATACTTCTGTGCGAATAATTCCCCATATCATGATCAGAGAGAAGACGCCCGATGGAGTAGTAACAACTTTTGTAGGTGATTACGACACTCCATCTCACGAAATTCTTTTGGATGAACTGAAAGAACTTCTTCAAAAGAACAGAAGTAAAGTAGAGCACAAAAAATGGAAAGAAGAAGAGAAGGTCGAAAAACAGGCAGACAAAGTAGCAGCCTCCAAGGTTGATAGCATCCTCGACTCTCTCTAGAAGCCGGGATGAAGGAACTCAACGAGCTTCCACCTGGACCAGTTATTATAAAAGACTATAGACAATGCAAACAGCATAACAAATAGGTATCTATAACAGTTTTATATAAAACCAAACTGATAGTATAAATATAAGGTTTGTTGTATTACAATTTCTACTTTTAGTTCTGGTGAGTCAGAAACTTGATATACTAAATTTGTCGTAAACAAAAGGAGAAATAATGACTGACGTAAACTGGGCTGAAATGTTTAAGAACTATGTAGATATTGTAGAGAGGGAATCTGAAGGCGTAAACTTTTTGAATACGTGGGACTGGTCTGCTGAGGAATGGAACGCAATAGTCTCTTTAATTGACCCTGAAAATATTAGTAAATGGCCAAAACATCCCGACGCGGTAAATCGGAAGTCTCGAACTGCCCGCGCTCCCAAGGGCGTTAGGTCCGTCGCTCTAGCGGCAGCTCGCCAAGCAGCTGATAAAGCAGCGAATCATATGATTACTTCCTTCGCTTGACCGGTTGATGTAGTTCTGGAAAAATTGAGAAGAAAATAAATGAAAACTAAAAGAAAAGAACCAAAACTTCCTAAGAAACTTTTGAGTACTGCAGAAATGCGCAAGCAAATGAAAGAACAGGGACGCATTGAAGGAATAATTAACCTAACTAAAGAAGAGGTTTTGCCATGGATGGGCTCTCGTGATGATTTCTATGATTACCTGGCTCTAAAACTTTGTGGAACCGATGGACTTATGGAAATAGAAGCCAATTACGTAGATCCGGATGGGGCACTAAAGATGAACGAGGGGTTGGAAGTTGAGATGAAGGTTTCTGGTAATGCCTGGTGGCTTGAGAAGAAAATGGAAAAGACTCTTAAGCAGATTGATAAAGGAGAATATAAACTATTCAGAGATGGTTCCTATTTACAGATAAGAGACGAAGACTTTATTGAAATAGATGATCCGGTTATTAATAGGGCAAGAGCTAGATTGGCTAAAAAGAGTCCTAAAGGAAAAGGACTGTAAGAGATGGAAAGAATTGTTGTAACCCTCACTCCAGGAATCCGCAAAGCGATGGAAGTTTTTGGAATGAGCGAAGAAGAGTATAAGAGAGCTTATTTGCGTTCCCTTCCTCCTAGAGAAATTTATAGTACTACTACTGATGTTCCGCTAACTTATCCAGTAGAAATAATATTGGTGGACGTGTCCTGATTTTGATATAATAATCTAGTCGTAATTGAGAGGAGAACAGATGACTAGACAGACTGTACGTAGAATATGCTGGGATGCCTTTTGTGAAGACTTCTATGTTCTTATTGTGAATGACTTCATCGTAGAGGCCGAATACATGGGAAAAACCTGGAAGTCTGACAAGAAGAAAGGAGCGCGGTTTTGATAACTCTTCAAGTTATGTACTGGTTCACCACGTCCTTTACACTTTTGGACAGAATGTGAGAGATAAGATATAATTGATTCTTGGTAAAAGGTTGAAACGTAATCGAAAATGGTGAAAAGAAACATGATAAATATATCTGGTGAACCTTTGAACGAGGAGGAACTCTCCGAAATCAAACAGCGCAGAGATGAGCCAAGCACAGTGGAAATCTTCGAGAGTGGCCATTGGAACAGCAGTACCTCGAAAGAAGTTAGCCGCGACATAGACCGCCTTCTAGTCACTATAGAAGCTGATAGGGAGAGGATAAAGGAAGCGGAGATCCTGCTAGACGAGGCAGCCACATTTCGACTTATGCCCGCAGTAGCCGGTGCTATTTGGCGCGGTAAGTTCGCTGCATGGCTTCGGAAACCTATGATGGTTGGCTCTCATCCTGCCCCGGCACGAGGTCGAACTCACGCGTTGGATGACGATTGATGCGTGGCTTTTCCTGTCAAAGATTATAATATTTTTAGTCACTAGGTGAATGGGAAGTTGAGAATAAAAATAATTCTCCCTTTTATACCCATTGAAATCGAATTTTCTAATATTTAATAGCAGTTTTGGATTAAACTTTGACTCTATGAATCCAGCTTGTAGTTTCACTCTGTTCTTTGTTTGCTAATGGGCTTAGTGGTAGGAGTGGTCTAACGAAATCGCCATGTTCAATAAGAGCTTTTTCTAGATGATAATGGGGAGATATTGGCAGGTTGTAAATTTTGCTAATAACATCTATAGAATCTAAACTTCGTAAAAGTACTGGAATTATTTTAGAGCTTAAAAGATCTCTCTCGCTCCATTGCTCATTACAAAAATCGGATAAACGACTACGAAAGATTGCGTTTTGAGGAGAGTAAATCTCAGCAGCTAATTCGAAAGGATCGACTAACCCTATAATCTTGCATTTTTCTGTACGAAAACCTTTTTTATGGAAAGCGACTTGGCCAAAGCCAGCAATGATTCCGATTACTATTTGTTCGTCACCTTGGAGACGATAATCAGATAAAAGATGAGCCAAAGAATAATAGGCATAAAAACCACAGTGACAAGATCGCATTTTTGATAAAGATTTACTTTTTGTACGCCCTTGTGGAGTTTTATGACCCGAAAGTTCACAGGTGGCTATATAAGAAAGATAGTCTTTATCAAGGGGTAGCCATGGGGTTTGCATATTAGGTGAAACTAAAATATCGTTTTTTATTTCCCATATACGGAATCCTATAATTGGGAAAGTGGTCAATTTAGAGAGATCTGGTATATCGTTGTCGTTCCAAAAACTTATTGCACTAACTGTAGTTTGGCGTAATAAAGTATGGCACTTTAATAAGAATCTTTGGGCACTTTGTGGTAATTCTTCTAAAGATCCTAATAAAAATGCTTGTAATGGTAAACCGATACAAATGATAATGATCCCGAAAAAGACTAATGAAGTTGTAAAATTGTTAATTTTTCCTCGTAAACTTAAAACAATCAAGAAACAAAGAATGGTTAAAAGTGTTCCTAGAAGAATAAAACTTACTATGTTAAAAAGCGTAGTCGTTCTTTTGAAAGTAAATACTTGAATGTAAAACTTAACTAGGTGTGCTTTTAACTTGAGTTGTAGAAGCTGGAGCTTTTGGAGTTTGTTAGACATTAATTTGGAAGTAATTATGGCAGAGAACTATGAATTTTACAAGAAGGCTTAAAAGTAAAAAGACTAGTGAGTTACTGAATTGTACGCTAACTTAATATGAGTGCCTCGCTTTGTTTTTAAAGAGGACCTGAAAGTGCGTGGATATTTTTTGGGAAAGTCAGTTTTTGCCGAAAATGCAAAATAAAATATACCTGAGAGTAGTCGCCAAACTAGATGTCGTGGAAGAAACAATTAGAGATAGCGCTTTCTTGAACAAAGTGCTAAGCAGTTTTCTCGTGGCTGGGGCGGGTAACTTGCGCAACTCGCTCTTTCGTCATAATGAACTCCCGCAACCACTTGGTAAGGTCCAACTTTTCGAACTTGAAGATTATCTGCATTTGGGTGTGTCTAAATAACCACTTGTGCCACTTTAAGATGGCAGTAACAACATTGTGTTGACGCCGCAAT
>OCZT010004172.1_pt1 | contig 14642 bp, 15 predicted proteins | sample 1539031 | NCBI WGS metagenome assembly OCZT01 (sample SAMEA3539308, study PRJEB22396) | soil metagenome | biome: tundra; feature: field; material: soil | place: USA | collected 2010-05 | depth 0.15 m
TGAGATCCGGGATCGCCAGTCGCCGGTGTCCCAGCGCCACGGTGCATCCGGCAGGTCTCGCAGCCGCGACGTGCGGCAGATGCACATCCGGCGCGCTGTCATCGCCGCGGAAGGCCTCGACAGCGAGCCGATCGCCGTCCCGGCGCGCGAACAGAAAGCCCTCGTCGTCGGGGCCTCTGTGTGCGAGCGCGCGTGTGGCCCGGACCACCGCATCCGGGGACACGCTGCCGGGCGCGACGATGCCGCAGATGCCACACATCGCAGGGCGCTCTCAGACCGTCGCCGTGGCGTCGGAGGCGCGTCTAGTCTGCGCCGCTCGCCTCGCAGGCGCATGATCGTCCGCCGCCGCGTCGAGCAGAGTGGCCAGGCGCCGCGCGCTCTCCCGGATCGAGTAGCGATTCACGGCGTCTTCGCGACCGGTGTACGCGATCTCGCCGGTCCGGCTCCACTCCTCGAGCCATCGCCCCAGCACCGCGCTGACCTGCTCTGGGCTCGTCGCCCCTACCCCAGCACCCGTCTCGTGAAGGACACCGGTGACAAACCGGTCTTCGCCTGGGACGGCGAGGATCGGCCGCCTGGCGGCGAGGTATTCGTAGAACTTGCCGCCCGGCACACCTGACTGCCCAGCTTGGTTGGTAGGCAGCAGCAAGACATCCGCAGACGCGAGATGGGCACGCAACTCGTCTGGTGACACGAAGCCACGGCACTCAGTGATGTCCTCGACGCCGTAGCGGCGGGCGTCGCGACGGACGAGCTCGTCGGACCGGCCGTAGTAGACGATGCGTACCGCGGCTCCCGGCTCCCGTTCGCGTAGCCGGCTGAGTCCCGCGAACGCCGGACCAAGAGTGCGATAGCCCGGCCAGAGCCTCCCCGCATACACAATTTCCAGATTGGAACCGTCCGATCGGCCTGCGATCGGCGTAACGTCTTGCCACTGGCCGGGATCGAAGCCGCTTGTGATCGTCTGGCACGGCCTTCGTAGCCACCGCGCATCCCGAGCCGCGTGCTCGGGTGTGACCTCCACCACTGCGGATGCTCTACGGACTATGCGCCGGGACCGAGCGAGTACAACAAGCTCCTTATAATTCTCCAGACGCCAGCTAAGCTCAAGAGCATCGCGAATGTCAGCCACCCACGGCAAACCATAACGGTCACCCAGACGGTCTGCCGCCCACAGCGACGCAGAAGGACCCGCAGTCGCCCACAGCGCATCTATACGGCGCCGCTTGAGCAAGCGATCACCGGCGAGAAGAGCAGCATTCGGCCAATCGGAAACCGGATCGAGACCGCCCATGCTTGCTCGAATTCGGTGTCCTGCATTGACGCTCTTCCTGGTCAGCCGTCTCGTGATCCGCCCCAGTGCGCGAAGTCCATCCCCAGATACCTGACGCTCGGCATCAGCATCCAGTAGCAACATCCGGGTTCGAACCGGCACGCGCACGACCTCATAACTGCCGAGGTCAGGCGCCATAGCCTGCATGCACCCCTCACAGCCGCATATGGTCCCGACCTCAGGCGCGACAATGAGTGGCCGCCACCCGAAAGACTCTAGCTGCGACGCTAGACCGTGGCTCCTCGCCGCTGCGGTCGGAAGCACGGTACATGGCGGCATCAAATAGACGAACATTAGGACTGTCTTCATATTGTCGGAGGCCAGGGTACTGGATATCAGACCAAGCTGCATCGATGGGCAACCGACGACTATGATCGTCCGTTCGATGACGTACACAACCTCGTGTGTGACCGGGCGTTCCGGCCTGTGGCATGGTGACCAGGTGCGGGACGCCTGAGCGGGGTCAGAGCCGCTGTCCACGGCGAGCGCTGGAGGTGCCGGGCCAGCGAAGCAGATAGCCCACTACTTGTATAGACCCCCGGTGCCAAGCCGCGTCACGGCATCGTGAACCTCGCGATATCGCGTGTAGTCATCGAACACAATAACACCATCATTCGCTTTCTCGGCGGTGCACATGCTCATGGATTGCCTCGCGGCCAGCTCGCCATCGCACAACCGCCAGGGTGCGGATGAAACTTCACATTATATCGGTCTTCCCAGGCCGCGGGCACGATGCGCTCGCCCCTCCGCCGCGTGTCATCCAATAGGACCGTGGCGCCGGGTTGAATGTACATGCTGAACTCGTCCAGTGCTGCCTGTCTGGCTGTCTCCGTTCCGCGTTCGTGTGCAGGAGGACCGTCAACAATGAGGAGGTCGATGTCCCTGACACGCGGAAGCAGCGTCCGGTCATACCAGTTGTCAACGAGTGGGGCACATATGACGTTCGCCCATGGCTGAAGGTGCTCCGCAGCGATCGCATCGCACGTCTGGTTGGCCCACCTGGGATCGTGGTCGATGCTGTGAATGCGGCCCGGCGAACCATAATGAGCTAGCGCCCGCGCCGCGAAGACACTGGAATTGCCCGACCCACACTCGACGATTGTTTCACGCCCGAGCAATATAATATCGTTGATGATCGCAAGGATCGCCATCGGGCGCATGGAAAACCCCGTCCATGGGAGAAAGCGCACCGCCAAAGGCGCTAGTGCGTGGAGCGCATGACTGTCCTCAATTTCGTCTGTTATGGCGCGGAGTCGTTCTTGTAGTAGACGAGGCGTCAGGCGCATGAGATCGTAAATGTGTCCTCTCTTTTTTGAGGCTTCGTGCGTTCACGGACAATGCGCTTCATCCGTCACAATTCACAATGGCAAGCCATTGATGGGTACGTATGGGTCAAGCAAGGGTAGTCCGTTCCTCCCCGCCGAATAGATCTCCAGCAATGCAGCCACATGTCGGCGGACGGAGAAGGGAAGGACGCAGTCGGTGGCGTAGTCGTACGTAGACCGCGCGAGGGCGAAATCGATGGCGCGACCGAGCGCCGCGCCATCTCTGGGGGCCACGAGCTCAACGTTAATGTATCGCTCTGCCCAGTCGCGCATCCCCCCCACGTCGAAGGCTACTACAGGAATGCCGCCTGCCGCTGCTTGCGCGCCCACCAGATTGAACGTCTCAGCGCAAAGGGAGGGCACGACGACGACGTGCGCGCACCCCAGGAGACGCCGCGCCTCTTGTGGTGGGACGGCCCCATGAAATAGGGCGCGGTTGGACAGGCCGAGCCGACGCGCGAGCTCTTCGAGCTCGGAGCGCTGCGGCCCATCGCCGATGATCCACAACCGATGAGCCGTGGGGATGTCCGCACAGGCCCTCAACATGTGCTCGGCACCCTTGAATGGCAGGAGGCGTCCCGCGAAGGCGACGACCGGTGGGCCGATGGTCGGCGTCCGTTCGCAAGGAACGACGGGCGGGTGAACGACAGCGATGCGCTCGCTGGGAACGCCGTCTGCGGCGAGTCGTGCCGCCTGCCAGCGCGAGGGCGCGATCACTGTTTCGCACGCACGGAGCGCTCGCAAGAGCCGGCGTGCGTTCAGAACGCCCCGACTGAAGGCGGGCAGAGACACTGGGGTTCCGTCAGCGAGATGCCCACAGCCATGCGTACGAAATCCTGCGGTCATGCAGCGAATGCTAACGGGTGCAGTGCATACGAGCTGATCACGATGCAGATAGCGCGCGCCGTTCGGGCACACCGGCACGTGCGCGCTGTAGACCACAGGCCATCGCGCAGCGATCCGCTCGACGATCTCAGCACGTACCCCCAAGTGCACATGTACGACATCCGGCCTGAGCTGTGTAATGATCGACTCGAAGCGGCGGGCAAGCGAACGAACCCCCAGGGGCGACGCCGGCTGCTCTGCGAAGACCTCCGGGGCGGTCACGACCGCCTCAAGGCCAGGCAGCGACTGTGCGGCGACCTGTTCGGCGCAGACCAGCGATGATCGAACTGAGGAATCACGCAGACCATCCAGGGAGACGCGCAGCGACACCTCCGAGCCGGCGTTTACATTCGGGGTGACATGGACATGGACGACATGCAGCGGCGAAGACAGCAAATCATTCATGCGATTCCCCGCGCAAGAGCGCTTGCCCCCTGGTAGAAGGCGCTGCTGAGCTCCAGTTCGGCGGCCACCGCAAATGCCTCTATCCGTCGTTCAGCCATGACGAGTATCCGGTCGCAGGCACTGATGGTCGACACGCGGTGGGCTACAACAAACAGGGTCAGCCGTCCTTGCAACTCGGTCAACGACGCCTGCACCGCCGCCTCTGAGGCCAAGTCGAGGGCGCTGGTAGGCTCGTCGAGCACAAGCCCGTCGGGTTCGGCGGCCAGCACCCTGGCGATGGACATGCGGGATGACGAGGCTCTGATAGGTGGTGCGCGCCACCCCGGACATATCGAACAGCTCATCTCCGCCGCGCCAACCCTGAGACGGGCCATGCGGCTAAACTCGTCAAACACCGCGAACCTGTACGTTCGACTACGCCCGCAATAACACCCTGCACGCGCGCCAGTGTCACGGCGTACGATAGCCGCAGCACGAAGCCCGCGCGTTTGGGCGCCTGCGCGAGCACTATAGGCAAAAGCGCAGGACCAGGCACCGTACGAAAGCCTACAGTAGACGTAACGACACCGGCGACCACAAGTCGCACCGGCGGAAGATAACATGCCAGCCCGTACGCTTCATTCCAAGCCGCATTCGCTTGTGCATGGATACTGCTACCGTATCGTTGGTCCTCGTCGAACCGCTCGGCGGGATAATGGTCCACCAACAGGGCCGGATCGTAGATGATCCGCCATCCTTCGGCTCTCGCTCTCAGGCAGATGCCAACCTCCCACGCCACCTGAGCACCGCTGCCCTTGAGCTTGTCATTGAGTTGCCAAAGCTCGCGTCGCATGCTCATATTGACGCCCTTGAGCACATCGACCTCTCGCGCCGGGCCACAACCAATGTGATGGTTCCCAACCAAACGGCCGACGGGCGACAGCCGACCCACTGTGGTCTTCAACGTGTCTATGGACGTGGCATCGCACGCACTGCCATCGTGATCGTGGATGACATCGCGACCGCCCACAGCGCCGACGCCATCGCCATAGTAGCCCTCAATTCCTTCTATCCACCTCCTGCGAGGTGTCGCGTCGTCGTCTGTGCAAGCAATCACATCCTCATCACATTCAGCTACCGCGGCAGCCATGGCTGCGATAACACCTGGCTCTGTCACGCTGACAAAGGACAGATGTGGCATTCTCTCACGTGCCGCTTCGACCACGAGTCCGGTGGCCGAATCGCCATGGCGTATGGCTACAACTATACGTCGTGGTTGAAGCGTCTGCTCGTACAAGGCACGTAGGCAACGCTCAAGGGGCGCTGGCCGCCGGTAGCTGGGAACGATGACAGCGACGGATAGTCGCGTCACGCCATCTTGGCGAGGACGACCGGTCGCTCCGGCTGAATTCATCAGTCGAGCACCCTAAAGCGAGGTGGTTGGCGCGCTGACTTCACCTTGGCTGCCACCAACGATAGGACGAATAGGGCACCCGGCTTGAGAGGGTACGATCTCCGTTGGAGAGCCCACAATAGTCACTTACGCAGTACCCCTACTGCATCGCCAAACGCCGGACGCGGCAAGAGCCACGAGGCGGCAACGGCTTGCTCACTAAACTCGACAAATGCCGAATTGTCGACATCGTCCGAGATGAGAAAGCCTCCCGGCCTGATGAACGGCCACACAGTTCTGTACTCCTCTAGCTGTGCTACATAGGCGTGATCGGCGTCGTGCAGAAACACATCAATCGTGCCGAGCTGCTTCAGCAACGCTGGCAACACCTGTCGTGATGGGCCGAGCACGAGGTGCCAAGCGTCCCGTAGCTCGTGTGGTACGAGGTGTCCCGTATACTCATTTCGGTCATCAACATCAGTACGTGGCAAGTCGACGCTATGCAGTCTCCCGGTGCCGACCCGAGACATATTGACGAGCCAAGTAGCACTACTGTAACCGCGCTCAACTCCAGTCTCGACTACAATCTTTGGCTGAGCCGCCGCCACAACCATGCCAACGGTCTTAAGGAGGACCTCGCGTGACTCCCACGGCGTGTCGTCTCCAACCTCAGGCTCAGGAAGCCAGATTCGTTGTTCGAGAACCGCCAGCTCAGCAGCCGACGCCCCGAATGCCTGAGCGGTGAACTCCTCCCAGCTGACAATCTGGGTATCGTAATCTTCGAGCGAAAAGCGGTTTCGCTTACGTACATTGACTTGACGCCGTACGATCTTACGCGCCCGCTCGCTGAGCCAAGCCGGCTCACCAAGAGCACGCCACATCCCTCGGACACGAGTGTGGTGCACTACATTCCACATTGGTAGCTACTAACGCCGCGCCATTGTGTGGTAGCTCTGACTCTCAGGTTGTCTAGAAGATCTGTGACCATGTTCGCTGTGCGCGCGATGCTCATCTCCCGTTCGGCGAGCAGCCGCCCGCGCATGCCAAGCTGGTCTCTGAGTTGTTCGTCTGCGAGGAGAGATTGGATCGACTCGGCCAGTGCATGAGATGTAGGGACAACCACACGAGTGGCCTCAGACTGACGCAGCTTCGGCCAGCAATCTGGGCCGTCGATGGCCACAAGTGGCACGCCGCACGCGAACGAAGCAGCCAGCGTGCCGTTGAGCGACACGGGACCAACAGTATGCGCAAACAGTAGGATTGTGCATGATGCGAGTGCGTCAGACGGATCTTGTGCTGAAAGGATACCCGAGAAGTCCACGGTGTGCTCGAGCCCGCGATCGGCAGCAGCCGCCAGCAACGCCTCGGCAGGTGCCGACGAGCGATCAGGTCCACCCAGCAACCTCAACGTCACGCGCAGACGCCGCTGCTTCAGGAGGCCAACGGCGTCGAGAACCAGCCCAGATGCGACGTGCTCGTGAGAGTATTCGAACATGCCAAGTATTGCGCTACGAGAATCACTGCGTGGTCGAACTCTCGGCTGCGGTAGGTTCGAGAACACCGGTGCCACCGGACTTGGCCGTTGTGGCGGCCACCACCTCGAAGCAAGCCACTGCGCGCGAGAATCTGTAGTTACGACAACGGCGGCGGAGACGTACATAAGGTGTATCAATGCTATCCGTTGAGTATAACGGCCCAGACGGCACCGCGCCAACCTCTGCGCAACCAGGGATATGCAAACCCATGCAGCACCGCGACGACTGGCAGTTGGGAGCGCCCGACAGCCGACACTACCGGCTAGGGGTCTTCACAAACATCATCCCGTTGCCGCCATCCCTGTCGGCGCACGGTCAGGAAGCGTGATGTTCCGCCCTCCAACTAGGTCCTGAAGCGCATCCGATATCGCCTCGCAGATGCCGTTGGGTGCGAAAAGGCGCTCTGCGTCCAACCGCGCCGCGTCTCTAATACATGTCGCGTCGACACGCAGCCTCCTCAGCACATTCTCAACTGCCTCGGCCAGGCAGTCGACGTCACCGACTGGAACAACCGCGCAGGCGATCCCAGATACCCCCTCCGCCGCTCCGACCTCTGTCGTCGCGACGATGGGAACGCCTGCCGCAAGCGCCTCTCCTACGGTGAGGCCAAATGGCTCGTACTTGCTCGCCTGGACCAGAACATCGGCGCGCTCTAGCTCGCGCGGTATCGCCTCCGCCGGGACTGGACCGACGTAACGTGCATTCGTCGGGTTAAGCTGCGCCAGGAGCGGGCGATAGTCCGACTGGAGGCTGTGACCGCCAACGATTCTGATGGTCGCATCCACGTCGCGACTCGCGAGCACGTGCGAAAGCTGGACGATCTGGTCAATACCCTTGCGCACCGATATTCGTCCTAGGACCAGGATGACGGGCGTCTCGCCCACGCTGTTCTCGAAGTTCTTGAGACCATGGAACCGGGTCAACCTCACGGGGTTTCGTATCACTCGCGTCTTTGCGTACGGGACTTCGTAGTCGGCGATGATGTGGTCCCTAAAGACGCCGCTGATGCATACGACCAGCTTTGCTGCTCGTATGCACCGACGCTGAACGAGAGTCCGGATGATTAGTACGCACTCCACCAGCAGTCGGCGATGTAATGGCTCGCACTGCCGCGCGAGATGACGCTCGGCTCTGAACCAACGCAGCTCGCCAGCGATGTGCGTCTCGGGATGAATCACAAGTGGGATCTTCTGCGCAAGCTGTCGTGGCACGCCCACCGTCTCGATATTGGAGAATTGGTAGATGAGGTCATACGGGTCGTGCTCGTGCCTGTCCGCTATTGCACTGCGTATGCGCTGAAACGCTCGCCTCCTAGCAATTAAGTCGGTGATGAACGCGCCGAGATCCGTGCGGCTGTACCACTGGTTCCATTCCCACCGCGTCGATGCCCACACGAATGCGAGGTTCGCGTTGTCCTGCAGCCTCGTGGGCAGCTTGGACTCGTTGCCAGCAATGAAGCAGTCGATGCGGTGGCCGAGGTCCGCCAGGCCATCGAGCAGGTCTGTTGCGACCCCAGTGGCACCTCCGTCCTCTGAGGGCACGGGGCCTAGCCAGGCGATTCGCAGAGAGCGGGTGCCTGTAGTGGACTGTGGGTTTGATGACTGCGTCATATCACTACGGCGCGGTTGCCTGAGGCTGCCCGAGTAGATGTGGCATCCCGTCGTCGTTGAGCAACGTGGTCCGATAGCCAGTCTCGCTTAGGATCGCCTCAACTGGAGATCTCTGACCATCGTGAATCTCAATAATGAGAGTGGGCTGTTGCTCGCGCATGACGCGCGTCATGCCACTCAGAACATGAGTCTCGGTACCCTCAACATCGATCTTTATGAGTGCGGCTCGGGGTAGGTCCAGCTCATCAAGTGTGACGAGGCTTACGGCGATCGTGGAAGCCGTGTTAGGAGTCAGCGTGGCGCGAGCCTCGCCGCGGTCGGTTGCTAGGTATGCCGTTCCGCAATGATCACTAACGGCTGCCTCGATGATGTCGTAATTGAAGAATCCGTTCTGGTCCAAATTGCGCGCCAATAGCGGAGTGATACTCGGCAGGGGCTCGAAACAGTAGACATGCCCCTTGGGGCCGACCAACTTTGCGCCGAGCAGGGACAGGAAACCCACGTTAGCGCCTATATCGTAGAACACGTCTCCTGGCTTGAGATGTGCTTCCATCGCACGCTGAACCGCTGGCTCGCTGGCTCCGAGTGAATAGCCAGCCGTCTCGCCTCCTACGAAAAGCAGACCACGCATCGGACCGTGGCTAATCTTGGTTGGCGTCGAGCGTACGCTGCGATTGATGGCGTGAAAAAGTCTCCTCCGTCGAGGCCCCGTCATAAACCAGCGTCCGACCCGACGCACAAAGGATGGCGGGAGATTAGCTACAAACCAACGAAGAAGGCGACTAGGGCGAGGCGCAGGTGGGTCCATCGCTTACAATCTCAATCCTTACCCACCGTACGACTCAGCTATCGCCGCTGCACGAGTGGCAGGCACCGTTTCATGCGTCGACTGCGAATCGACCCATCCGAGGAAAAGCCATGGCAGCACGATGATTGCATACTGACCGCCGTTGAGCCATTGCAGGAACGTGACGATGACGATCCCCAGGGCTGCAAGCGTTGTCACGGTGCGTCGCACCCGCGCGAGCTGATAGCAGCGCGTGAGTCCATATCCCACGATCAGCAGGTACAGGATCAATCCGATAGCGCCGGCGGCGACGGGCGCATTGCCGGGATCGGCCTCGGTGCCACCCAAGCTGCCGCCGAACTTGTTGGCGGCGATCGTGGTGGCGCCGATTCCGCGCCCGATCGGGTTCGAGACTGCTTCGGTGATGCCGTTGACGACCTCTTCGAAATGAGCTGTGAGCGTTGAGTTCTGACCAAAGGGTTCGCTCAGACCTTCGACCTGATGGGCGGTAAGTGACGCAACGGCGCCGTATCGCTGAGTGCTGGATGCGAGGTGACGGACAACGGTGGGAAGCAACACCAGCATGAGCGCTCCGACCACGAGCGCTGGGGCCATGCGTATGCGCGACGCAGCGGCGGCGGTGAGCCACAGGGCGGCCAGCGTAAGCACGACGATCCCGCGCGAGGACTCAAGCCAAATAGCTATGGCAAGCAGCGCGATGGGCACGGCGGCGGCGAGTAGCCGCGATGGGCTTCTCGCCATCGCAAACCACGCGAGGATCCCGACACCGAGCGTCGCCGCATACTCGGCGGCCGAGGAGGACAGGCCGAATGCCCTGATCGCACCTCCCACGTTCAGTGCGGCGTATCCGCTCGTAGTGGCCCAGGAGGAGTCCCAGCTGGGCATTCCGTCGAACGTCTGAAGCAGCCCATATACGGCTGCGAGGAGCGCCAGCACGCCAAGCACGCGCACCAGCACGCCGATGGCGTGTTCGTCCATGAGCGAGCGCCCCACCCAGAAGGCGAGCATCGGCATGACGACGAGCATCGCCCCGGCCAACCCGACCGACAGGCCGCCCTGCAGCGGGTTGACGGCGCTGAGCGCGAGCACCACCGTGAAGGCGAGCACCAGCTTGGAGAATGTGGTGAGGTCGCGCAGCGCGCCGCGCCGCACCGCTATCAGGAACAGGGCGACCAGCAGGAGCGGGCCGATCAGCAGCAGGGGGTCGCCGAGCGGGCCGATGGTCGAGCCGAAGCTTGTCGTCAGTCGGCGGACCAACCCGAGCACGGCAAGCCAGATCACCAGGCCGTAGAGCGCCCGGCGCGGAGTCTGAATCGCCACCGTGAGCAGCGGGAGCGCGATCACGCCACCGATCGCGATGCGCGACAAAGAGTCGGCCGACACCTGCGCCGCGAGCAGGCATATGACGAGCACCGCGCCGGCGCCGAGCAGCATCGCGGTCGGCGGGCGGGTCAGCGCCGGCGCTCGCCGGTGGATTGGACTGACGGGGAAGGTGCTCACAGACTCGCTCCAGCGGGAGCCGCCGGCATTGGCTCAGGCCTCGGCCTTGGGCTTCGCCTCGTCGTAGCGGTAGCCGTACCCGTAGTACTCATAACCGCCGTAGCCCTCGCCTCCGAACGTGCGGCGCAGATCGTTGACCACCACGCCGGCCAGGTTGACACCCGGAATGCGGTCGAGGATCTCGGCGCCTCGATCAGCCGAGCCGCGGGTCGTCTGACCGAGTCGAACAACGGTGAGCGCGACGTCGACCTGCTCGAGCAGCGGCACCGTGTCGCTGACCGGCACCAGCGGGGCGGTGTCCAGGATAACCACGTCGTAAGACTCCTTGGCTGTGGTGAGCAGCGCGCCCACCGCCGGTGAGGAGAGAAGCGTCACGGGATCGTTCACCCGCTCGCCGTGAGGGAGAACGTCGATCGACCTACCGGCATCGTGATGGCTGTGGTCAGTCTTGGAAGGACCGGCGCCGTTCGCGCTCGCGACCCCCGGTGAAGACGCCGGCACGGCGATGACGGCGTCGGCGAGGCTCGCCTGCGAGCGCAACACCTGCGAGAGCCCGATCACGTCCCCATCGACGCCCACCGTGTGTGCGACGCCGGGCCGGCGCAGATCGGCGCTGATCAGCAGCACCCGCTCGCCCGCCTCGGCATATATGAGCGCCAAGGCACGCGCGACCGTGGACTTGCCCTCACCCGGCAAACCGCTGGTCACGAGGATCGTACGCGCCGGTCGCTCGCGGTTGGCCAATCGCAGGCCCACCCGCAGCGTGCGCATCGCCTCGGTGAACTCGTGTGGGATCGCGGGTCGCCCGTCGACCGCGGGCGCCGGATCCTCGACGTGCGGGAGCACCGCGAGAACCGGTCGCTTGAAGATCGTCTCGATCGTGGAGACGCTGATCAGGCGGTTGTCGAGCAGATCGAGCCCGAAGACGATCAACACGCCGAACACCAGCCCGATCACTCCGCCAAAGATCGCGTCCTGCGTGGGCTTGGGAGAGCTTGGCGATCCCGGGACGCTCGCCGTGTCGATCTGGCGCGCCCCCACGGAGGGGTTGAGTTCAATGCTCTGAAGCTGGGCTATCTGGGCAAGCAGGGTCTGGCGCTGCGCGGAGGCGTTGGGGTTGTTCGGATTCCGGGAAAGCGTCGCGAGAGCCGCTTGGGCCGCGATCCGCTCGGCCTTTGCCTGGCCGACCACTTGACTGCGCCGCGCGCCCAGGAACGCGGACACGTACGTGTTGGCAAGCCTTGCGGCCATAGCAGCCGAATGGCTTTCGGCGGTCAACGTGATGAAGCTCGATTCGTGCTGTGGGGTGACGCTCACCGAGCCCGCCGAGCCGATCGGCATGCCGAGTTTGCGGTAGACCTTAGTTGTGATCGACTGCGCCGTTACGAGGGTTGCTATGTCCTGCAGCTGCTGGGGTGTGGGGGGTCCGGCGATCTGTCCCGTGCCGATGCCGGCCGTGGGACTGCCGACTTCGATGTAGACCTGTGTGCTCGACACATAGGTATTCGGTTCGCGAGACGACACAAAGTACGCGCCCGCGGCCGCGATCGCGCCGACGAGCACCACGACCCACCAGCGCCGGCGGATCGGCTGTATGTAGGCGCGCAGATCGAATGTCTCCGGCGAGGTGGTCTCATTCATGCAGGTGCTCCTGGCGAGGGCCGGCGAGGGACGAGGAAGGCCCGCAGTCTAACTGCGACGACTCCTCGCCGTCGCTGCGCAAGCCGAAAAGCGCCGGAAGACCGCCCGTGGCTGGACGAATAGCCTGTACGAGTCACTTCGGCGCGAGCGACCGGATAAAGATTCATTAGCGGCTGCAACGGCCGATCGAGCCCAGCCAGCGGCCCTGGGCCTCCCATTCGCCGTGGTCGATGTCATCCGTCGGCAGCCACGCCGCCGGCTTCAGACTCGAGGTCGGACGCGTGTGCGCGACCGACGCATCCCGGGCGCTCGAGGCGCCACTCGGCGAGCCCGCGGCGAGCACCGAATCGGCAGTCGCGACCGCCATCACATCCCCGCCGTCCGCGGGTTCCCACGTACACGTTCCATGCCCGGATGGTACATGCGCCCAGTCCCGCGCGAGTTCTGGATCGTGGTGCCATCCAACGGCGCAGAAACCCGCGGCGCCGCACGCGCCGTCGTGTGGGCCACAGGCAGCGTTGTCTTCGAGGCTCGCCCACGGCGCGCCCCGAACCGTCACCACCACCGGCCCGTCTCGCCGTCCACCGCGTTCCCCGACGTTCCCCGCCCGGTAGCGCAACAGCTCGGCGCCGCGCCTGGCCGTGCGCGGGCGCTTCGCCATGCGCGCCCCTCCGCCACGGACTCGCCATCCCCCGGCGCCGCCCCTGCTCTCCCGCGTTGCCCGCGAACATCGCGCTCCGGCCTCGCTCGCACACCGTGAGCTCGCCGCAGATCTGCGCTTCAATGAGCATCAGGCCGCCGCACTGACCAACTTCGCGCTCGTGTTGCCGTCCGCCGACGCGACCGCGATCTCATGCCCGCAGTTGGGGCAGACGACGACGGCATCCTCCCAGGATGTCGGCTTGCCCGCCTGTTCGGCTTCACCCGTCACTCCGCCGCGGCCCAGCCGCTCCCGCCGTAGGACTGTGCGCAACGCCGACACCGACAACTTCTCTCGCTCGGCGCGCTCGAGCCACTCGTCCTGCTCGGCCGCCTGGAGCGCGGCCAACTCGGCGTGGTGGCTGAACGACAGGTTGTCCCGACGCCGGGACAACTCGGCATAGCGCGAGGCGACATAGGCCATGTTGCGCAGGCTGTGCTCGTCATAGCCGGTCAGCTCCGCCGCCTGCGCATACTTCTCGCCGTATTTGGCGGCGCCGAAGCGCACCCAGTCGCCCACCCACCACTGGCTGCAGCGGCTTATCGAGCCCAGCCAGCGGCCCTGGGCCTCCCATTCGCCGTGGTCGATGTCGTCCTTGGGCAGCCACGCGACCGACTTGATGCTCGAGCGCGGACGGCGATGCACGACGGGCGCGCCCTCGGCTCCGGGGGCGCCACTCCGCGTGCCCGCGCCGATGACAGCTCCACCCGCGGTCGCCACCGCCATCACATCCCCCGCCGCCCGAGCACGTGCGGCACGGTCCGCAAGATGATCTCCACGTCCCCCCACAGCGACCAGTTGGTCACGTACAGGTAGTCGATCTTGACCATCTCCTCCAGGGGCACGCGGTCCGAGCCGAGGATCTGCCACTGGCCGGTCATCCCGGGCTTGACGTCAAGCCGGCTGCGCCTGTGGCCCTCGATCTGACAGTCCTCGTCGGGCACCAGCGGTCGCGGCCCGACGAGGCTCATCTCGCCGCGCATGACGTTGGCGAGCTGTGGCAGCTCGTCCAGCGAGAACCTGCGCAGCAGGCGACCCACCCTTGTGATGCGTGGGTCCTCGGCCATCTTGAACACGCCTCTGGTCTCATTCAGTGGTCGCAGCTCGTCCTTGCGGTGCTCGGCGTCGGCGACCATCGTCCTGAACTTGACGATCCTCAGCCGCCGCCCGTCCTGGCCGATGCGGTCCTGCACGAAGAACACCGGCCCGCGCGAGTCGAGCTTGATCGCGATCGCCGTCAGCGCGAGGAACGGCAGCGAGAGCAGCGAGAGGACCATCGCGCCGGCAAGGTCCATCGATCGCTTCAGCATGCGCGAGGTGCGCGAGAGCACCGGTGGGTTGACGCCGAGCACGGTGATCCCGCCGATGTTGTCGATCGTCGCGCTCGGGCCGATCGTCTCGAACATGTTCGGCACGATGCTGACCTTCACCGACAGCCGGTGGCAGCAGTGAAGCAGCTCGGTCATCTCATCGCGATCGAGCGCGGGCTGGCAGGCGATCACGCGCTCGATGCGCTCCTCGGCGATCA
>OCZT010004173.1_pt1 | contig 14641 bp, 9 predicted proteins | sample 1539031 | NCBI WGS metagenome assembly OCZT01 (sample SAMEA3539308, study PRJEB22396) | soil metagenome | biome: tundra; feature: field; material: soil | place: USA | collected 2010-05 | depth 0.15 m
ACTCGGACCGACCCGACTCGACGGAAGAGCCCTCGCAGGATACGGGAATCGAGCATAAAACTTAACATTCAGCTTGATTCAAAAATACCCGGGCCGATCACTCTCCGCTTTGTGCAAGACTCGTACCAACTTTCTTTTACCTTAAGAAGTTGGTTCATACGGTGTACCAATGAAATGAACGAAATGTGGAGCGGAAGCCCCATCGGAATCCTGCCATAGACAACGCGCTGATGGAGGCGGAAGTGGGATTCGAAGGCGTCCGGATCGCCCTGGCGGAACTTGTCCAGATGATCAGGAATCTGAACCAGCACGCCGCTCGGCAAAGTGCCCATTCGCCATTCCCTTTCTAACGACCCTTACGAGAGAGGACGAACAAAGGTTACACGCAAACCGTCGCAGCGCCGCGCAACAGCTTACTTGCGCCATGTAAGAGCGCGGTGACGGGCAAATAAATTCTTTAATAAAACGATTTTCCATCACATCTGATGCTTGACAGAGGTTTCCGGGACGCATTAGAGTTGGGCGCGACGGGCGGGCTGCAGTTTTGCGGGGGAAGAGCCAGGGAGCAAGCCCGATCGCCTGCGAGGAAAACGATGAAAAGTTTTGGATTGCGGAGTGTAGCGGTTGGGTTGGCCTGCTGCGGAGCGGCGTGGATGGCGGGGGCGCAGGACGCTCAGAAGCCCGCGTACCTGAACCCCAGCCTGCCCGTAGAGCAGCGTGCGGCGGACCTGGTGCACAGGATGACGCTTGAGGAAAAGGCCACGCAGCTTGTGAATCAGGCGCGTGCTATTCCGCGGCTTGGCGTACCGGCCTACGACTGGTGGAACGAGTCGCTGCATGGCGTGGCGGTGAGCGGGACGACGGAGTTTCCCGAGCCTGTGGGGTTAGCAGCCACCTTCGACGCTCCCGCGATTCACAAGATGGGCGTTGCGATCGGCATGGAGGGACGCATCAAGCATGCGCAGGCTGTGCGCGACGGGCATAGCTACATCTTCGAGGGGCTTAATTTCTGGGCGCCGAACGTCAACATCTTCCGCGATCCGCGCTGGGGCCGCGGACAGGAGACATACGGCGAAGATCCTTTCCTGACGGCGCGGATGGGCGTGGCCTTTGTGACCGGCATGCAGGGCGACGATCCACGCTACTACCGCGTGATTTCAACGCCCAAGCACTTTGCGGTTCACAGCGGTCCGGAGACGACGCGCCACGAGGCCGACGTGACGGTGAGCAAGCACGACGAGCTAGACACGTATCTGCCGGCGTTTCGCGCCACCGTGACCGAAGCCAAGGCCGGCTCCGTGATGTGCGCTTACAACGGCATCAACGGACAGCCGGCCTGCGCCAACGAGTTTCTGCTGGAAGACCAGTTGCGCGGCAAGTGGGGATTCAAGGGCTACGTGGTGTCTGACTGTGGAGCGGTGCGGAACATTGTCGACGGGCACCACTACAAGGCAACACAGCCGGAGGGGTCGGCGATCAGTCTGCAGCGTGGGATGGATAACGAGTGCATCGACTTCAGGGCTAAGGTGACCGATGATCACGATTACAGGCCGTATCTCCAGGCGGTGAAGCTGGGCTATCTGAAAGAGAGTGAAATCGACACGGCGGTGGTGCGGCTGTTTACGGCGCGGATGAAGCTGGGCATGTTCGACCCGCCGAAGATGGTGCCGTACGCAAAGATCGATGAGAAGCTTCTGGATAGCGCACAGCATCGTGCGCTGGCGCTGAAGCTCGCCAACGAGTCGATGGTGCTGTTGAAGAACGACGGTGTGCTGCCGCTGAAGACCAAGGGCATCAAGATTGCTGTCGTTGGCCCGCTGGCTGATCAGACCCGCGTACTGCTGGGCAACTACAACGGAATCCCAACGCACACCGTTTCGATCATCGAAGGGTTGAAGAAGGAGTTCCCGGACGCAGAGATCAACTACGTTCCAGGCACCGGGTTCCTGAGCAAGGTGACCAGGCCTGTGCCTGCCGAGTTGCTCACTACCGACGGCAAGCCAGGCGCGAAGGTCACTTATTTGAAGCAGGACGTCGTGTCTTCCGAAATCGCAATAGAGAATGAGACTGCCGCTACCCAGCTTGCCACGCGCACGGAATCTACGGTGGATATTGCAGCGCAACCGCTGCCTGCGGAGGTTGCGTCGGTGCAGCCGCTCACGGTGCGCTGGGACGCGACGCTCACACCGAAAGAGACAGGCGACTACAACCTGGGCGTTGAAACCGATGGATTCATTCGTTTGTCGCTCGATGGCGAGAGCGTGACCAAGGCGAATTATCCGCACGGACTTGAAACGCTGACCGGGAGTGTCCACCTCGAAGCCGGCAAGCCTTACAAGATGGTTTTGGAGTATGGCCGCACCAGCAATGGAGCTCCGCATATGCACCTGATCTGGGCCAGAATCGATCGCAATATAGACCCGGCGGCCGTAGCGGCGGCGAAGAACACCGACGTAATTGTCGCCGTTGTGGGCATCACCAGCGAACTTGAAGGCGAGGAGATGCCGGTGAACGAGCCGGGATTCTTGGGCGGCGACCGCACCAGCATCGACCTGCCTAAGCCGGAACAGGAATTACTGGAATCGGTGGCCACGGCCGGCAAGCCGCTGGTGGTAGTGCTCACCAACGGCAGTGCGCTGGCAGTGAACTGGGCCAAGGAACACGCCAACGCCATTCTCGACGCCTGGTATCCCGGCGAAGAGGGCGGCACTGCCGTGGCCCAGACGCTCTCAGGCCGCAACAATCCCGCGGGCCGTTTGCCGGTAACTTTCTATACCGGCGTGGACCAGTTGCCTCCTTTCGAGGATTACGCGATGAAGGGACGGACTTACCGCTACTTTGAAGGGACACCGCTTTATCCGTTCGGGTACGGGTTGAGTTACACGACGTTCAGTTACGGCGGACTTAGCGTTCCTACCGAAGTGGCGGCGGGAAGCCCATTGGTTACGGAAGTAACGGTGACTAATACTGGGCCCAAAGCGGGCGACGAGGTGGCGCAGCTCTATCTGAGCTTCCCGAACGTTCCAGGCGCGCCGCTCAAGGCGTTGCGCGGCTTTCAGCGGGTGCATCTGGAGCCCGGCGCGTCACAAAAGGTGCGGTTTGAGTTGAAGCCGCGCGACGTGAGCATGGTGACTGAAGCCGGAGAGCCGATCGTAGCCGAGGGCGCGTACACCGTGTCCGTGGGCGGCGGACAGCCGAACACCGGTGCGCCGGTTGTGACGGGCAACTTCAACGTGAAGGGCACGCTGACGCTGCCGGAGTGACTTTAAATAAGGAACAATGCAAATGGGGCGCTTTCACTTAGTGAAAGCGCCCCGTTTTCTAAGGGCCTGTTCACACTAACCGGAGAGCCTCGACGATCAGGGCGAAGTTGAGGAAGGCTCGGAAGACGACGTCGAGCTTTTCAAATCTGGAGAAGATCCTGCGGAAGCCTTCGAGTCTGCGGAAGAGCCGCTCGATTTCGTTGCGCTTTTTGTGCAAGGCGCGGTCGTATTCCCATGGAGTCAGGCGATTGGACTTGGGCGGAACCACCTGAATCATGCCCAGGTCGAGTACCAGTTGCCGGGTCTCATCGCCTTCATAGGCGCGATCCATCAGCATCGGCAGGCCTGCCGGCATCGGTCCAAACTCCTCCAGCAGCGCGCGGCTCGCCGATGCGTCGTGGTCATTGCCGGCAGAGAGCGAAAAGGTCATAGCCGTTCGCGCATCAGCGGCAACCAAAGGAAACTTGGCGTCCCAACCGCCGCGGGATTTGCCGATGGCTTGCGGTCCGTTTCTTTTTAAAACGCCCCAGGGCCGTCCGGATGTACCTTAACCGCAGTTGAGTCCAGACTGAAAGCTTCAATGCGAATGCGTACGATCTGCTCCATTTGGAGCTTCTCGAAGACGCGATCCAATATGCCGCTCTTGGCCCAGCTATTCATGCGCGTGTAGATGGTGTGCCAGTTCCCAAAACGTGCGGGAAGGCCGCGCCACTTGCATCCTTGCTCGGCTACATACAGAACGGCATTCAGCGCTTCAAGGTTGCTCAATCCGGGAAACATCTGGAAAGCGTTTACCAAAAGCCGCTCCTCCTTCAGTACCCGCTTGCCGTCTGGGGATCGATTATTGGGAATCGGCCGGTAAACGCATTTACTTTCGCGCCTGGGGATGAAATTCGGAAGAACCGCCCTCATTTTTTTGTTGACAAGAGCGGGGTTGTGGATTCACAATTACTGGCGCTGAGGAAAACCTATTCTCGCATCCATTGAACTAGGGGTTTCGCCCGGGCCAGACCATATCCGCGAAGCTCCTTCCCCCAGGGGGGGACAGCAGCCCGAAGCATTGGCTTGTATGGGGTGCCGAGTTTAGCTGCGCGGTCTCCAAGGCTGGTAATGCAGAACGGAGCGAATAAGCTCCGAGCTTGGATTTCTTCAGCCGACCGTGTCGGGACACTGGCGCTATGCGCATGCAACTCTGGAATTCATTAGGTCAATTCGGTTTTGGACCACAACGAAGTGGAATTTGCAGGTTTTCGAATACGACTGCAGCTTCCTGGATCGATAGTTGATCGCAACTCATTGTGGAAGAAAATTGAAGTGCCTGGAGTCTGGCATCTGATCTCGAATGAGGACACAGCATGCGGGCTTGAATTTAGCGTGGTAGTTTTCGTCCCGGCGAAAGAGTCACCCGGATCGAACTGACCGTACCGACTATTCCACCGCGCAACAAAGAGTTTACTAGCGCAGAGAGTGGGGGGACGGTGAGTCGACTAAACGCTTGCTTCAGGAGATGAACCATGAATCGTTCGTTGATGCAAACTTTCTCTGTAGCATGGATACGCTTGGCCTGCTCGCGCGTGATGGGATTGGGATCGCTATGTGTAGCTCTCATAGCTCTCCTCCTGATTCTTGCGCCGCGGGCTGGAGCACAGGATAACGCCACCATCACCGGGACCGTCGCGGATACCAGCGGAGCAGTGGTATCCAATACGGCAATTGCTCTTACCAATACCGCGACCAGCCAGACGAGAGAGACCACGGCGAACTCCGTGGGCGCCTATCGTTTCGGGAACGTCGGTTATGGCACCTACACACTCACCGCTACAGCACCAGGCTTTCAGAAGTTCATCAGGACCGGCATCATGGTGAACGTTGCTCAAACCCTGGAAGAAAACGTCACCTTCACGGTCGGCAGCCAGACACAGACTATTACTGTAGAGGCGAACGCCCTGCAGGTTCAGACGGAGACCAGTGAAATCAGCACCCTTATCAGCGGCGAACAGGTCAACCAACTGGCGACGAATGGCCGCAACGTGGTTGGGCTTGCGGCTCTTGGGCTTGGAGTTTCAAGCACTCTGCCCGCGTTTGGCGGCATTGATGCACTTACATCTTCAAACGCCATCAGCTTCAACGGACAACGTCAAACACACAACATCTATCTGATTGATGGTGCTGAGCAGAACGACCGCGGCTGCGGCGGTTGCTTCATGAATCTTCCCTCGCAGGATGCAATCGGCGAGTTCCAGGCACTCTCCAGCAATTACCAGGCCGATTACGGTATCGGCTCGGGCGGAACCATCGTGATGGTGCTCAAGTCGGGCACGCACAAGTACCACGGAGAACTCTACGAGTTCAACCGGAACACGGACTACAACGCCAACGATTACTTCCTGAAAAAAGGCGGTAAGGCGCGGAATGTCTTCCAATTGAACGAGCCCGGCGGCAACATCGGCGGTCCGTTGTGGATTCCGCATGTTTATAACGACAGCCGCAACCGGACATTCTTCTTCTGGAATGAAGAGTGGCGCAAGCTGATCCAGGGTAGTCCTCCCTCGGTCAGCAACGCGCTTTATGCATCAAACTTCCCGACGGCTGGACAGGCCCTCAACTATACGAAACAGTCGGCAAGTGTCACCCCGATCGTCCCCGTTCTGCCCAATAACGCGGCTTTCAATGCCCTTCTTGCGGCCGATGGTTTGACGCCCGGGGGGTCGTTCACCCAGAATTCCGACGGCACTTACCGGATCCCGCTGAACCTGATCGACCAGAATATGGTTGCGTTTTTGAATGCGGGTACCTACCCGAAACCGAATTACAACAACGGCACCCAATACATTGTGTCGATCAAGCAGCCGGAGAACATCCGGGAAGATACAGTGCGCATGGACCATGCCATCAACAGCAAGTTCCAGTTGATGGGCCACTACCTCCACGACGCGATGACCAAGACGTTCTTCCCGCCGCTGTGGGGCACCAGCTACCCGACCGTGGGTACCCTTATGACCAACCCCTCGTATACAGCAGCGATCAAGCTCACGCAAAACTACTCGGCTTCGCTGCTCAACGAAACGGGATTCTTCTACGGCGGGAACAAGATCACCCTCACGCCGACTGCCGCCCCGGGGGATGCGTTTGCGCAGCCGAGCGGGTGGACAGCTATCAGCTTTTTCCCGACTGCAAACAACCTTATGAGCCGCCTGCCCAGAGTTACGCTTTCGGGCTCACCGCTCAGCGCCCAGTGGGATCCGGCCTATTTCCCGTGGAGGAACGGCTATGAGGGCTTCCAGTACCGGGATGATCTCTCATGGACCAAGGGCCGGCACCAGTTCAAGTTCGGCGTGAGCTGGCTGCACGACTACAAGAACCAGCAACTGCAGGCAAACACGAATGGCGGTGTCAACTTCGACAATAGTGGCTTCGCCAAGGACTCCATTATCAACATGATATTGGGCATGGCCTCAAGCTACACTCAGTTGGAGTACCTGGCGGGCAAGCACTGGGTCAACAACAACTACAGCGGCTACGGAATCGACAATTGGCACGTCACTCCGCGGCTGACGCTGAACATTGGACTCCGTTTCGACGGACTGCCGCACGCATTCGAGCGGTACAACAAGTTTGCCAATTTCGTGCCTGGGAGTTACAACCTTTCGGCGCCCAACCCCGTGCAGTCGGACGGCACCCTCAACCCGACACTGCTTTCCACGTTCTCTGCCACCGGCAGCGAGCAGTTTTATCTCAACGGAATCAAGGAAGCGGGCGTGGGCGGCTTCCCGCGTGGCAACGTTGAAAACCGGTACTTCACCTGGCAGCCGCGCCTGGGCTTTGTCTATGACATCTTCGGGAACGGAAAGACCGTTCTTCGCGGTGGGGCTGGCGTATTCTATGAGCGCGTTCAGGGCAACGATGTCTATAATGCTGCTTTGAACCCGCCCTTCGCCTACCAGCCTTCCGCCACGAGCGTATACTTCTCGAACCCCCACACCAGTGTTTTGACGGGGCAAACGTCCAGCCAGTCCTTCCCGTCGGGCCTGACAACCATCAAGTACAACTATCCGCCTCCGGGCACGGGAAACTGGAGCTTTGGAGTCCAGCACCAGGTGATGCCGTCCGTGGTAGCGGTGCTGCAGTATGTCGGCTCGCTCGGTTGGGATCAGAACAACGATCGCCAGATCAACACACTACCGCTTCAAACCAACGGGAGCTATGCGACCCGGCAGGGCGTTGCGGCAGGCACGCTGCTTGCCAACATTTACAGGCAGTACCCCGGATTTGCCAGCATCAACCAGGAAGAGAACGAAACGAACCAAAGCTACCACTCGCTGCAGGTCGGCATACGCTTCGAGAATAAGTGGGGCCTCACAACCCAACTTGCGTACACCTGGTCTCACCAGATTGACGATGTAACCGCCGATCTCGGCGGTCTTGCCAATCCCTTCAACACTCGCTATAACCGGGGTTCTGGCGGTTATGACCGGAGGCACATCTTCAACGCGAGCTACGTCTACACCCTTCCGTTCTACAAGCACAGCTCGAATCTCGCAGCCAGGGAGATCATCGGCAACTGGGGCATCTCAGGCGTGACGATTGTCGAGACCGGGATCCCGCAGAACATCTCGTACAACGGCACGGACACGCTGGGTCTGGGCGGTGGCACAAGCAACCGTCCGAACCGGGTGTCGAAAGTCACCTATCCACACACGCAAGCAGCGTGGTTCAGTACCAGCTCGTTTGCTGATCCAACGGCGCCGTGGAATGGCGGCACCGGTCAGGGATTTGGCTCTGCGGGCAAGGATGCCGTGCTCCAGCCTGGCCTGGTCAACTTCAACCTGAGCCTGGTGAAAACCATCCAGCTCACGGGCCACGAAGGACCGAACATCGAGCTGCGGTTTGAGTCGTTCAACACGTTCAACCACACTCAATTCAACGGCATGGATGCGAGCTCCCATGACGGCAACTTCGGTCAGATTACCTCCGTCTACAGCAATCGCATTCTGGAACTAGGTGGAAAATTCCACTTCTGACCGGCAATCCAAACCATCAACCAACGCGGCGGGCATTCGCCCGCCGCGTTTTCTTTGCGGCGCGCGATCCGTCCAGGTTGCGTGTAGCGTTTTGGTGAGCGAGAATTCCAAAAGTGAGTATTATGCTCCGACTTGCACGATTGGATCTGCCCCTGGCCGTGATGCTGTTCCTGACGGCCACTTACAGCGTCAGTCAGACGGCGGCTCTGCAGCAGGAGAAGCGCGCCGCTGCAATAACGCTTGAACAACAAGGCAGGCTTGCCGAGGCCGAGATCGCATGGCGGGACGTGTTGAGGATGCGCCCATCAGACGCAGACGCTTATGCTCATCTGGGTCTGCTCGAAGCTCGCCAGGAGCGCTATAAAGAAGCTATATCGCTCTATCGAAAGGCATTGGCTAACAATCCAGCCATGCCTGGACTGCGGTTGAACCTTGGCCTCGCCCAATTCAAGAGTGGTGAACTGAAGGAGTCGATTCAGACATTCACTCCATTGCTGAAGAGTGAGCCATTAGGTTCTCAGGAGGCGCTGCGCCTGTCAACCCTGATCGGCATGGCGCACTTTGGATTGGGCGAATATGCGGCAGCGGTTCCCTATTTAAGAAAGGCCGCGAATAGCGACCCGACGAATCTGGGGTTCCGGATGGCGTTGGCACAGAGTTGCCTCTCATCGAAGCAGTATCAATGCGTGCTGAACGTCTATCGTGAAATCCTGAACCTGAACGCCGAATCGGCAGAAGCCGACATGCTTGCCGGAGAAGCTCTCGATGAGATGAAAAACACGAGCGGCGCGATCGAACAGTTTCGCGCCGCAGTAAAAGCCAATCCCAGAGAACCGAACGCACATTTCGGCCTCGGATATCTGCTGTGGACTCAAAATCAGTTTGAGGAAGCAGCCACGGAATTCCAGGCAGAATTGGCAAACTTCCCAGACAACGCCCAGGCTCTCGCTTTCCTTGCAGACTCAGACATCCATATTGGCAAACCGGAAGAGGCCCTTCCGTTGGCTGAGAAGTCTATTCAGATCGATCCCGATGTTGAGAGAGCGCATGTCGATCTGGCCATCTTGTATTCCAATAACGGCCGCCGAGAAGATGCTGTGAGGGAATTCATGGCGGCTATCAAACTGAAACCGAATGACGCGGACACACACTGGAGGCTGGCACGCCTTTATCAGGCCATGGGAAGAAAAGAAGAGGCAAAGATCGAATTCGAAAGAACCAGCAGTCTCCATAAAGTCGAGAACGATTCGATATTTATCAAACTGAAGGCTGCCCAGGAAAAGGGAAAGCCGGCGGAAGCGACAAGCGAACCGCCGGCCGGTAAGTAGACTGAACACCGGAGCTAGTAGCTCATTTCAAGTACATTGACCGAGTAAGGTTCAAAGCTTCGCTCAAACTTCAGTCCTTCAATCTTGACGTGCCGGTCAATTGGTTTAATCGCATCAGGATGCTGGATGGAGTTGGTGGCGTTTGGCGATTTCCCGCTCATTGTAACCAGCAGAGCATCCGGTTTTACACTCGAAATGCCATTGAGCGTGAAATTGATGCGTCGAGTCTCCGAAGTTCCGTTCACAACCTTCACATAAATCTTGCGCAATTTGTCGTTGCGCGTGGTCGAGGCATAGACACGCGGACCGGCGCCGTCGAGCGTGGAGGCCACCGCCTCGGTACCAAGATGATTGCCGAACATTACCTGGGCCCAGTAACTCGGTGATCCGTAACTTGTGAGCGCATCGTAGCCGATAAGATCCGATTCCCACTGCATGCCGCCAGGGTTTACGTTCACGAACAGCGGTGCATAGCATGTCATGATGATGATGTCGCTATTGCGCTCCATACCCGTCATCCAGGCGGCATCGCCCAGTGCAGCCCCTAGATTCGAGGTGGGTTCGCCCTCGCGCGTTGCCCACTCGCCGACAAAGATCTTTGGCCCGTTGCGGTCGGTGTTATCGTAGTGGCCGGCATCGGAGAACGACTTCTCCAAAGACATATAGAAATGCTCGTCCAGCACGTCTGGCTTCGCGCCTTTGACGGGTGCGGTCGCCATCAGTTGCAAGTCAGGATAGCGCTCTTTGATCTCCTTGTAATACTGGGCATAACGCCCGCTGTACGATCCGGAGCGGTCAAACCAGTCCTCGTTACCGATCTCAACATAGTGCAGGGAAAACGGAGCCGGATGGCCGTTCTTCGCGCGTTCTGCGCCCCATTTCGTGTTCGCGCCGCCGGTCACATATTCAATTTCGTCCAGCGCATCCTGGATGTAAGGCTCAAGCGCAGATCCCGGATCCACATGCTCCTGTGCCATCGAATAGCCCGCATACACCGCAAGCACCGGCTCGATCTTAAGGTCTTCGCACCACAGGAGAAACTCGAGCAGGCCCATGCCGTCAGAGGAACGGTACCGCCAGGGGCTCGGGTGGGTAGGACGATCCACCAGAGGACCAATGGTCTTTTTCCACTGGAAACGATCCGGAATATGATCGCCTTCCAGGTAGTTGCCGCCCGGGAAGCGCAAGAACGCCGGATGAAGCGCGGCCAACCTCTCCATGAGATCGATCCTGTTTCCGTGGGGCCGGTTGTGAAACGTGGGCGGAAAGAGCGATACAACTTCGAACCAAACCGTTGCTGGAGACGTGACGGTAAGCTGCAGGTGGTTGTTCGCGGTCGTCGCTACCTGACCGGTCTTGAGCGTGAACGTGAATTCCTTCCAATCGCTGGCCAAACCTGCGACTTTCGCGCTTCCTGCTGAGAGTCCAGTCTGATCGTTCACGAGCGACACCGTTACGGGCGTTCCGGCACGATCTGTTTTCGCAAAGAACGATCCGGTGTAGATCGTATTTGGACGAACAGCCATGCCCCAATAGCCGTCGTTCTGCATGCCGGCGGGCGCGGCCTCGCTGGCGGCGGTCACTTGCATTTTGAAGCTCCGCGGGAGCGCTTCGCTGGGTCCCGTCTTATCGTCTATCGAGACGCTTACCGCGGAATTGCCCTTGGCAACGTGCGTCCAATGAACAAGCGGACGCCGACCGGGTCCAATGGCGCGGTCGCGAACCAACTCTGCATAGAGCCCGCCATCATAGGAAAAGTTGATCTCTTCCGTCATCAAGCCATAGAACATCGGACTCACTTTGGCTGTGGGACGGTCTAACTGAATAAGCAAGGAAGGCGCTTGAGCAATCAAACCAACGGACAGCGCAAGACAGGCGATCAAGGTGAAGATAGGTCTGTGCATGGGCGGGATAATAGACCTGTGTATCGTGGTCTGTCAAGAAAAAACGTTTTCTCGATTCCGGTCAGCTGAAGGGAACTTCCAAGCTTGGTTTGGAACCGGCAAGCCTATCCACGATCTTTATCCCGGAGTCGGATTTCCCGCGCCATAGGAAGATCTTCGAGCTACAGGTCTCCACGCTGGGATGAAAGAATTGGGGGACAAGCCGGCTTGCGGAAACGTTCTCCGGGGGCACTCCGTAGCTCAGCATCGCCGAGTATCGCATGTTTGGCAGGATCGGGTGGATGGGCGGCCTTCTGCTGGCGGGAGCACCTTCGTTTGGCCCGGCCCGTCCAACTACAATTGAGCGAAGGATCATACTCTGACGGCGGTGAAAGATGCAGATTTGGGGTTCGGGCCCATTCAAGCCTGGAGAACGAATTGTGAACTTCAATTTGCCTCAGCGCGGCCCGCTGCACATACTGCGGCAGTGGGATGTTGCGCACGTTTTACTTGAACGATTCGGGTATGTAATCTTCGTTTTGATTCTAACGCTCGTGAGAGTTCCGTTGCGTTCGCAGCAGCCTCAGCCAGTAGGGAATGCGACTCCCAGCACATCCGGCCGGCAAAGCAGTCTCCCCTCATCTGGCGGGGGAATGGCCAATGCCGGGCCGCAGAAGGCAGAGTTCGACAACCTCCATCGCCCCATCACCGCTGGCGGTTTCGTCAAAGACGGCCCTATCATCTTTCAGGACGTAGCCGCAAAGGCAGGCCTCACAAGCTGGCACCACAAGGCCGGCACTCCCGCAAAGCGGCTCATCCTGGAGGCGAAGGGTCCGGGCGTATGTCTCCTCGACTACGACAATGACGGCTGGCTCGACATCTATCTCGTGAACGGCTCGACGTACGATGCGCTCGCCGGTAAAGCCGAACCGCCGCACGCGGCGCTCTTCCACAACAACCACGACGGCACGTTCACCGAGGTGACGTCCAAAGCTGGTGTGTCCAACGACCGCTGGGGATACGGCTGCGCAGTGGGCGATTACGACAATGACGGTTGGCCCGATTTGTACGTGACCAACTATGGGAAAAACCGCCTCTATCACAATAACCACGACGGAACTTTCACCGATATGGCAGAAAGCGCCGGCGTGTCGATCGGAACGTGGTCCGCAGGTGCCACGTTCGGCGACTACGACGGCGACGGGCGTCTTGACCTCTTCGTGGACGGCTACCTCAAACTCGACTTGTCAGACCCGCCTTATTCAGGCTCCAAGGCAGTGGGTTTCGGCTTTTGCCAATACCGTGGCGAACAGGTTATGTGCGGTCCGCGCGGTCTCCGCGGCGAGCAGGATCATCTCTTTCATAACAACGGGGATGGAACCTTTACGGATGTGAGCAAGAAGCTGGGAGTGGACAATCCTGCAGGGTACTACGGTCTCGGTGCGTTGTTTGCCGACGTTAATGGAGACGGCAAGATGGATCTCCTGGTGGCCAACGACTCCACACCAAACTATCTCTACATGAACAAGGGCGACGGGACCTTCGAAGATGACAGTTATACAAGCGGCTATGCTTTGAACAGTGACGGCCGGGAAGTGGCTAACATGGGCATCGCGGCGGGAGATTATGAAAACAACGGCCATCTCAGCATCGTAAATACAACCTTCGCAGATGATTACAACGTGCTCTTTCAGAACGACGGGACCGGCTTTTTTACCGATGTCAGCTACCAAGCCGGAATTGCAATTTCGTCAATCCCGTTCGTTGGTTTCGGCGATGGGTTTCTCGATTACGATAACGACGGGTGGAAAGACCTGCTCATCGTTAACGGCCACGTATATCCCGAAGTCGACCGGCATCCGGATTGGGGCACAAGTTACGCTCAGCGTCCGTTGCTCTATCACAACGTCAGGAAGGGCAAGTTCGAGTTGGTGCCGGCGGTTGAAGGAACCGGCCTGGCTGTGGTGAGTGTCGGCCGCGGCGCGGCATTTGGCGATATCTTCAACGACGGCAAGATAGACGTGGTCATCAATAACATGGACGGTGTACCGATTCTTCTCCGGAATGTGAATCCGGACCACCACCATTGGGTCGACATAAAGTTCATCGGTGGTCCCAAAAGCCCGCGTGACGCAGTAGGGACGACTGTCTATCTCAACGCAGCCGGTATCCGTCAGCGCGGTGATGTCCTCAGCGGCGGCAGCTACCTGTCCTCCAATGACATGCGCGTTCATTTTGGCCTGGGTGATGCGGAAGATGCAGGGACCGCCGAAATCCACTGGCCCTCCGGCGCAAAAGAAATCGTCAAGTTCCCAGCGGTGGACCGAATCTACACCATATCGGAAGGACATGGGATCACAAGCGTGTTCTGATGCGGCAACGGAAGCTCAAAAGATGAATAATGCCGACCGAGGCTTGGGCGATCAGCATGCATCTGTCCTGAAATTCCCGCCAACCAGTAGCCCCGCATGGGCTAGCGGACTTGGCCGCTGAAACTGGGCGTCTCCGTGAGAGCAGAGATGCAGCGAATATCGGATTTGACCAGTAGACCCGCATTTCCATTTTGAGCCTTAATTATGAAACCTTGGATCGTCGCCATCGTCAATATTCATAGGGGTGCGAACGCGGTGAAAACGTTCTGGAGGTTAATACCCAATGGGTGAGATACAAAATCGGCCCTTTCAGCTCTCCTTCAACGCCTCTCTCAAGGTCGAGTTCCAAGGCTCCCGCGTCACTTCGGACGGTGGCCTGATCCTGGTGCGCGAACTCGACGAGCGGCTCGGATTCGGCGAATTGATCAAACAACATCTGACGGACTGCCGTGGGAAGAACGCGCAGTTTTGCTTCGCCGACCTGCTGCGGCAATCAGTCTATAGTCGCTTGGCTGGCTACGAAGACCTCAACGACGCCGAGAGGCTTTCCCAGGACCCGACCTTCCGGCTCATCAGTTCGGAAAAGATATGGGATCGAGGCGTCGCTCTTACCTCGCGGTTGCAGAGTTTCGAGACCCAGATACTGGCCGAAGACGCGAACTTCGCCAGGCTGGCGGGGCTCAGCCGGGCATTGATCGCGAAAGCGGAGGCGCTGGATTAGGGTACCGCACGGTCCTGGACATGGATTCGACGGAGATTCCGGTGTACGGTGCG
>OCZT010004174.1_pt1 | contig 14641 bp, 12 predicted proteins | sample 1539031 | NCBI WGS metagenome assembly OCZT01 (sample SAMEA3539308, study PRJEB22396) | soil metagenome | biome: tundra; feature: field; material: soil | place: USA | collected 2010-05 | depth 0.15 m
CCGCCCGCCGGTACTCGACCGTCACGCCATCGACGAGCATCCGATGGACGGCCCGGTTGCGCTCGATCAGCGACGGCCCATCCGCTCGAAGGATCCTGCGGAAGGCGTCGTCGAGGGCTTCCTGCGGCAGGTCCGGATTGAGCCGAACGAGCGCCTCGCGAAGCCGCCATTCAAGGACCACGTCGCGGTATGTGGGGTCACTGCGCTCCGCGCCGGGTTGGCCGAAGGCGATGGCGGGTCCGTGGGCGACGGTGAAGCCGGAGCTGGCGAGCCACGATAGAGCCGCTTCTTCGACAGTCGATTCGGCGAAGCTAGTTGTCATTGGTCGCCTCTAGCGGCGCGTTCAGGCAGAGACGATGCTTGTCCCTTCCGCTGCCTCATATCTCGCACCACCACGTGAATTCAGTTCGTCACGCTCGTTGGGCCGACCGAGCTAGTCCCAGAATCCCCAATCCTCGTTCAGGAGAGCGCTCAGGCCCTCCAGCCCCGGAAAGAGCCGTGCCCGGTTCACTCCGTAGTTCTCGACACTTAGCAGAAGACCATGGGCTGATTCACCAGGAATGATGTACCGCTCTAGCCCCGATGGCTCGTATACAGCCCGCGGCTCTGCGTGCGCCGTGAAGACGCCCGACTGGGCGACAATGCGGGGCGAGATGTGCTTGGGAAAGTAGAGCATCGTCTCCTTGATGTCGAACGGCGATGTTCCCTGGTCCGCAGCGGTCACCGACTCTTGGTCCAGCACGTAAAGGACTCGGTCACCTTTGGTGAGGTGACCACACGTCGCGAACCAAACAGCAAACAAGGGACTCTCTGTCCAATCGATGAGCCTGGTCGCCATGCCGTGATGTTGAGCGAGCGCGAGCCACTCCCAGTCATTCTCAACGGGGAAGGTCAGGAACGGCACTGCACGCCTCTTGAACTCAGCCAGCATCCCCCGTTCAGATGGCGACAGATCGTGGTCTTCAGGAAAGAAGTATCTCCCTACACGTGGGCGGAGAGGCGTTCCCGGTCGGCCCTCTCCCCGAAAGAGCCAGTGACCGTTCCAGTGCTCATGCAGCATCGCTTCCAGCGACGCGATGCTGTCTATGACCTTGCTGTCCACGGGCGCTCCTGGCGGCGGCTTCTTGTTGCTCATTGGAGGCATCCCCGACGGACGGCGCCGATGACCGGGCCCACGCCTGGCCGTGGCATCCGAAGGCATCGAGGCGCAACGTTGGCTAGGCGGCCGCCTCTGGGGCGGTCCCCCTCGGCAGTAGGCTGGGGAAATCGCATGCTCAGGGTCCTATCCCATCGATGGCGCCCAGGCTCAGCGCCTCGACCATGCCCGTGTAATGAACGTGGTCAGTCCTCTCCATGCATTGCAGGATCTCCGACAGCACCTCACGGGCACTAGAGAGCACGGACATGTCGTGTTCGGGGCCAGCAATGTGATCCAAGTGGGAGCCCATCTGCAGGAACCGTTCGATGCGGTGCTTCTCTCCGTCATCCGCGAACGCCAGCTGTTCCAGCCGCTTGCCGAACATGTTCTCGCCTTTGACCTGGGGGAAACGGAAGGCCAGGAAAGCTTCGAGAAGCCGCCTCGCAACGTTGGGGGCTGGATAACACTCGGCAAGCGTGTCCGGCTCATTCGCTCGTTTTGCCGCTTCGTAGACGAGCTTGAAAAGGTAGTGGTACTCGGACTCGTAGTCACGCAGCAGTTGGTCTAGCGCCTTGAGGCCGCTACACCGTTGGCCGCCGCTGACCGGCGCCTCAAGCATGTAGAGAGCGTACTGACCCTTCTTGTCACTTCGGAGGTGCAGGAACCAGCTCTTCACCAAGCGGAAGAAGGCGAAGTCATGAGTTAGCACGAAGAGTTGGTAGGTATCTGCGGTACGGTCCCTCATGAGGCCGAACGCGCTGAACAGCGAGTTCGCGTCGAGACTGGAGACAGGGTCGTCGATGACGACAATCCCAGATCCAGAATCGAACTTCATGTCCTGCAGACTCTTGAGGAAATACATGAATGCGATGGCGCTTCGCTCGCCCTCACTGAGGTTGAGCGCAGGCTCCCCATTCCGCGTAATGGTGTAGCCCGTGGTCCCAGGCACGAACCGCAGCTCGTCTCTGCCGAGGTATGTCGCCATCTCAGCATTTAGCTCGTCGGCCGGCTTCTGGATCTGGCCAATGGAGCGTTCCAAGGTGGCTATCTCTGTGCGTATGCTCGCGGCGGCCGAGCGGGCGGCGCGAAGCCCTTCCTCTGCCGCAGCCATTGCCGAGGCTTTGGACCTGTACTCGGCCATGACACGCGACACGCAGTCGCGCTCGAGTGCCGTCCTGGCTGCGGCAGTCTGGCGCTCAAATGTGCGCGAGTAGTTGTTGTGAGAGGAGATGTGGGCGTTTACCTGCGCGATGAGCGCTTTGGTCTCGACTAGGCCATCGACTAAACCAGCGTCCTGCTCTTCCGTTGGCCACAGGTCGCCATTTGTTGCTGTTGATGCCTTCCCTAATTCCGGCCCCTCAAATACCCGCAGAGGATCGGCCCATTTCGCCAGCAAAGCTGATTTGAGTGCCCTTAGGCGGGCCAGATCCTGATCGCGTCTGGCCGCAAGGGATCCATTGGCGGGGGTGCATTCGGCGACCAGATGCGGATACATGAGTCGCACGTCTGGCCCGATGACAGACTGGACTATGGATTCGGCATGGCCAAGAACGCCAATACGCGCGTCAAGGTCTCGGAGCAATTCGCCCAGCTCGTCGTTGTGGTGCGCCTTCAGTTGCTTGAGTCGACTCGCCGGTATTGGTTGATCGCAGAACCGGCACTTGTCGGTCACGCGCGAGCCAGTGTGAAGGGCGACGCCTTCTCCCACCCAGGCAGCTACAACGGGATCGGCAACGAGTTCGGGAATAGTCTCGGAAGCTACCGACCAGGCCAGGGCTCCTCTTGCGGTCCTATCCAGCTCGTCGATATCCGGATAATCCGTGTCGAGAAGTTCAAGCTCCCCGCGGGAGATCCCGTCTTTCATGCCCAGGAAACGCTGCCGGTCAGCCTCGGACAGACGCGCTTCCTTGGTCTCCTCCGATGTCATTCCATTAGCAGAGGCCTTGAAGCTAGGGGCCTGATAGTTGCGGTATGGGCCTCCGCCTGAAGTGGTCAGCATGTCTCGGATCGCCCGGGCCGTGTCCGTGCAGAACTTCTCGTAGGCTTGCCGATTTCGCCCTACCGCGGTCTCCAGCTGGGTAGCCTTGTCAAGTTCATTGCTCAGTCGCGCCTTCAGACCAACTACCTGCTTCTGCTTCTCGACGCTCTCTTCGCCGAGGTAGTAGACCGCCGGCAATTCGCGGGCTGGCTGCTCGAACACGGTTCGATCCACGGTGTCGCGGTTGAAGACGCGGATGGGCGGCACTGTTGCCGTGCCGAAATCCCGACCATCGACGCTGTGCCCCGCGATCATGAACTCGACCTCGCCCTCGGACGGATCGAGCGGCTCTGCGGCCTGCAGACGACTGAAGAGACCAGACAACGCGGTCTTGCCGGATCCGTTCCATCCATAAATCAGGTTGAAGCGGGAGAAAGGCAGCAGATCTGTGGGCCACGTGAAAGCTCGGAAGCTCCGATACCCGCGGATATGCGCGATTCGAGTGATTCGCGCCGCCATGACTAGGCCGCCTCCCCTCGGCGAGCCCTGGCGATCCCTGGCGACAACAGACTCGCCAACAGGATGTCGCGAGCGCGGGCGAGTTGGCGCGATTCGAACCGGATCCCGGCTATTCGATCATTGATATTGTCGAAGTACCGCGCGAGTTCGCGCTGCGTGGCCAGAGATGGCAGAGCGACGCTATACGCCTTGAGGACATCGGTCGGCAGTCGGCCGGTCCCGTGACCAGAACTCTCGACCTTCTCAAGCAGTTCAGCCTTGGCGTCCAGCAGGGCAAACAGCAGAAGGCTCGCTGCGATCCTGACCGGGACGAGCGCTTTGACATCCTGACTGAAGGCGACCTCGCCTCGAGCTTGACTCACCCGGACTTCTCGGTGAAGACCCATTCCCCGCACCATGATCAGCGTGGAGCCGGCAGGAGCGATGCGCGTGCCGTGTCCGATCGACGCCGCGGCGACGCACTCGTCGGAGTGGTCAGCGTGGATCGATGTCATGACCTTCGGGCTAATCCAAGGGATGAGCCCGCCCCAAAGATCAGGTTCATCAGTGGAAGGGGTTCCCCCGGAGAGCGTCTCAACCAGACTGTCGAGAGGCTCGCTCTTCCAACCCTCCGGGATATGTCGCCGCTTGAACTCGCCAGAAGACTGGCTGGAGCCGAGTTTGGCGTCGTCGCCGACAGGGTCGAAGTCGACGAACCAGGACTTGAAGAGGGCGCGGGCCATCGACTCGAGGGTCTGGCTTATGCGCCGGTTCAGCTCGATCTTGTCGTCCAACGCACCGAGGATGCCAGCGATCCGCCGCTGTTCGGCGACCGGCGGAATCCGCACGATCTCGGTGTGGAGGTCGTTTCTGTTGAGTCCGGGCACAGCCGCTTTGTCGGAGTAGGCACCAAAGTCGAGCGAGCGCAGGAAATAGCTGATGAACTTCGGGTCGTTTCCCTTGAAGTCTCGTACATAGAGCGACGTGTTCAGTGGCCAGTAGTCCTCGGTGATGTAGTGAACTTCGCCGAGCGTGCCGTATCGCCCAATGACGACGCCTGGTGCCTTGGCTTTGGCCTCACTGTGTCGACCGCTGATGCCCGACGACGAGACGATCGGATACGGACCGTCCCGTCGATCCTGATTCGGGAGGTCATAGCCCCTCTTGAACTCGATCACCTCGCCGAGCGTGGTGATCCGCCACTCACTCGCCATACCCGAGCTCCCGCAGGTTCGAGTTGATCAGCTCGTCGAGGCGGGCCGCTTCGGCTTGCTGCTCGCAGAGGGTGGCGACCAGGCGGCGCATCTTCTCGTCGAGGGTTTGGGCGTCCTCGTCGGCCGCCTCGGGGCCGGCGTGTCGGCCGGCGGTGAAGGCGTAGCCATGGCCGCGGGTGAAGCTCGTCACGCTGTCCCCAGTGGCCGCATCCGGAAGGCGCATTCATGGCATGCGGCGTGGAATTCACCCGATGCATCAAGCGGAGCTTCGCAAGCAGCACGTCTACCTGTTAGCCGCGCGCTCAATCCCGAATTCGGGCGACCAAGACCGATTGCCGTTTCGAAGCCTTTGTGAGCGCGCAAGTCCGCCAAAAGTTCACTCGGCGGATAGCTAGCACCAATTCGCGCCTCCGACTCTGCCCTTGGTTCGGAAACCGCCTTGGCTCTGTAGACCTCCACCAAGGCGATGTCTGCCTCCAGCGCAGCCAGGGCCAGTGCGCGGACAAAGAACCGATTGAATTCCCCGTCCGCGAAAGTCTTCGCCGCCGTGGAGGCGACGACCGTGCGCCAATAGCCCTGGCCACGGTTGACCCATTCTTGGGGTTTGAAGTTCGGTCCGGCCAGCAGTGCATCGGCCAAAGTGGACTCATCTCCTCTGGAAACGGCTTCGCGAAGCAAGGCAGGGTAGACCTCCCGGCCGGCGTCCGAGAACCGTTTACTGGCCACCAACGTCCCATCCGCGATGTCTGTATCGACTTCCGAGATCATTAGTTGCCGCGTGTGATCATCGAGATCGCAATAGACGAATTCCATCCCACTGTCTCCTCTGCAGGTGGAACATCAGATGCCTGGGCGCCACGGGAGCCCAACAGGTGCCAGGCCTCGAACTATCCCTTCGATCTCGCGAGGCCTGGCGCGCACGGAGGTCGCGAAGTGGCGTACATAGACGACGGCTTCCTCGTTGCGCCGGCCTCGACTCCCATGGAGCTCAGGGCCAGGCGCAACTCGCAGCTCGAGCACCGCCACGTGTTCGTTGTCAAGGGGCAGCACCTCGAAATCGACTGCCGGTGACGGCTGGACCCACGAATCCACGATCTGGGTCAGCTGATCCCGGACGCGATGGATCGTCGCCACCGGGAGGCCCGGGACATCGCCATCATCCCCAACTCCAAAGAGGATGGAACCTCCCGGGCCGTTCGCAAAGGCGCACACGGTCTTCATCGCCTTCCATTTGGCCTCCTCGGTCTCGGGAACGGACCGCTTGAACTCGACTCCGGGTCCTTCACGGTTGGCGAGAAACACTTCAAGCCTGGTGCGCGGCTCGACCACCTCCACGCTAGCCTCCGCGATTGACATCCACGGACGCGTGAGGAACCGGGTGTCAACCCACTCCGACCCATTCTTCAGCAAGATCCATGCCCCTGGCGGCAGCCCACCCGGCAGCGAGAATGCGACTGTCTCCCCGCCGGGTCGTTGGCCCGAGATGGGGAGAGTCGGCCCCGGCGCGTCGCCTGCCAGTTCGACCTGCATGCCAGCGATGTCATCTCCCTCGACCGACACAAGGGCCTCGCCGTCGGCGATATGTACGCTTGCCAAACGGCCCCTCAAGTCTTGGTGCCGATAGATGACCTCGCGCGGCAGCGATCCGCCCCTGGGCTGGCCGTCCAGGTAGAAGAACCTGGCGGCGGCGGTATGGAAGTTGACGAATGAGGGCGCTCCTGACGCGGAGACAAGCCGCTCGTTCGGCTCAGACTGAGAGTCGACGAACGCAATTCTGGTCTCGACGGACGGCCACTCTAGGGCCTCAAGTGAAGCTGGAGCCCGACTCTGGTGGCGCTCCCAGCGGAGCGTGCTGTCGGCCTGGGGCAAGACGATCTCGCGACAAGACAAGGTCACAAGCCCGCCGGGAAGCCACTCTGCCACGGACGCACCGGTCTCCAGGACTGCGGCAAACAGGGCCCGCGAGTAGTTCCATTCCATCAACGTCCAGCTTGGTGGAGCGGAGCCGGTGGTCAACTCAACCAACCGCGCGTACCACTTGCCGTCGTCGCGCAGGACGGCAGCCATCCTCACCCACACAGCGCTCTCGGCCCGAATGTGGCGGATGGCTTCGTCGAACGAAGTCGCTTTATCGGTCGGGGCGCTCATGGACCGCTTCTAGCCCCAGACCCGTGCGGACTCGCTGGAATAGAACGCGATCTCCAAAGGTTTGGCCTCGGGCCGGCGATCGGCGAGCGCCTCTGCACGGCTCATGATCGCCACGTTTTCGTCTGACGCTGGATCGCCATAAAGACCGACGTATAGCTTGGACAAGCGCCCGCGCTCAACCAAGCGCAGGTAGTGTGCGTCGTTTTCGCTGAGCGAATGTCCGTAGATGAACAGGCAATGCTGGATCTCCTGAAAGCTCCGGTAAGCCTTGGCCAAGTAGTCGCTGTGCTTGATCCTCTCAAGCTTCTCGGCGCTTGCTCCCTCAGCCACGAACAACGGGAAGAGATCGCGCTCAAGAGCATCTCGGATCTGTTCGATCAGCCGAACGCCGGTCCTGTTCCAGGTGTACTTCTGGATTTCCGTCCCCGAGTCGAAGATGTGCAGCGCCCCGTGGAGGAACCACGTGTCCTGCCCGCGACTCTGACCAGGCTCCCAAACGACGTACTCGGACTGGATGCCCGACTCCACCTCGTCTGCGGAAGTCCGAAATCCGTCATCGGATCGGACGTCCGCGCGACTCTCTTGGTGCATCTGCGTCCAGTACAGGAGCAGGTCGTAGTTGAAGGTGTACGTGATGTTGAAGTTGCCTAGGAAAGCTTGGCAAGCCGCGTATTCGTCATCCGCGATATCGCTTGGCCGATCGGGATGGTTTCGCGCGATTGTCAGAACGAGCAGTTCCTTTAGGGCGTCGGCGTCGCGTCGCATGGCTTCCGCTTGAGCAGTTGGCAGCCCGTACAGCTCGCCGAGCGCCGCAGCATCGCGTAAAGCCTTGATGACGCGCTCGAAGTCGGACGAGCCAAGCGCCGAAAAGGCCAGCCGTGCCGATTCGCCGAGCGCCGCGAAGTCCGCCTGCTCGAAGAGTCGTTCATAGCGGAATATGCCCGGTCGACAGGCGATGCTGAAACCGTTGCCCAACAAGAGGTGCCGTCGGGGAAACGCCGAGGATGAATCCAGCGCCTGGTCGAACGTCAGGAGGCTCACGGCGCTTTCTCCTCAGGCAGAGGGAAGCCGAGGCTGGCGAGATTCTCACCTATTAGCGCATCGAGCCGCGCGCCTTCCGCCTGCTGCTCTGCCAGCGTGGCGACCAGGCGGCGCATCTTGTCGTCGAAGGGTTCGGCGTCCTCTTCGGCCGCCTCGGCGCCGACGTATCGACCGGGAGTGAGGACGTGGCCGTGGCCGCGGATCTCGTCGAGCTTGGCTGCCTTGCAGAAGCCGGGGACGTCCGCGTATTCGGGCGCGTCGGGATCGCCGCGCCAGGCGTGGTAAGTGCCGGCGACCTTGGCGATGTCGATGTCGGTCAGTTCGCGGTGGGTTCGATCGGTCATCGAGCCGAGCTTTCGGACGTCGATGAAGAGCGTCTCGCCGCGCCGGTCGCGGAAGCCGCTGTTGCACTTGTCGCGGGCCAGGAACCACAGGCAGACCGGGATCTGGGTCGAGTAGAAGAGCTGGCCGGGCAGGGCGACCATGCAGTCGACCAGGTCCGCCTCGACGATCGACTTTCGGATCTCGCCTTCGCCCGACTGGTTGGTGCTCATCGAGCCGTTCGCGAGCACGAAGCCGGCGATGCCGGTGGGCGCCAGGTGGTAGATGAAGTGCTGGACCCAGGCGAAGTTGGCGTTGCCCGCGGGCGGCGTGCCGTAGACCCAGCGCTTGTCGTTGCGCAGCAGCTCGCCGCGCCAGTCGCTGTCGTTGAAGGGCGGATTGGCCAGGACGTAGTCCGCCTTGAGGTCCGGGAAGGCGTCGGCGTGGAAGCTGTCGCCCTGGGCGATGTTGGCGCCGATGCCGCGGATGGCGAGGTTCATGTTGGCCAGGCGCCAGGTGGTGTAGTTGGACTCCTGGCCGTAGATGCTGATGTCGCCGACGCGGCCGCGGTGCTCCTCGATGAACTTCTCGCTGCTGACGAACATGCCGCCCGAGCCGCAGCACGGGTCGTAGACGCGGCCCTTGTACGGCGCCAGCATCTCGGCGAGCACGCGGACGACGCGGCTGGGCGTGTAGAACTGGCCGCCCTTCTTGCCCTCGGCGCTGGCGAACTGGGCGAGGAAGTACTCGTACACGCGACCGAGGATGTCCTTGGCGCGGTCCGCCGGGCTGCCGAGGCCGATGTCGGACACGAGGTTGATCAGCTGGGCGAGGCGGGCCTTGTCCAGGCCGGGGCGGGCGAAGTCCTTGGGGAGGACGCCCTTGAGGGTGGGGTTCTCGCGCTCGATGGCGTCCATGGCGTCGTCGACCGTCCGGCCGATCGTCGGCTGGGGCGCGCTCGCCTTGAGGTGGCTCCAGCGGGCCTCGCGCGGGACCCAGAAGATGCTCGCGGCCTTGTACTCGTCGGGGTCCTCGGGGTCGGCGCCTTCGCCTGCGGCGGCCGCGGCGGCCAGCTCGGCGTGCTTGGCCTCGAACGCGTCGCTGATGTACTTGAGGAAGATGAGCCCGAGCACGATGTGCTTGTACTCGGCGGCGTCCATGTTGTTGCGGAGCATGTCGGCGGCCTGCCAGAGCTTGGTCTCGAGGCCGTTCGTGGCGCTGGCGGCGGGGTCAGCGGCGCCGGCGCGCGCGGGTCGACCGCCGGCGGCGCGGCCTGTTCGAACTCCGCGTGGGCTCAAGTTCTACCCCCAATTCCGACGGTCCGCGCTCGCGCACCGAGGTGGCGGTTCTCCGTGCGCTGCGGTCCCTCTCAGCCTACCGCTTACGGTCGCTCCGGTGGTTGCGGATTTGTACGCAACTGGGGGGTCCTGGGACGAGATCCCCCGTTTGCGACGCGGCTATGAGGCGCCCAGCACTTGTGAGTCGACAACCCGCACTTCTGGCAACTCTCCTGTGCCTTCGAACAGGATGACCAGGTTGTGGCCCGGGTCGCGTGCCGAGGGCACGATGATTCCGTCCGAATGAAGGAAGGCAGCGGCCCCGCCGACCGCCTGGCAGCGGCTGTGGTCATTGCCACCAAGTGCTTCCGGGTCCACACCGAGAGAGGCCAGCAATGCCGGATCCGAAAGATCGAGCACTGACTTCAACTCGACCTCGAGCCTGTAGACCGTCCGCTTCGTCTTGGGACGCAGAGGCTGAATGTCGAGCAAATGATCGCCTTCGGCCACCGCTGTTGAGAGATCGAGACTGGTGTATAGAGCCTCCACGCCGGGCGGGTTCCATCGAGCGCCGCGTGTATTCGTCTTGTCCGGCGGATTGCTGGCGAGCGTGTGCCGCCACACGGTTCCTGACCAGGCGTGGGGTTCGAGCTTGGATAGCCGATTGAGAAGGTCTGGATCCGGCTCGAACGTCTTCACGGGGTCAGACGTACGCGCCAGTCTTGAGCTGCTCGATCACGGCGAGCACGTCGTCGATCTTGTCTTGCTGTATCAACTGTGCTGGCGTTGCTCCGTGAAGCAACTTGTTTCGCGAGAATAGCCACACTTTGGCGTCGCCGGGCTCGTAGAACTCGGATATCTCGGAGGCAAGCCATTCCAGCGTGAGAAGGCGGTTCAGGTGGGTCGGCTGAGGGTCCACTCGACCCTGCTGCCATCTCGACACCGTCTGCGGCGTTGCGCCAACGAGTTCGGCCACCTGGCTGCCTCTGATACCGGTCTTCTCCTTGATTGATTCCAGCTTGGCCGCAACCGCTCCAGGCAATTGATCCTCCTACTTAACCGATTGTGGCTTGGCTCTGGCCGCGCGCACACGCTCGCCGAGAGCTGGAATAGCTACAGGACACTTGCCCCGCCGCTCCAAGGCCTCCAGAGTCCGATGCCATCCCTCGAGCCTGCGCTGGTGGGAGACAAGTTCGGGTGCGACCCGAGCCGCCCGGCCTGAAAGTATCGTGGCCGGCTGAAGAATTTCGTGGTTGTAAATAGTGGCGCGAGCGTCAGGCGCGACGCTGCCGATGCGGTCGACTTCCGACATCCTCTTCAAGACGAAATGGCGCCGAGGGTCTCTCAGCATGCCCTCTGCACCACCCCGGCAACAGGAAGACTCGCGACATGCCAGCGCCGCGACCATCTGCCGATTCCGGAATATCGCCTCGGCGACGGCTCGCGGCACGAAGGCGCCAATCTGATGCAGGTATACCCGGGGTGGTGGGCTGTAGGGACTCCCGCGAGGATCAGGAGGGTGCAGCAAAGCCTGGGCGTCAAAGCGTTCTCCCAAAGTAATGCCACTCTCAATTCCACCGACGGCCCCGAAGGCCATGAGGGCCAGACCGACCGTTCCGGTGCGCTCACCGACCAATGGTAGGTCGAGGCGCCCGAGCTCCCACCCGGCCTCGATGTAGTGACGCAGAGCAAGTGGTCCGGCTGAAGACGTCCCAAATGGGTGAAGGCGCAGCCAAATAGCGTCCGTATCAATTCCGCGAAGCCCTTCGACCAGGACCGCCCGCTGGGCAGGATTCCCGAGCGCGCTCGCCGGAAGTGCCAGCGGGTAGAAGATCGGCGTCTCTGCGAGTTCTCTGCGATCCAGCTCTGCCCGAAGATACCTGGCGACAGATAGATCGGCGCCAAGGAACTTGTCGTTTGCGTCACTCAGCAAGTGCGTCGGGGCCAACACGGCACTGTAGCCGAGGTCGTCCACCGAGTCAGCGATCGTCGCGGCAAGCTCTCGTCCGACCCGGCCCCGCAATTCCACCGGCGTCGCGTCCGCAAATTGCCGCCAGGGCAGGCCGTCGAGTCCCGCCAGCACTGACCCACCTGGCGTGGTCAGCTGCATGAAGTCGGTATCCAGGACGGCGTGGACTCCATTGCCAATCAGGCTCTCGCGGAGTTGGCGATGCCGAGTTAGGTGGCGCGCGTCGAGCACCAATCCGGAGACGGCCTTGTCCTCCGCGAGCAGCTGCATGAAGACGGTGTGATCGTTCCTTCCGGGTCTCAGATACAAGCCGAGTCTTGGCTTGGCAGGCGTTAGGAGTGTGAGCTGAGCTCTCATCCGATTCACCTATACGTGAACATCGGGATGAACATTACGCTGCACATCGGAAGTCGTCAAGTGCGTTGCGTATTCGTACCCAATCCAAGGCAGGGCACCACCAGTAGATTGACAGACTTAGCACGCCTGCTAAGGTAATCGCCATGGACATCCCGGGCAAGACACCCATCAGCCCCATCGGGCAGGCCAGCCAGGAGGCCGCGTCCGAGCGATACGAGAGCGACGAGAACTACCGAGCCGCTCACGACCGGCTCGCCCCTTACCGAGCCATCGCGCACGCGGTCATCCTTGCCCGCGTGGCACGACACTTCACTCAGCGCGATCTCGCCGGGATGCTCGGCACAACGGATTCGGCCATCTCTCGAATCGAAAGCGGCGAACGCGCCATCAGCCTGGAGACCCTTCGAAAGCTCGGTGTGGCGCTCGACCTCGTGTTCATGGTGGGCTCGACTGGGGGCACCAACGCCGCCGCAATCGAGTCGCGCATCGTCGTCGTGCCGGAGGCGCCGTTCCCCCACGGGACGGCGAAGCTGGCCAGGGGCGGAGTACCGGCAATCCTTGCGGTCCCGGCGCTTCAGCTCAGTGCGGACTCCGACGGGTGAGGGCGGCGCGCCGGCAGCCGTCCATCGGCCGCCAGCCGCCCTGTCGGTCGAAGGCCAGTCCGTTCGCGGCCTCAAGCCGCATACCGCAAAGCCTTCGTCTGCTCGACCGACTGACGGAAATACGGGTTTCTGATGACTGCCCAGGCGGCAATGCCTCGAATTCGACGAGGAAGTCGTAGTCGCTCCGGTCCGGGTCGAAGTCGCCGCGCGTGGCCGAGCCGAACAACGACAGGCTGAGAACGCGGTAGCGACGACACAGCTCCGACAGTTCCGCTCGGTGCTGGACCCAACCCAGCCGGCGATCCGGGGTCGCCGCCGGCTCGACTCGTCCTTAGGCATCCAGCCCGGAGCACGGCCGCGGAGACGGGCGGGTAATCGGCCGGCATCTGGTCGAACTTGCGCCGGGTGGGAGTTGGGGCAGATAGCGTGCGCGGGTCGAGCGCACGCGCCGCGACCTGAGCGTGCGACGAACTCACAAAGGGTTCGATTCCGCTATAAGACCCGCCTTCCGGCCGCGATGTGCCGCCCAACTCCCACCGCAGGCAAGTTGGGCAAGAAGCGGCGCGGGGGCCACGCCTAGACAGGCCGTTTGGCCCGTCGAGATTACCGGGGCCCGCTGCCGGGCGCCCCGGAAACCGAGTCTTCCCGCCAGCGGCGATACGATGCACTGGCCTGGCGCTTAGTGGCCGCGGAGTTCGCAGTTCCATGCCATAGCCCAGCCTATCCTCGGAGGCGGCGCGCATGAACATGCCCGCAGCCGCTGTCTCTCCTGAGAACGGCGGTTTCGCGGTCCTGCGCAACCGGCCGTTCCTGCTGCTGTGGCTGGCTCAGCTGTCGACCCAGGTCGGCGGCAACATGGTCATGCTCGGCCTGCTGGTCATCATCTCGTCCGACCACAGCGGCTCCAAGATCGCCATCAGCATTCTCTTGCTGTGCTTCCTCGCTCCGGCGATCTTCTTCTCGGCCATCGCCGGGGTCTTCGTGGATCGCGTCGACAAGCGCCACATGCTCTTCGTCACGAACGTGCTCCGCGGCGTGGCCTTCGTCGTGGTCTACCTGGTCAGCGGCAATCTGCTCTTCCTGTACCTGCTGATGATTCTGGTTTCGACCGTGACGACCTTCTTCGGTCCCGCCGAAGCTTCGATGATCCCCTCCCTCGTCTCGAAGTCGCAGCTGCTGGCGGCCAACGGCCTGTTCTCCCTGACGACCAACGGCGCGTTTGCGCTGGGTTTTGCGCTCTTCGGGCCGTTCGTCATCGCCATCGCCGGTCCGGAAATACTGATCCTGATAGTTGCCGCGCTCTACTTCGTGGCTGCCGTCTTCTGCTGGGTGCTGCCGTCGTCGATGCCGCCGCTGCCGTTGCCCCCGTCGCTGCCGTCCACGCTGCCGTTCTCGCTGCCATCGTCCCGCCCGACCGACCCAGCCACGGTCGCGGCGGGCCGCACGGTCGTGGTCGCGGGGAAGGCGGTCAAGGGCACGTTCGGGCAACTGGTCGAAGGCATCGCCTACATCCGCGAGCACCACAACGTGGGCTGGTCTCTCTCGTACATGGGGATCACGGGTGCACTGATCGGCATCCTGGCCGTGCTCGGCCCAGACTTCGCCAAGACGTCTCTAGGGCTGGGAGGCAACGGCCTGGTCGTGGTCGTTCTGCCTCTGGGTCTGGGCATCGTTACCGGCATCCTGGGTCTCAATGCCTACGGCCACAACTTCCCCCGACGGCGGGTGATCGAGGCGGGATTGATCGTCCTGGGCCTCCTGCTCGCCCTGCTCTCCTCTGTCGGCTCCATCTCGCACTTCCTCAACGTCCAGATCGCCGCGGCGGCCGGTGCCAACGGCCTGGAGAATGTCGGTCAGGTCGTCTCCGTTCTTTCGGTGGTCGTGGGCATCGCCTTCGTCGCGGGCATCTGCTACGCAGTGGTGGCGATCTCCGCCCAGACGCAACTCCAGGAGGAATTGCCCGAGGAGGTCCGGGGCCGAGTCTTCGGCATCCTCAACATGCTCGTATCCGTCTCGAGCCTGCTGCCGATCATGGTGGTGGGGCCCGCCGCCGACTTCTTTGGAGCGTCCGCGATCCTGCTCGTCGTTTCGCTGGTCG
>OCZT010004175.1_pt1 | contig 14628 bp, 11 predicted proteins | sample 1539031 | NCBI WGS metagenome assembly OCZT01 (sample SAMEA3539308, study PRJEB22396) | soil metagenome | biome: tundra; feature: field; material: soil | place: USA | collected 2010-05 | depth 0.15 m
TGGAGCTAGTCGAGCGCCGCCTCGACCGCTTGGACTCCCGTTTCAGCGTTTTCGAGTTTCAAATGGCCGGGATCGGCAAGTCCCTCACTGCGCGGGCGAGAAGCTCGACGACGAATTGACCGCTGTCCAAGTAACCCGGCTCAATCAGTAGCGCCTGCGCCGCCCGGCGGCAGCAGCGCCTGTATCGTCTCGATCGTATCCGCCTCCTCCGCTTTCTTATCGGTGCGCCACCGTGCCATGCGCGGAAAACGCACCGCAATCCCCGACCGGTGCCGCGGCGAGCGCTGGATGCCTTCGAACGCCAGCTCGAATACCAGCTCGGGCTTCACCGCGCGCACCGGCCCGAACTTCTTGATCGTATTGCCGCGCACGAAAGCGTCCACCTGGCGAATCTCCTCGTCCGTGAGTCCTGAGTAGGCCTTCGCAAACGGCACCAGCTCGTTGCCGTCCCACACGCCGAACGTGTAATCGGTGAAGAGGCTGGCGCGGCGGCCGTGGCCGGGTTGCGCGTAAATGAGCACCGCATCCACCGAGTAAGGCTGTATCTTCCATTTCCACCAGTCACCGCGGCGGCGGCCCACGCGATAGGGCGAGCCGAGGCGCTTCAGCATCAAGCCCTCCACCTTGCGCGCGCGGGCTTCCTCGCGCCGCACCGTCAACTCTTCCCAGGTGTCCGTCAGCACAACGGGCGAGACAATCAACGCGGAATCCGGCGGCGCGATCTCTTCGAGGTGCGCGCGGCGGAATTCGAGCGGCCGCTCGCGAATATCTTCGCCGTGCAACTCCAACAGGTCGTATGCCACGATGACTACCGGCACTTCGCTCAAGATGCGGGGACCCAGCAGCTTGCGGCCGATGCGGCGCTGCAGTTGGGCGAAGGGCAGCGGCTCGCCGTTTTTCCAGGGCAGCACCTCGCCATCGACCACCAAGCCTTCCGGCAACTGTGCGCCGAGCGCCGCAAGCTCCGGAAAGCGGTCCGTCATCAACTCCTCGCCGCGCGACCACACGAACGTGCGCCCGCTGCGGCGGATCAACTGGGCGCGGATGCCGTCCCACTTCCATTCCACCTGCCATTCGCGAATGCCGCCAAGCTCCTCAATCGCGCCTTCCAGCGGATAGGCGAGGAAGAAAGGATACGGGCGGCTGACATCGGCGTCGCGCGCGTCGGGGGTCACCAATTCCGTCCAAAATGCCGCGGTGGGCTGCCAGTCGCCCATGAGGCGGTGCGAGACGACCGCGGCGTCCAGGCCGCTGACCGCAGCTACTGCGCGCACCACCAGGCTTTGCGACACGCCCACGCGAAACTCGCCGGTGATGATCTTGTTCCAGGCGAAGCGCTGCCGTTCGTCCATTTCGCACCAGGCGGAAACCAGCGAGGCGCGCCTGGCTTCGTCATCGGCGTCACGCAACGTCAGCAGGCGCTGTTCGATCCAGTGATGCAGCGGCAAATTGGTCGATGACTGCGCGGGCGGCAGCAGCAGCGCGATGGTTTCCGCGAAGTCGCCGACGGCGTGGTAGCACTCGCCGAACAGCCAGTCGGGGATGCCGGACTCCTCAATGGCCCACTGCGCCAGCTTGCGCGATTCCAGCAGCCGCTTCGGGCGGCGGCCGATCAGGAAGGTGGCAGCCCAGGCGGCGTCGGCCGGCGGCACGCGCGAGAAGTAGCGCGTGAGGGCCTCGACCTTCTCGTTGGTCTTGGTGGTCTCGTCGAGGGCGGCGTAAAGGTCGGCGAACGATTTCATGGCTCAGCCTCGGCAGGCTCGGCGCCGGTTTCGTCCTGCTCACCATCGAAGCGGGTCTCGACCGCTTGAGCGTCGATCCCCTGTTGCTTGAGCCACTCCACCACGGGCGCGCGATATCCGTGCGTGACCCACACACGGGACGCGCCGGACAAGCGAATCGCGGACATCAGACCCGGCCAATCGGCATGGTCGGAGAGTACAAAGCCACGGTCCAGCGAGCGCCGGCGGCGCGCCCCGCGGATACGCATCCAGCCGGAGGCGAAGCCCGTCGAAAGCGGGCCGAACCGGCGGATCCACGGCGTGCCGTTCGCCGATGGCGGCGCGAGGATCAGCGCGCGGCTCCAATCCGTGGCGGCGGGCGCGGCGTCGGCGTGCGTCGTGGGGGCGAGCGCGATGCCCGCCTCGCGGTAGTGCCGGCAGTACTTCTCGACGGCGCCGTGCGTGTAGATCGGACCGGCTACGGAGTCGAGGCCCGCGAGCACGCGCTGCGCTTTGCCCAAGCTGTAGGCGAACAGCACGCTGGCTTTGCCGGCCTGCTGGTTGGCGGCCCACCAGCTCCGGATTTCGGCGAACACCTCTGCCTCGGGCGGCCAGCGATAAATCGGCAGGCCGAAGGTGGCTTCGGTAACAAAAGTGTCGCAGGCGACCGGTTCGAATGCCGCGCAGGTCGGATCGGGCTCCAGCTTGTAATCGCCGGAAACCACCCACACTTCGCCGCCGGATTCGATGCGCACTTGCGCGGAACCGAGAATGTGACCCGCCGGATGCAGCGAAACCCGCACGCCGTCCAGCACCACGGACTCGCCATAGTCGAGCGCCTGGATGGCAGCCTCACCGCCGGCCCGCGCCCGCAGCAGAGCTTCGCCGGGTCGCGCTGTGAGATACGCTAGCGAGCCTGGACAGGCGTGGTCGGAATGCGCGTGCGTGATGACGGCGCGATCTACCGGACGCCACGGATCGACGTAGAAATCGCCGCCCGCGCAGTAGAGTCCGTTGTCAGTCAGTTCGAGAATGATTCCAGTATAGGTTACGGCCCGGCAATCCAGTGGCGACACACATACCATCCGTTGCCGAGAATGGTCAGCGCCGGCAACAGGAGAAACCGCGTGACGCGCGCGCCACAGGCTGTCCCGTCTCATCCGCGGCGATTGATCCGGGAAGACCGGCGAGCAGGGCCGCGCGCTCAGGATCCGCAGGGGCGTAAAACAGTAATGCGCCCGCATTATCTTCCAACTGCGCCGGCCTGTTCGTTCGTGTCGTTACACGGCCGGTAACGCCGCTTTGCGCAGTGTACTCGAAAGTCATTCGGTATACCCGCCGGTTGTTGACGCGAACATTGGTCCGGGTCTTATCGATCAGCCGGCCGGTGGCGAGTAAGCCATCGCGCAGCAGCGGCAGTTGCAGGCGCACGCGGCCCTCCGCGAAAGCAACCAGGGCCATGACCATGCCGACAGCGGGTATCACCGCTATCAGGGACATCCATGGGCCGAACGGCCGGCGGCGCATGCCCGCAATGCGAGACACCTCAGGCTGTGCCCTCAAGTATTCCACTTCCACCGGACCGCCCACGCACTGGCCTTTCGCGAAGGACGATCCCTGGAAGGGCCGGCCTGCCACCTCGTATCGATAGTGGTTCTCATAGATCGGGACGCCCCGCCTGCTTTCGGACCTCCCTTCGAAGAAGCCGGTGTCGTTGCAGCCCAAAGCTTGTCCCCACGTCCGCTCCACGCGCCCGGCCCCAAAACGCCAGGCCGAAACGTCTGCATGCCAGACGAAAAGCCAGAACATGAAAGATCCAAGAACCAGGACGAGCCACCCGATCTGGGACTTCTGACTGCCCAACAGCATAAGCGCCGCGAGCGGAGTTCCGATCGTCCGGGGAGGCGCCGCGAATTGGCCCCGGCCGAGAGATTCGCTCATTGGTAAGAGTATATGCCCGCGGCGGCTTACGCGCGTGGTGCGGTCCGGCGGGGTCGCGGAACGCGTTACACTGGCTTTAATGACGGCAGTTTGGATGCTGCTCCTGCTATTTGTAGGTCCGGTGGTCGTGGCGGCGCCCGGCGCGCTCCCGGCGCGGGAGACGCTCGAATACACGGTCGAATGGCGGCTGGTCACGGCGGGAAAGGCGCGCCTGGTGTGGAGCGCGACGCCGCATCATTCCAGTCCGGGCTGGCAGGCCGATCTGCACCTGGAGTCCACCGGCCTGGTTTCCAAGCTCTTCAAGGTGAATAACGACTACGTCTCAAACCTGGAATCCGACTTGTGTTCTACAGGCTCTTACCTGAAAGCGGAAGAGGGCAGCCGGCGCAAGGAAACCAGCGTGACCTTCAACCGCGAGGCGCGCAAGGCCGAATACCTGGAGAAGGATTTAGACAAGAAGGCCGTAGTGAACGCGCACGAGATCGACATTCCACCATGCGTGCACGACGTATTGGGCGCCCTGTACTCGCTGCGCACGCTGAACCTGCAGCCCGGACAGACCACGCAGATGGCGATCAGCGACGGCAAGAAAAGCGTGATGGCGCGCGTCGAAGCGCAACAGCGCGAGGATATCAAGACGCCGGCCGGATCGTTCAAGACCATCCGCTACGAGGCGTTCCTGTTCAACGACGTGCTGTACCGGCGCTACGGGCATCTGTACTTCTGGCTGACGGACGACGCGCGCAAGCTGCCCGTGCAGATTCGCGTGCGCCTGCAGCTTACGATTGGCACGATTACTTTGCAACTGGAGAAGGAAGACAAAACATGAAATGGCTCGCCTGTTTTTGGGCGGCTGCGGCGATGGCGTGGGCCCAGAGCGGCGGCGCATTGCTTTCGAATCAGGAAGCGCTGAAGCTGGAACAGCGCACCGTGCAATTGATGGAATCGACCGGCTTGGCCGTGCCTGGTTTGGCGCGCGCCGGCGCGCCCGCGTTGGAAGATGCCCGGCAGGCGCTGGCCAACCTGGAAACCGCTCCGCAAAATGCCGCGAATACGTTCACTTTTCTGGGCGACGCGCGCGCCTATCTGGCGATCTCCGACACCGTGCCGAAGCCTTATCCGTTTCCCGAAGAAGGGCGGCGGCAGTTCGGCGAACTGCGCGACGCGGTGGATCGCCTCGACTCGCATTTCCGCGCGCTGCTGGATTCCAACGATGCGCAGTTGCGCAATCCGGACCGCGACAATCTGAAGCGCTACGCGGAAGCCAATGAAAAGCTCGGCCCGCCGTCCGCGCAGAAGCCACGCGTGGTGTTTCTGGGCGATTCGATTACCGACGGCTGGCGGCTCAACGAGTATTATGGCAGCGAGCGCGACTTCGTCAACCGCGGCATCGGCGGCCAGATCACCGGCGAGATGCTGGGCCGCATGAAGGCCGATGCGATCGACTTGAAGCCGCGGCTGGTGCTGGTGCTCGCCGGCATCAACGATCTCGGGCGGGGGGTGGCCGTGAGCACCATCGAAAATAATCTGTCGATGATCGCGGACCTGGCTGAGGCGCACCATATCGAGCCGATGTTCGCGTCCCTGTTGCCGGTGAGCGATTACCACAAGGACGTGAATCCACAGTACGCCCGGACCACGCGCCTCGCGCCCTCCAAGATTCTGGAGTTGAACGGCTGGCTCAAGAGCTTCTGCGAGCAGCGGCATTTCCCGTACGTGGATTACTATACGGCCCTGGTGGACAAGGCCGGATTTCTGCAGACGGATCTGGCGGATGACGGTCTGCATCCCAATGGCAAGGGCTACCGCGTCATGGCGCCCATCGCGCTGGCGGCGATCGATAACATGTCGAAGCCCGAGGTGAAACCGGCGAAGAAGAAAGCCGGCATACGCGCGTGGCTCGAGAAGGAGCACAAGTGAGCAAAGCGGCCCGTCTGATAGCGCTGCTGATGGCGCTCGCCTGCTGGGGCGCGCTCGCCGCGCCGCCGGCCAAGATCGTGCTGGTGGCCGGCAAACCCAGCCACGGCCCCGGAGAGCACGAGTTCAACGCAGGCTCGATGCTGTTGGCCAAGTGTCTGCGCCAGAATCCGGGCGTCGATGCGATCGTGGTGAAGGGCGGCTGGCCGGCGGACGACTCTTTCTTCGAGGGCGCGAGATCCATCGTGCTGTACATGGATGGCGGCGAAAACCACCCGCTGTTGGCGGACGACCGTCTCGCGAAGCTGGGTAAGCTGATGAAGCGGGGCGTGGGCCTGGCCTGCCTGCACTACGCGGTGGAAGTGCCCGGCGACCATGGGGGTCTGGAATTGCTGGATTGGATCGGCGGGTTTTACCGGCGGCCGTATTCGCAAAACCCGGTCAACGACGTGGAACTGACCCAGGCCGCGCCGGCGCACCCCATCTCGCGCGGTTGGGACGGCTTTCGCGGGACCGACGAATGGTATTACCGCATTGTGTTCCGCAAGGACGATAAGCGGCTGGTGCCCATCCTGAGCGCCATGCTGCCCAAGGACGCGCCGCAGCAGGAGACTGTCGCCTGGGCGGTCGAGCGCGAAGACGGCGGCCGCGGTTTCGGATTCACCGGCGGGCACTATCACCACAACTGGGGTCTGGAGGATCAACGCCGCCTGGTGGTGAACGCGATCCTGTGGACCGCCAAGGTGGAGATTCCCGCCACCGGGGCGACGTGCGATCTCACGCCGGAAGACCTGAAAGCGAACCTGGATACTAAATAGGGCCGGAATACAGAAGTCAGAAGACAGAAGCCAGTAGTCAGTAGTCAGAAGGGCTGCGCAAGACTGCCCCGGCTTCTGACTCCTGACTCCTGGTTTTACGCCGGTGCGCCCGCTCGCCAATAATTCGCCCATTGATCCGCGGGCACGGGCCTGCCCAGCAGGAAACCCTGGACCTTGTCGCAACCGAGCGCCTGAAGGACCGCCAACTCGTTTTCGGTTTCCACGCCCTCGGCCGTGGCCGTCAGCTTCAGGCCGTGCGCCAAGCCTACGATCGCCTGCACCAGGGGTTGCGTGCTGGCGGCCTGGTCGATGCATTGCACGAAGCACTTGTCGATTTTCAAATCGTCAATCGGCAGACGCTGCAAGTAACTCAGAGACGAGTAGCCCGTCCCGAAATCGTCGATGGAGATCCGTACGCCCAGGGCCCGCAATTCGGCGATCTGCCGGGCGGAATCCGCGGCGTCCCGCATCAGCACTCCCTCGGTGAGTTCCACCTCCAGATAGCATGGCTCCATTTCGTGCGCCGCCAGGACCTCCGCGACCTTCTCCGCCAGGTTCGAGCGCATGAATTGTGTGGCCGAGATATTCACGGCGATCTTGACCGGCGAATATCCCATACGCCGCCACAATTGGTGTTGCCGGCAGGCCTCCTGCAGCACCCACAAGCCGATGGGGATGATCAGCCCGCTCTCTTCGGCCACCGGCACGAACCGGTTCGGCAGGACCAAACCCCATTTCGGATGATTCCACCGCAGCAGCGCTTCCACGCCCCCAAGCTGCCGGGAAGGCAGTTGAAACTGGGGCTGATAGTACAGTTGCAGCTCGCCGCGGTCCAGGGCCCAGTGGAGTTGGTTCTCGATTTCGAGGCGCTCGCTGGAGGCGGAGTTCATCTCGGGCGCGAACCGCTGAAAGCGGTTTCGTCCCCGGTTCTTGACCTCGTACATAGCCACATCGGCGTGCTTCTGCAGAGTCGCGGCGTCTTCCCCGTCCTCGGGGAACAAACTGAGGCCGACACTCGCGCTGGCGAACAGTTCGTGTCCCTTTACCTGGAATGGATCCCGCATGGCCTCCATGATCCGTTCCCCGACGATTTCCGCATCGCGGACTGTCTCAATGCCGAACAGCACCGCCACGAACTCGTCTCCCCCCGGCCGCGCCAGCGTGTCCGATTGCCGCACGGCGTCCTCCAGCCGCTTGGCCACCTGTTGCAGCAGTAGATCTCCGACGTGATGACCCAGGGTATCGTTGATGAATTTGAAGCGGTCCAGGTCCACGTAGAACACCGCCACCATCTTCGCCTGCCGGCGCGCCAGAGTGAGGGCTTGCCGCAGCCGATCCTCGAGCAACGCGCGGTTCGGCAAACCGGTCAGGGGATCGTGCTGCGCCTGATACGACAGCCGGTTGGTGAGATCCCGGTGCTCCAACGCCATGGCGGCCAGTTTCGCCTTGGAATCCAGCAAAACCTGTTCGGATTCGGTGGCCTGCCAGGGTTCGGGGCGAAAGATCTCCAGGTTTCCAAGCACCTGGCCGTCGCCAGCCCGGATCGGCATTTCCAGATGTCCCTGGTAGTTCGCGCTGGCCGCGCCGGGCCTCCCCGGCGCGGATTCCGGAGCGGCAGACCCGTCCGTAAGCAGAATGCGCGCGACGGCCCCCGGGTAGTAATGCTCGACCATCTCTTCCACGCGGCGCAGCACGGCGTCCAGAGGCTGGTTCTGGGCGACCATCTCGAGGACCTCCCGGCGGCCTTGCTCGAGCCGTTCGATCCGCTTGCGCTGGCTAATGTCCCGCGCGACGCACAATATACCCACCGGCAAGCCATTGCGGAATTGCAGCCGGCCGCTCACCTCCATGGCGACCCGGTGGCCCTCCCGCGTGATGAGATCCGCCTCCAGCGCCGGCGGCGTTTCGCCTCCCAGATGCGCCTCGATGGTAGGCCGGATGGCGGCGCAGGATTCGGGGGCGGCGAGCTGCTGCAGATTCATGCAAAGCAGTTCGTGCCGGCGATACCCTGTGATGCGCTCTCCGATGATGTTGACCGAGGTGAAATTTCCTTCCAGATCGATCGTGAAGATGATATCGCTGGCGTCCTCGATCAGCTTGCGGTAGCGCTGTTCGCTCTCGCGCAACGCCGTCTCGACGCCCTTCATTTCCGTGATATCCCGGAAACTGGTTACCAGCGCGCGGACTCCGGGCTCCTCGAGCAGGTTGGTTACCCAACTATCGCACCACCGCCAGCTTCCGTCGGCATGCCGCAGCCGCAGTTGTGCCCGCAGTCTGGCGCCGGGTGCGCGCAGCAATTCTTCGTGAAGCATCCGGATGTAAGAGAGGTCATCGGGATGAATCCACTGGAAGAGTTCGCATCCCAGACGTTGCTCGGGGGAGACACCCAGCAACTCGGAAACACCCGGGCTGTCGTACAGAATGATCCCGGCGGGATCGATCAACGTAATGATGTCATTGCTATTCTGCACCAGCGCCCGGAAGCGGTTTTCACTCTCCACCAGCGCCTCTTGCGCGCGCTTCTGCGCGGTGATATCCCGGATGAAGACAGAAACGCCAACGGCCTTGCCGTCAACATCGCGAATAGCCGAGCCCGTGATACTAACCGGGAACACGGCACCGCCTTTACGCATGTGCTCCGTTTCGAAGGATGGAAGGGGCATGCCACCCACAACCGAGGCTATTTTCCGCGCCGCGCGCTCGCGCCGTTCCGGTGGGGACAACTCCACTGCCGGGCGGCCCAGCATCTCCTCGGCTGTATAACCATATAACTCTTCCGCCGCCGGATTCCAGCTCTGGATGGCGCCTTCCAGGTCCGACGATATAATGGCGTCACTCGAATACTGCACGATGGCCGCCAGCCGCGCCACGGCCTCTGCGGCCTGCTTGCTCTTGGTGATATCCCGCAACGCGCCGATCCACCGGCCATCGCATTCCGGCGCGCCATAATCCAGGATATGGCGGACCGTCCCATCCAGGTCGACCATCCGGTACTCTTCCCGAAATCCTGTCCGGCTTTCCCTGCGCCGTTCGATCGCCGCCATCACCCGCTCGCGATCGTCCGGGTGGATCGCGCGCGCCCAGACGTCAAACGATCGCAGAGTGCTCAGGAATTGGTCGGAACCGCAGTTCTCGGTCCTGCCGGTGTTCAGGTCCGAATCGTATACCCAGATTCCGGCGCTCTCGGCGGCGATGCGCAAGCGCTCTTCCGATGCCCGCAACGCGGCTTCCATGCGCTTGCGTTCGGTGATGTCTTCCTTTACGGCGATGAAGTGCGCCGGTTTGCCAGATGCATCGCGGATCGGGCAGATGGAGGCGGACTCCCAGTACAGCTCGCCGTTCTTCCTCCGGTAGTGGAATTCACCCCGCCATTCTCCCGTCTGAATCGCCTCGGTCAGCTCGCGATATTTCTCGGCTGGCGTCTCGCCCGAGTTGAGAATCTCGGGACTTCGGCCCCGAACCTCCTCGAACGTGTAACCGGTGACCTCCGTGAATTTGGGATTCACATATTCGATGATTCGGTTCAGATCGGTGATGACTACGATGGCCGGACTCTGCTCCACTGCCTTGGACAACCACCGCAATTCGTCTTCGGCGCGCTTGCGTTCGGTGATGTCGATCGCCACGCCTACGTAACCGTGAAAATCGCCTCGCGGATCGAACTGCGGCGCGCCTTGGTCCAGCATCCAGCGGTATTCTCCATCCGCGCGGCGCAGCCTGTATTCCGTTTCGAAGGGACCGCACGACTGCAACGCCGCCAGAAGCGCTGCCCGGCGCTGCGCCACATCGTCCGGGTGGACGCCTAGAACCCATCCGCCATCCAGCGCTTGCGGCAAAGTACATCCGGTGAATTGCAGCCAGCGCTTGTTGAACAGCGTGGCGCGCCCATCCGCTCCACACATCCAGATCATGGCCGGCAGAGAGTTGGCGACCTGCCGCAGAAGCGCATCCCATTGCATCGCCGCGCGGTGGCCGTTCACCGGCTGCCAACCGGCCGCGGGTTGGATATGGCCCTCCGGAAGCGGCTCTTGCAGCGGGAAACTCACACTTTCATGATCGTCAAGATCAGAGGAAGAGTTTAGGAGTTATCTCCGTTGTAAGCGCGCCGGATTATGGCCCGCTTTTTCTCCTATAAGTAGAACTAAAGTCCCGCATTGGGACTAAAGTTTCCCAAACCGGCAGTACCAATACACCGCCTTTTTTCGAATAAGTAGTTGACCTGAGTTCCCCAAAGAAACTAGATTACGAAGAGTGGAACAAAGACGCACCCGGCGGTTCACCCTGCAATTGCCCGTTTCCATCACACGCAACGGGACAGAACGGATTATGCAATCCGGGCTGACGAAAAACATCAGTTCGGGTGGCGTACTATTCACGGCTGGGAAGGAACCGGACATCGGGGCGTCCATCGAATACATCATCGCCCTCGGCGGACCATCGGACCAGCGGGTTAGTTTGCGCTGTATTGGCAAGGTGCTGCGCGCTAACCGGTCGGACTCCGGCGAGTCCGCCTACGACATTGCCGCCACCTTGGAACGCTACGAGTTCCTGCGCCTCGAGGAATAATCGGCAAGACCGCTTGCTGACGGGGTGCCCTCTGGGCCCAGCTCAGCAGGGTCGGCATGTTGCCGAGCCGCGACTGAACCATGGGCTGCCAGTCCACGCACTTCCACATGCTTGTCATCGAGCGGCTTTTCGTGTAAGGTAGCAAAGAAAAGGCGAAACTCGATGGATCTGACTCTGGCTTCTCCGAAATCACCCACGCTCGAAGCGGCGCTAACCCGCTTTCCCCACGCGGCCATCCGGCACGAGCCGGCCACCAGCGGCACATATCAAGATCTGCCCGATAGCGTGAACCCCATCCTGCGGCGCGCGCTGGCCGGCCGCGGCATCGGCCAGCTCTATTCCCACCAGGCCGAAGCCTTCCAGTCGATCGAACAAGGCCAAAACGTGGTGGTCGTCACCCCCACCGCCAGCGGCAAAACGCTGTGCTATAACCTGCCGGTTCTGAACCTGCTCCTCGCCGATCCCGGCGCCCGTGCGATGTATCTCTTCCCGACCAAGGCCCTGGCCGAAGATCAGCTCCACGAACTGCAGACGGCCATCGACGAGATGGGCTCCGACATCCGGGCATTCACCTACGATGGCGATACCCCGCAGGACGCCCGCCGCGCCATCCGCCAGCGCGCCAACATCGTGCTCACCAATCCGGACATGCTGCACGCCGGCATCCTGCCCCACCACACCCGCTGGGCCAAGCTGTTCGAGAATCTGCGCTACGTGGTCGTCGACGAGCTGCACTATTATCGCGGCGTCTACGGCAGCCACTTGGCGAACCTGCTGCGGCGCCTGAAACGCATCTGCGAATTCTACGGATCGAAGCCCATCTTCATCTGCTGCTCGGCCACCATCGCCAATCCGCGCGAGCTGGCCGAGGCGCTCACGGAATTGCCCTTCCGCATCGTGGATTCGAACGGCGCGCCGCGCGGCGAGAAGTTCTTCATCTTCTACAATCCGCCTGTGGTGAACCGTCAACTGGGAATCAGGCGTAGTTATATCGGCGAGTCGCGGCGCATCGCGCTGGAGTTCATTGACCACCATCTGCAGACGCTGGTGTTCGCCAACAACCGCCTGGCCACGGAGATTCTGGTTACCTATTTGAAAGATGCAGTGGAGCGCGGCCCGCTGCCGAAGGACGCCGTGCGCGGCTATCGCGGCGGATATCTCCCGCGCGAGCGCCGCGAGATCGAGCGCAAGCTGCGGGACGGCGAAATCCGCGCGGTCGTGGCCACCAACGCGCTGGAGCTAGGCATCGACATCGGCTCGCTGGATGCCGTGGTGATGGCGGGCTATCCGGGCACCATCGCCTCCACGTGGCAGCGCGCCGGGCGCGCCGGACGCCGCCAGAGCGCTTCGGCCGCCGTGCTGGTGGCCTCCAGCGCGCCGCTCGATCAGTACATCGTCGAACACCCCGATTACTTCTTCGGCCGCTCGCCCGAACATGCCTACATCAACCCGGACAATCTGGAGATCCTGCTGGCGCACCTGAAATGCGCCGCTTTCGAGCTGCCCATTCAGGATGGCGAGAAACTCGGCGCGCACGATACCACCGAGATGTGCCGCTTCCTGGAAGAAGCCGGCTTCCTGCATCACTCCGCGGGCGCCTGGCACTGGACCTCGGATTCCTATCCCGCCGACGCCACCAGTCTGCGCTCCGTTTCAAGCGATAACTTCGTGGTAGTGGATATCACCGGCGAGCCCGCCGTGATCGCCGAGGTGGCTTTCACGGCGGCGCTCACCACGCTGCACGAAAAAGCCATCTACCTGCACGAGGCCCGCCAGTATCATGTGGAGCGCTTCGATTACAAGGAGCGCAAAGCTTACGTGCGCCGCGTGGATTGCGACTATTACACCGACGCCATCGATTACACCCAGGTGAAGACGCTGGAGGAGTTCGACGGCGAGGCGTTCGGAGGCGCGCGCAAGTGCCACGGCGACGTGCGCGTGAATCGCCAGATTGTAGGGTTTAAGAAGATCAAATTCTATACTAACGAAAACGTCGGCGCGGGCAATCTCTCGATGCCCGAACAGGAGATGCACACCACGGCCTTCTGGCTGCATTTTCCCGCTGAATTCATGGCGCGCTTCCCGGACCTGACGCCCACCGAAAAGCAGAGCGGCCTCGCGGGATTGGGCAACGCCCTGCGCACAGTGGCCGCGCTGCTGCTGATGTGCGATCCGCGGGATCTCGGTATGGCGTTCAGCGAGGAGCCTAACTTGTATCTCTACGATTGCTATCCCGGCGGAGTGGGGCAAAGCGCGCCGCTATATCGCATGGCGGATCGGCTGGTGCGGCTGACCACGGAGTTACTGGCGGGGTGTGAATGCGAGGCCGGGTGCCCGTCGTGCGTGGGGCCGGTGGGTGAGGTGGGGGAGCGGGGGAAGGAGGCGGCTATGAGAATTGCGCGGGAGATGCTGTAGCGCATATCTGACGTGCTAACATGCTGGTTGCAATGCCCAAACCCAGGCAATGGACCGATCAGGTTGAACTCGTAAAGGATTTGAAGGGCTGTGGCTGGGGACTTAGAAGCAGCAAACCACCTCCGACCGATTGGCCGAGGATCATCCGAGTGATGGTCGGTGCGAACACGTTCCGCGCCTTTCACCACATGCCCAAGGAGCCGTCCAGGGTCTTCCGGGAATGGGCTTTGGAGGCTCTCTGTGGGCGGTCCGGCTATTTTAGGAAGCTGCTATCCATCAAGAACCGCGCTGACTACGACAGATGGCTCAATCAGTTCGCCGCGGATTTTCGAGGCCACTGGAAACGCCAGATGGGTTGCGAAATCCCATTCGGGCCTTCGCTCAAGCTGCCGAATTTGCTGATGAAAGGCGTTTGCGGATTGCATGAAATACCGGAGGCCACGTATAACCGGCTTGTGTGGTACCTGCACGTCCCTCTTGATAGCTATTCGATTCAGGCGGTCAGGAACTGCATTGACGCACGGCTCAAAGAGCAGATCGGACACATTCCGTCGTCGGCGGGAATGGGATTCGTGAAGACACGGGAAGTATACGACGGCCTCCAGGAGACGATCCGGCTACTTGCAGAAAAGGCGAACGTTCCACCAATTGCGCTTGACATTCTCGCGTGGGACGAGGCTCATCCCAAAAAGGCAAGAGATAAGAAAAGGAAATGATGCCTGCCCTGGTTCCAGGCGGCAGCCACGTGGTGCTGGCTTGCAAGGCGGACCTGGTGATCCGAGCCGTTACGTCGTTCCTGGGTGAACGCGAAAGCCGAGAGCATTTTGCTTCCATTAGCACATCGGCGCTAACATGCGTGCAGGAGGAGTGGATGGCAATATCGAAACGGGCGCAAACCGGTGCGGTGGGCCCGCATGTAATCGCGCCCGGCCCCGCAAAGAAAGCGCGGCAAGACAACGATCCGGCGATCGAGTCGTTTCTGAGTCTCCTGGCGGAGGACATGGTCCGGTTCCCGGAGCAGATCAAGCCTCTGGACCCGGTCCTGGTCGCGCGCATTGATGCGCTTGTTGGTCATCTGCCTGTTAACCCACACGAAGACTTGGGCGGCGAGTCGCTCGTTTAAGGGAACCCTGCGGCCAACGGGTATCCACACGATTGTGGACACGGCACGTTGAGAACGTGCGCCACTCCTCCGCCCACCTACCTCTTCTTCAACTGGTCCGGAAAAACCGCGTAGCCTGCCGGCGGCG
>OCZT010004176.1_pt1 | contig 14627 bp, 32 predicted proteins | sample 1539031 | NCBI WGS metagenome assembly OCZT01 (sample SAMEA3539308, study PRJEB22396) | soil metagenome | biome: tundra; feature: field; material: soil | place: USA | collected 2010-05 | depth 0.15 m
AGCACACCATCGTTTTCGACTGTCACGCCGAAGACGGCGACCATGCTGCAGAGCAGGCGATGAACGCCTATCCGAACGGAGAGGTTCTCAACACGACGATCAAGAGAATGATCGAAGCCTGAAACGGCAATAGTGCCAACCAGCCAGAACAAGGAGATTCAGATAATGACTATTTCAACGCGAATTTATCGCCGTGACGCCAACGGCACAACCCGCTTCTGGCAATATGAGGTTGCCGGCCCGCAATGGCGCACCGTCATTGGCCAAGTCGGGGGCAAGGAAACGACAAGCGGCTGGACGACTTGCGCCGCAAAGAATGTCGGCAGGTCGAATGAGACCAGCCCGGAGCAACAAGCCGTAGCGGAAGCTGGTGCCGAGGAGGTCAAGAAACTGGCGCGAGAGTATCGACACAATGCCGCTGATCTCGATAGCGTTCCAGTGTCGCCCATGTTGGCGCAGTCGTTCGACAAGCAAAAGATGATACGATACCCGGTTTACAGCCAAGCCAAGTACGATGGAACCCGCGCACTTATCTCCCGTCACGGCGCGTTCACCCGTGAATACCAGCGGCATTACAACGTCGGTCATATCCTAGCCGCGCTCGCCCCTGTATTCGAGAAGCACCCTGACATGATGCTGGACGGCGAACTTTATAATCACGACCTGCGCGACAACTTTAACAAAATCATGTCAGTGGTGCGCCGGCGCGACTGTACCGACGCGGAACGGGCCGAGGCCAAAGCCCTGATCCAATTCCATTGCTACGATCACGTCTCGGACAAACCGTTTGGCGAGCGCCGACTTGATCTGCAGACCCTGTTCCAGCCAGACGGCCATCCCGTACGACTCGTTCCTACGCTATGCGCGGCGTCACGGAGTCAACTCGACGAGTTCTATTCGACCTATCTGGAAGCTGGATATGAGGGCCAGATGGTGCGAACCAATGGACCCTACGAGGCCGACCGGCGCAGCAAGACATTGCTCAAGCGCAAGGAGTTTTTGACCGACGAGTTCACGCTGTTGCGAGTCGAGGAAGGCAACGGCAACTGGTCAGGCTATGCCAAGCGCGCCGTGTTCGCACTCGCAGATGGCCGCGAGGTAGGAGCCGGGATCAAGGGCGATCAAGCCTTCACCAAGAAACTGCTGGCCGAGGCGCAGACCTGGGGCCGCAATAAACAAGTCACCGTGAAATTCTTTACGCCCACGCCGGACGGGATTCCACGCTTTCCTGTGGCCACGGATTTCCACCCTAACGGCCGCGTCGATTGACCGTTAAGCCAGAGAGCAACGAACGAAAGGAGAGAGGTCATGGTTTTTCTTGATGGTGAGCGGGTACTCGAAGATGACTACCCGATCTACGGAGACTATTTTTATCTTGCAGATGGCAAGGTCTATCGCAGCGACTGGCATGGCGTGACGGTTGCCGAGTTGAAGCGCCGAGAGGGATTCAAGGAAGTTCGCAGTTGCGACTGGCGACGATACAACGGCACAAACCAGCAGATTCATGATTTAGCCAACCCAAAACAGGCGGGCAAATGAAGCCGTCACAAAAATATGATGGACTCCGCGCCATGCGCGAAGCCCGCTACGCTGAGGAACAGGCACGCCAAGCCAGAGAGGGCGTAAAGCCGGTGCGGAGAAATAAACTGAAAGTGAAGCGGCACAAGTAGCGTGTTTTGTAAACATCGTATTACGTTAAGGGCACTTAGCGTAAAATGAACCATTGGGGCCAGATAGCTGAACTATGCGCAACCATATCTTGCGCGTAGATGATGCGCGCAATTAAGGAAAGGAGCGATAGGCAAGGAATGAATAAGAAATTAGAACCGCAGATCAAGGCAGATTGGATCAACGAGATACTGCGCTCGGCCTCACATATGACAGACGATGGCGATGCTCAGCTTTCTATTCTGGCTCGCGCCTTGGTCATAGGATGTAAATCTTGCGGCGTCAGCAGAGATACCGCGATTGAGATTGTGGAGTCTCTATTTGACGAAGAACCGAGGCTCATCCCGCTGGCACATACCACAAACTGAGGAAAGGAGAGGACCTAAATGAAATCGAGAGTCTGGCAGTCCGAATGCAATCCGATTTTGCATGCTGCGTTCGCGGCACGGCGCGACGCATTGGTGTCGGCCACGCCGGGCTCGGGCAAGACGTGGCTCGCGCTGAACTTCGCGGGCGAGTTGCGGCAATCCGGCCAGATCGACCACATTCATGTCGCCGCGCCCACCCTACTCATAACAAATGGATGGCGCGACGTTGCCGCAGGTCTAGGCATTACGCTGGTCAGCGACGGCAACAACCATCTTGGCGCGACGGATGATATCGTAGCCACGTATGCGCAGATCGGAAAGAGTCCAGAGATCCATGCGGCGATTATCTCCGCAAGTCGGTCGCTGGCCATCAACGATGAAATACATCATGCCAGTGATGACATGAATTGGGGCCAGTCGCTCGAAACCGCGCTGGAACACGCTAGGTTCAGGCTGCATATGTCAGGCACTCCATTCCGCCAGGACCAGCACCGGATTCCGTTCATTGAGTACGGCGCTGACGGCATGAGCCGTGCCGACTACGTGTACGGCTACACCAGAGCCATTGCGGAAGGGGTTTGTCGCCCCGTAGACTTTCATTGCTACGACGCCGCTATCAGACTCCGGGGCACTACTGGTGACGACGAAATAGCTCGCGTCATGCGTCTCACCCTGATGCCGAAAGCTGGCGTAGTGGAAAAAATGGTGAGTGACGCCGACGCCGATCTGTCCGAAAGACGTATACATTCCTCGGACGCCGCCGGCATGGTGGTCGCCATGACTCAGGCCCATGCCAGAGATTGCGCCAGGATCGTCGCTGAGGTCACTGGAGTTGTGCCGCCCGTTATCATTTCTGATAGCGAAACCGCTGAACATGACTTGGCGCAGTTCCGAACCGGCACGGCGCGATGGGTGGTCGCGGTCAAAATGCTTAGTGAGGGCGTTGACGTGCCACGCCTCACCACTGCTGTTTACGCCACGAATATCGTGACCACGTTGTTCTTCCGCCAACTCGTCGGTCGCGTCGTGCGGGTCCGCTCCAGCAACCCCGATGAAACGGCAAGCGTCTATATGCCGCGCGACGACCGGCTAATCCGTGAAGCCGCAGACATCGAGGGCGAAATAGGTGCGGCCCTGGCCTTGGCGCCAGAGCGATATTCCGGGCTGCGCCGTAAGTTAGCGGCAGGGACGGCGCTGATAACGAATGCTCCGGTGCCGCGTCGCGCCGATCCCATTGACGCGGCCGGATATTCCGTTTCGCAGACCGGCTTCCGCTATAAAGAAACATTTAGGCCGTCTTATCGATAACTGGGATGGGGCCAGATGGCCCGCAACAGAGGAGACTCCATTAATGCCACGCGAATGGACGCTAATCACGAAGGCGCGCAACGGCACGGTGTCAATTCTTCGCGATTTGACGTTGGAAGAATGTAGAGCGGCATATGAGCGACTAGATCCTTGCTACGGCATGATCGCCACAGTTTATGAGACGAAAGACGGCGGGACAACTTGCTCGTCTTCGTTGAGGAGCGTAAACGACGGCGACATTGAGGTAAGAGAAGTAGTCGGGCCAAAGCATTGGAACATGAAAGAAATGAATGAATGGCAACACTGGCCGAAAATAGAGGAGATAAAACTTGACGACCCTCGACACCTCAAAAATATCAAATACGGAGATATCGCTATGTTGTGGAAAGCTAATGGAATTTTAGGGTCCAAGATTTACTGATAGGAACTGAGATGGCGAACGTGAAGAAAGGCCAGCTCACTCGGTCACCCCAGTGGTGGCGGCATTTGCGATCATGGAAACGAATATTCTGGAAGAAAGAACGCAAGGCCGCACAGCGAGCGGCAGCAAAGGAGAGAGGAACCATGAACTTTGATGATCTGGATAAAGCCTTGGCCGCGGGAGAACAGCCAGGCTTTGCCGAAACCATTGATGGGATATTTGTCTGTTACTACCCTGGCAATAAATACATCACACTTGATGGTGATTTCACCGTAGACGCTCTGCGGGAAGTTATCGCGTTTGTGGAAAAGCATTCCACCTTACCAAAACTGCCTGAATAACAAGGAGGCGAAGTGATGCGTGCGGAAAGAGAAGTTGACGACGACGAGCGGCGCGAGGCCATAGATCAGCGCAGGGCGCGACGCCGCGGATCGGGTTGTCTATGCGGTTGGCCTGACCTTCCTGGCCGATGCCCAGGTGCCGCGAACTGCCCGATGCACGGCGAGGACTTGGGGCTAGAGAGGAGAGACTAAGATGACGAAGATCGAGGAGGTGGCGCGGGCCATCGGTACGGAACTTAGCGCACAAGACTATGTGCTGGTAACAGACGGCAACCTGACGGACGTTATCGTTGACGGTCACTTTGATTTAGAAAAGGTTGCCATCGCTGCGATGGTGGCGCTGCGAGAGCCTAATGCTGCCATGATAGAGGCCGCCGTTGACGCAGATATTCCAGGTGGGAGGTGGGGCGAGCCCGGATTCCGGGAAAGCCGCATTGATGAAAAAGATGCGCCTGTCATTTGGCGAGCCGTTATTGATGCCGCGCTTGCGGAGCATAAGCCATGAGAACGGAAGAACGGGCGAAGGTCGACGAGATTCAGGCATGGAAGGTGGCGTTTGAGCAGTGGAGCACCAACTTGGAGTTAGGCGAGCACGCTGGCTATGCTCAAGCGGCATTTGAAGCAAGCTGGAAAACCCTTTTAGTTTACCAGGCAGCAAACGGTCGGGCCGCCATCGCCGCCGCTGAGAATGATGCGCTGGAACGGGCGGCTGAGGCCGCTAATTGGTATGCCGTGAACGGACCATATGGGGACGCGAAGCGCGCCACTATTGGCGAACATATCCGCGCCCTCAAACACAAGGACGTCAGCTAACCCCACCTCGGGGCCAGAACTATCCCAATCATGGGGCCAGACAGAGCCGAACGTGGCTCGAAAGGAGACTACAATGCTTACGATTAATCTTGAGAGAGAACAGCGAGCCAACATGCCAAACCGCTATAAACGCATAGGTCCGGAAGAGTTATCGGCCGGGCTAGACTGTCTCGGGCTGACTGCTGGCAAGTTCGCCCGACTGGTCGGGACGCAGCGGAAGCGCGTGCTGCAATGGCTCGAGCCCAGCGACGCAAAGGGAGAGGACATTCCTCACAACGTGAATGCGTTGCTGCATTTGATGCTGTCGGATCCAGAAAATATGAACCGGCTGCTGGTATTGGCCGACGAATATATTGAGGAAGAAGACGCGGAGTAACCAGAACGCAAAAAACCGGCACCACCCCAGCTAAGGGGCGATGCCGGTCAAAACTTTTCCCCGCTGAGGGGGACAGTTTTAGGTGTTGCGCCAAGCCCTCTTCTTATCCGACCAACGTAGCATCCACAGGAGAAACCACAGCCGGAACGGTAGGCGCTTTTCGGTCCTGAACAACCGGGAATGTTCGATCAGTAGCTTGAACAACAATCGCTGGTGCCAAGGCAATTGGGATTCATAGCTTTTCATAAGAGGAGTAACGCGGAGCGACTCAGGCAGTTCCCTAAGCAGTTTCGCCATATCGTCCGGCAACGGTTCGGAGAGGACCGCCTCGGACTCGCGGCGCATCTCGCGGCCCACCCCCATTAAGGTCTTGAGGTCAATCGTTGGTTCCGGTTCCCCGGGCGGCGCCGAGTGATCGGTCATAACGATTACTCGTCCTTATTATCGTCGTCGCCGTTCTTGACCTTCTTGTCCTTTTTCTTCTTCTCCGGCTTGGCCTCGGGCGCGGTGGCCTTGTCGTTAGCGCAGGCGATCACTTCAACGCCGCTGTCCTTCAAGAATTTCTTGATGTCTGATAGTGGGACAGAGAAGCTAAAGCCGGGCGGCCCAGAGCGAACATTAACGCCGACGAGCTTTCCCGCGTCGTCATAAAGCGCGCCGCCAGAGTTGCCACCAACAATTGGTGCGGAGTGTTGGACTAACCCATGTTCACCGTTGTCGGTGAGATCGCCGAGCTGTCCGGCTATATTTAGATCGTGATATGAACGCTGCAAACTCGATACGATGCCGCTCGTTAGCGTGGAATACAGCTTGGAGAACGAGTTTCCGACAGCGAACACCTTGTCGCCACGTCGCAGGTCGTCACACGCCAGACCGGAGCCTTCGCCGGTCATCTTTGTCTGAACCTCCAGCAGAGCAAGGTCCAAAGCGCTGTCGGTGGCCTTGATCTTGAACACATAGCTGTTGCGCTGGATTTCGCTTGGTCCCGAGAACAATATTTGCGAGACCGTGCCGGGGCGGGCGACTCTAATTTTCTCTTTGTGGACGATGCCGTCATCGCCAATCTTCTCGTGCTCGACCACCTCATACTGGTCGCGGATGCATTGGTTGGCCGTCAGAATGTAGCCGGACTTCGCATCGATCATTGTGGCGGAGCAGTTGTCGTTGACAAGAAAATTGGTCTGGTCGATCTGCTTGTTCATCTGCGTGAGGTCCCACGCCGATGCGGCTCCGGCAATGCAGAACGAAAGAAGGATGGCACCAAGCGTGGCCTTTACTTTCAGCATAGCTTTATCCCCTTGATTAGCCGCGTTGGCTAAGATGAAATTGTTCCTGTACCAGATGGTCGATCTGTTCCAAGAACGTGTCGGTGTAGCCAGAATTATCGATTGTGATATTGGCGGGTACGACTTGAAGTTCGGAGGCGTGGCCCCCAGCAATACCGACTCCGGGTCGGTTGGCGCGGATGCGGACAACTTTTCCGCCGAGGTCGGCTATCGCCATCGCCTCGTTATAGAAGCGACAATCCGGGGCAACGATGCCGACTCCTTCTGGCGCCTCGGAGACGCGATGCTTCCAAATCCGAATCCAAATATCTTGGCAGATCGAATTCCTACCAAACTCGGTTCCCAAAAGTTGCATGAAGAGTCGTGGCGTTTTGCCGCCGATCAGATCACACGGCAGTTCTTTCTCATCACCCTCAATCTGATTTTCGGTCAACCCGAGGGTGCGAGCCATATCCTTCAACGCGCCGGCAAATCGTACTAGCCGAAAACCGTAATGCTCAACGAGATGCTGAGCCGCAGTGTCTTTGCCGCAACGCGCCACTCCGGTGAAGCCAATAACGGTACGCATGGGTTATTCCGACGCCAACACGATTGCGGGATCCAGGAAATAGATCGGCTTCTCGGCCGCGCCGAAATAGGCGATCTCCTCCGCGACGCCGCGTGACACTTCCCATCCCTCCATGCCGACGACGACTAGGCCGTATGCGCGCGGCATGAAAAGGTGATCGACCGTCATCCAGAAGTCATGGTCTGTCGGTTTGATTCCGGAGCGGTTGGAAATCTCATGCGACACAGTGATCGGGCAAAAATGTTTAATGCCAGCGAGACTCAGTTCCTCGCTGATGTCGGTGACAAGAACGTAGGCGGCGTCCATGCCGTCAATAAATTTTGAATATGGCGAAGAAAGATAAAGCCAGCCAGGTAAGTCTTCCAACTCATCAAGCCCGGTAACGCGCAGCATCTCGCTGCCATGCAAACGCATGTTCATCGCCACTCCAATTGTTGATCTAAAACTTCGCCATCAATCCAAGGTTGGCGAGTGTGTACCCAGCGAAAACGAGAGACATCGGGTAACTACCCTCAACCGCTTCGTTAATCGCGATACCGGCATAGGCAAGAGTTACGAGGGAAAGAAGAAGGATACTCATGTCGTGCATTGTTTTTTCTTGGGGCGCAGCCGAACGACCTGCACCCTGCCGCCGCTATGCACATCCATGGCAATGCCAGCCTTCACCGCTGTTACAGCGTCTGCTCCGATGCGCAGCGCAGCCAGTGCATATTTCATCCCGCTGCCGATCGCGGCATAGTCTTCGGGCCATCGATCCCAAATATAACCTTCAAAGAGATAAATTTTCCCGTCCGGCCTGACGTGGATGGCCTTCATCTCTCGATCTTGCGGGATATTGGGCTTGCGGTTTTTCTTTAATGCATCGAGCAGCAGAAGCCCGGCTTCATTGTCACCGCTGGAACCAAATAAACTCCCGTCCGACAATCTCCAAATCTTTTTGCATTTGTCGGTCCACACAAAATTCTTCTCGGTGAGGCGAGAATCGGAAGCCAGAACCTTTTTTGCAAACGCTATTGTTGTCACTTCTCACCGTCCCGCCGCATATGTTACGCACGCGCTCTGATTTATTTGGCTATATTGCCGGCGTCTAGCATCGCAACTCGTACCCGCCCAATCTCACCAAGTTCTTTGTGATAAGTGATCGCCTGCAATGACCGACCGGAGAGGAACCCGGCTCCGTAATGCCATGCGTCCTGCGGGATTGGAGCCTGATGAATTTCAGATATAACGCCGTTGCCTTCAGTCGCTATCTTTTCAGTATGATGTAGATGGAAGCCGTGGATATACCGATGCTTGGTCCGGCCCCATTCTTCGGGGCGGCGATGTGCCATAATCGCTGCCATTTCCTTGAGCTTGACGGTATGGCCGTGCGTCGCTCCTATGAACACCTTCCCAAACGGATACCAGAAGAACAGCGATGGATCGACGTCCACTGTGACGCGCGGTTCATTGCGATACCATGCAAGTAGAAAATAGGCGATTGACGCGGCCGAGTGTTCGTCGTGGTTTCCCGGCAGTACGCGTACAGTGACGTGGCCGTGACGACGCAGATTTGCATCAACGGTACGGACCATCAGATGGCTAGCGGCCAATAGGACTTTCTTATATCGGCCATCAACATCGAGGGTATTTTTTGATTTGGCCGTATGATTATCAACGTTGTCGGCATGCAGCAGATCGCCACCGCTCAAGACAATTGCGTGGCCAGATCGGGGGGAACGAGCGACCACATCCTCGACGCCGCGCCCAATGGTTTTCTCTGCAATCTTTAGGTCCCAGTTTTCTCCGCCTACTTCCTTAGACCAGGAAAACATACCGAAATGCCAATCTCCACACGGGAATAACGTGAGGAGATCCTTGGATGTGGCGGCGGGAACCTTAATTGGCTTGGCGCACGGTTTGAAATCGGAGAACGCAGTCTTGAGATACTCAACCGTTTCGCGGGGGTCGCGCGCGCCCGGTCTCCCCATGATGTGTTGGTGGAGAACGCGGCCCTCGGCGTCGACCAGAGCGGTGACGCCCTTGAGTCGAAGCCCTTCCGGCATCTCAAAAACTGGGCCTGGTTCGCGAACCTGCTTGACAGAAGTACTGCGTACCTCCCCGTCGGGGCCCGTATGCGTTGATGTCTGTTTTACCTCAAAGCCAGGAAGGACTGGCTTGTAGCCCATAAACCCGCGCAGCGCGGCCACCTTCAGCCTGCTACTAAATGTCTCCCGCGGAATTCCGGCGGCGCGAGACGCCGCACTCGCGTTTCCATGTTCGTTTAATAGAGCAACGGCCTCGTGCGCCTGTTCATCACTTAGCGGACGTTGCGACATAAACACACCCACGCGTTATTTCGGGACCGCCTAGACCAAAATGAGAGAGACTCCAGCGACTAGAAGTGTGATCGTAGATACTGAAAAGACACGAGAGGTTTTGCGTAACCCTAAAGCGGCAGAGGCGAGGGCAACCGTTCTGGCTGCCCCGGCTGTGACGCACAGGAGCATTCCGAAGATGGCGAGCATTGTTGTGGCCCGTATCCGCCGTGAGCTGCGAACAGAATTGCTGCCGCCGTGATCAGCGCGATGGTCAGGCTTAGATATTCGATTGGATCGGGGGCGCGCCCGTCTTCACTTGGCACGGCGTCAAAATACTCCAGCGGCGGTTATGTGTGAGTTCCTATTACGATGGCAGATAACACTAGGAAAACAATCGCCGTCCCGATAAGAATAGCGGTTGGCGTATCGATCATTTCAAAAATGGAGTGGCTCACAATTTGTTGTTTATGGTGGCCCAAAACACAGCCATTATACCAGTGACGACTACGGCCACTGCCGTGGCAAGACCACGTTTCTTGACCAGCTCAACGCTCTCTCGAAACGAGCGGAGCGCCGCAAAATCTTTCTGCATCGCGATGGGGTCGGCGGTATCTATCCCGAGATGGAGTAAAAATCCGGCGATTGCTTTTGTCGCCGCACGTTCCGCCGTGGCCTCAATTCTGTCCTCGGCGTGATCGGCCAATACTTCCTTGGCCTTATCGGACGCGACCTGCACCACGTCTTCCGCCCGTGACGCCGCTAATTGCAGCACGTCCTTCGCTGTTTCAGTCGACATTGTTTTATTCCCCAAAGGCCATCGCCAGGCGATACCTGTTTGCGCTACGCCCGACTATAGAGGGTCCTTGACGCGATGGATGCTGTCACGATGAATCGCATATTCAACGACGCGGCCACCATGCTGGGGCCAAGCCAGCACGACTAAGTTTCCGGCCAGAATGTCGACGACGAGAGCTTTCGGGCTGCCACTATTGAGTTCAACGATGGTTCCGACGCCGATGCGCGGCTCAGTGTGATCGATGTATGATTTGGTAAACACGCGCCAACGAGGCTGTGCCGCCATCACGACCCTCCCGGTTCACCGTAAAGCCGCGCACCAATCTGCTTCAGCATTTCGCGCTCCAGCCAAGACAGGCGCTCGTCGTCAATCAATACGACCAGAATGCCGCGCTCGAGAAACCCGGCGGCCTTCACGGATTCCTTGTCGAAGGCCGGGGCTGATCGAAACGAGGTGCGGAGCGGGCCGGGCATGACGACGTTAAACCAGAACGATATTCACGGCGCGTGGGCCCCGCTCGCCCTGCTCAACATCGAATTGCAGGCGCTGACCAATCTCTGGCTCGCCCTTAAATCCGGCCTTTTTGAATTCCTTGATATGCGCAAATATGTCTACGCCGCCGTCGTCCGGCTTGATGAATCCAAATCCCGTTTGCTTGTAAAACTTCAAAATTCCAGCCGCCATGACAGCACTTAGTCCTTTGTGGTTAGAAGGTCAGACGGCACGGCCCTGTCGATCAGCGCCCTGAATGCAACAATGTTCGATTGCTTGTGGGCGATCGCGTTGGCCGTGCCGTCCGATTGGTAAATTAGTTTAACGTCTTTACTTCGATATCAAAGTGTCGCCAGCGGCATTCTGCGCCGACCGCGATGAACACTTCTGAAATGATCGCGTCGATCTCGCGCCGCCAATGATCCAGATACTTTCGAACCCGTGGCAGGTCAGGCACGGTATCGTCTACCTGCCATACCAGAGATTGAAGGATGTGGGTGTGCGGGATGAAGAACAGAACGTTGGTGGTAACGAGTTCTTTCCTCCGAATGATCACGAGTGCCGGGCCTTTTAATTTTTAGCGGTACTCTTTGAATCCTACTTCCCCTTTATAACTTCTTCTAAGGACTTGATCGGATGCCGAAACCAATGTCTTTTCTTTTTAACCGTTACTTTGGGCGATGCGGGGAGAGTTGGTTCGGTCTGCGGAGTTGATGCAGGGACAGTGACTTGCGGGGTAGGCACGACGTGCTGTGTCGAAACTGGCGAGTGCGTTGCTTTACGTGGTGCAGTTTTTACGACTTCCGGTTTAGAGACAATTTGACTCACTCCAAACCAGTACTTCGTATCATTGGCAGCGCAGCCCGCCAAAAGGAGAACACTTGCCAATAAGATAAACTTCTTCATTACATTGCTCCTTCAGTCGTGGCGCGGTGACTACTGATCCAGAAATGCGTTACGGATGGCCCTGGCCACGGCTCAGCTTCCGATCGGCGCGCTTGTGTTTCGACCTGCTCGCCTTGGAGTCGCCGATGCTCGTCCTCTTTTTTGTGGTCTGCGTGAAGGTAATTTTTTGGTTGCTCGGCTTTGCCATGACAAAGGCCTTTCAGAATCCATACACGAGTCTGACGAACGCAAAATGCTTCGCCATCTCGGCGTCACGCTGATCACCGGCCGGGTAAAACCAGCGGACCAAAATCTCGTGACGCCAGAGAGCCGCAGATTTCATCGCGACGATCCATTTCGGCATGGCTCTCTCCTAATGGATTAGGTGGAGGTGATGGGCGCGGTCATCGGCGGCGATGCAAAAATCACAAATCCACTGAAGCCAACGCGTAAAAGAGCCGGCGGAGTGTGAGCGGGCCATGGCGTTACCCGATCAGATGCAGATGAAACAGAATGCGCAGGGTCAACATGCGCAGGCTCTCATGGTGGCTGAATGGGATAAGGCGTTTGGTCACGGCGGCTCTCCCTTTGGTGGTTGCGTTGACGGAAGTGGTCGCCGCCCCGGTCTTCCAATGGTGAGTGGCAAAATGCAAAACCCGCCTTTTGGGGGCGGGTCGGGGGAGGCGAATCACTAAGCAATGTCGGGAAGGCTAGTACCGGAGAGTCCACCCTGTCTAGTGCGAGTCCGTCATCGACACACCTAGATGTAGCTATACAACCCCAGCCTAATGGCTTGGTTCCATTGGGTTCCAATTTATTTTACATCAGTCAGATGTGGACGCTATTCATGCACCTAATCGCTAACCCGTTGAAATGGCCGGTTGTTTGTCCGCTTATCCTCACTTCGCAAAGTGAGTATAAATCCACTGGCGCCGGCCACCCTAACTACCGGCCACCATTACCGATAGCGGAACGTCGACCTCGTAGCTCACGCCCTCAGGCTCAAATCTGATCCTCGGTGACGTCCCGAAGTCCTGTGCCGCCGCCTTTTCGAGCACGATGTGACCAAAGCCTCGGCGGGTCGGAACGGCGACAGGAGGCCCACCGCGTTCCTGCCATAGGAACTTGAATCTCATCTCGGAACCCATGCCCTCAATCCCCCAGCGGATTGCGACATTGCCGTCCGATACGGATAGCGCCCCGTATTTGATGGCATTGGTGGCAAGCTCGTGCACAAGAAGAGTGAAGGTTTGCGCTACCTTGGGGTTAAGGATAACCCTGGGGCCAAGGGTCTCGACTTGGTCGGGGAAGGCTTCGATCTCGAGACGGACGATCTCGGCCAAATCGGCGCCCCTGAAATCCTCCATCATGAGCGCCGATTGGCTGCGTGCGAGCGCCTGTATGCGCTGCGTCAGCACTTCGCGCGCCTCAGCGAGCGTTCGCGTCCCAGACAGGCTACGTGACGCAATCGCTTGAACCACGGCCAACATGTTTTTGCCTTGGTGCACGAGTGCCTTGATGAGGAAGTCTTGGTGCTGTTCGGCCTTCTTGCGCTCGGCAATTTCGCTTTGAAGGCGGACGTTCAACTGTTCAGCGGCTTCTGTGAGTTCATGCTGGCGCAGCGATCCGAGCAGTAACGCCTCGTTCATCGCGATCGTCTTTTCGTGGAATTCCGCAATCTCAGTCACTTGACATTACCCGTCAGTCGCCAGCCTCGGCCTCATTTTATGCACTGTCGCGCCGGTCGCAACCTTCGCTTGATACTCCGCTACGAATTCGCCGAGCCGGTCGACAATTCTCTTAGCCTCAGCGCCTATCTCGATCAATCCCATATCGGAGTTCATGGTCATGCCGAGGTCCTCGGACCCGTTCGTTATCAGAACATAGAGTTCGTAGTCGTCGAGATCGGCGAGTGTCATTGGCTGTGTTCCCTTGCGTCATGCAATTCAATCTTGACCGCACCGGTCACCGTCTCGGTAAGAAATCTGTCTCGGGCCATAGATTGATCTTCGCAATATCGGATGACGACCCCAGACACGTCGTCAACAGTCAGGCATTTATTTTGCTCAATACCGTCTAAGAATACCGTTGCCTGTTTTCCTTTCGCTATAATAGCGAGATACGGCTCATAGCCCGGGTCCGCCTTGTCCATCGAGAAACGCATGCCTACTCCGAATCTGGTAGCGTGGTCTGCCGGGAAAAATGAAGTTCTGACGTCGGAAAATAATGAAACCAAAGGATAACTGACCACGACGCGGTTTCGACGCCATACACGGCGGCTAATATCAGGTCGAAGCCATGCTTTGCGGTGAGGTAGCTATAGAGCAAGATGCAGCCAGCGAAGATGGCCCACGCAATACTTACAGGCGTTCCCGTGGATCCTCCTTTTCGGAACGTAACGACTGCGGCTGGAACGGCGGCAAAGGCGAACGCGGCGCCCCCAGCGATACCAAGAATCTCAATCATTTTGCGACCCGCTCCCTCCATCCCATCTTCAGCGCCGCCTTCAACAGTTGCGCGTCGATGGCCGCTCTTAAGTACTGACCTGATACAAAAACAACCTGGCTCATCTCATTGCCATTCCGTGTGGCATACCCGCGCATACCGTGCCGACCTATCTCCTGCACCAGGGAGAAGCTTTCGACCTGCACCAGATTCAGGCGCCCCCAACTCACCAGGGAATCGACAGCTCGCTGCGCCAGCGGGGCTGAACCTTCGGGACGTAGGGCCGGAAAAGGGCGCGCCGACTTGCCCGGCCGGTGCCGCGCCGCCTTCATCGTTTCATATCGCTGCGCCGCTGATCGGAGCCGATCTGGATTCGTCTCTTGGCCATTGATGTCTGCTTGGGCCTGCTCAAAGTAGGCCGAGATCAATCCCTCAAGCGCGATAAGCGTTCTGTCCTTACGCGGCACCCCGGCATAGAATCCGACCAGGGCGTTGAACGCCACGGTAAAATCATTGGTGACGCTGGTGTGCTGTTTCCCGCCCGCCGCATGGACCTTGCG
>OCZT010004177.1_pt1 | contig 14626 bp, 8 predicted proteins | sample 1539031 | NCBI WGS metagenome assembly OCZT01 (sample SAMEA3539308, study PRJEB22396) | soil metagenome | biome: tundra; feature: field; material: soil | place: USA | collected 2010-05 | depth 0.15 m
GTTGAAAAAGGCATTTGTAAAAGATGTTCTGGCAGAGCTTCCTGATGAGCCTAAGCCTCCCTACAATACAATATCATCAGTAACGAGAATACTCGCCGGTAAGGGATATCTTAAGTTTAAAGCATATGGGAAAACATATGAGTATTATCCGGCTGTTACTCAGGCTTATTATCGAAAATTAAAGCTCAAAAAAATATTATCAGGTCAATTTGGCAATTCACCTGCATCACTACTTTCTTTTATTATTAAAGAAGAGAAATTGAGTAAAGAGGAAATAAAAAAGCTTAAAGAGATAATTAACGAAATTGATTAAAATAAAACTCATTAAATAGCCACTTTGATTGGTACTGTTAGGGTGAAAAATAAAAACTCTTAATTATGAAAAAAACTATTCTTCAACTAGCTTTCTTAATCCTCCTATTATGCCTGTCTGCCTGCAATAGACCATACGAAAAATGTACAATTTCGGGTAGGATAATTGGAAGATCAAGTACTTCAATGATTTTAATAAATGCGTTAGATAGGCCTGATCCACAACAAGCAAAAATTCATATACAAATAAAGGACAGCACTTTTAGTTATGAATTTACTGCAAATCCAAAACAAGCTTACTGGCTAATTTTTGAGGATGATTATTCATCCCCAACCGGATTAATTCCAATCACAATCTTTCCTGACAAAGAAAAAATAGAATTAATTCTCCACGACTCTAAACACATTGCTCAAAATAAAATTTATGGAGGAAAACTTAACAGCCAGTTTGCTCTATTTACAAAAGAGTTAGAATCAAAGTTTGATCCCTTAATGAAACCTTATAATGATAGCATTCAAGTTCTAATGAAGCTAGATAAATATCTATCTGATGAGAGCAAGGAATTAAACAAGAAGATGGAAAAGACACAGAACCAGGATTCTCTTATTGTTATATATAAAAAGTTTGACAATCTTGGAGATAATGCTTACACAGAGCCTGTAAAAGAAATAAACAGACATCTCGACTCTATTTACAAAGAAAAGTATTCTTGGTGTTACAATTACTATGATCAAAATCGAACAATAGTATCTTACTATCTTATTTTAAGAGAATTAATGGATTATAACTATAATAATAAATATTCCGATTTATTAAAAATGAAAAATCTTGTCAAGAAAATTTCTGCCAAATATACAGATCATCCTTATAACAAGACTGCAGACGATTTGATTGATGCTTTTGATAAGATAAAAGTAGGAGGTAAATTTATTGATTTTGTTCTTCCTGATCTTAATGGAAACAGCATCACATTATCTAAGTCTATTGAAGGTAAGATTGCTCTTATTGATCTTTGGGCATCTTGGTGTGGCCCTTGTATTGCTGCCAGTAGAAGCATGATTCCCATTTACAATGAATATAAAAACTTAGGTTTTATTGTTATTGGAGTCGCTAATGAGATTGACAATACAGATCAATTGAAGAAAACTTTAGAACGTGAGCAATTTCCCTGGATAAATCTGATTGAACTCAATAATGAAAATAGAATCTGGTTCAAGTATGGAATACCTGGTGCAGGTGGAGGAACATTTCTAGTAGACAAGGACGGGAAAATACTTGCACTCAAACCCACAGCTGAAGAAGTTAAAAACATCCTGAGTCAAAAATTAAAATTATAACGCAAGCTAACTCGAACGGTAAGGCGGCGGCCACAACACCATGACTGCCAACGCGAAAGCAAGAGTTTTGCAGCCCGTCCCTGCAACCATCCCTGCGCTGCAAAACACATGTTTTTTTGCTTACCCGAACTCCGCCGTTTAGACAGCTTTATCATGACACGAAAAAACCTTTCCGTTTACCGGGTCTTTGCCATCTCTTAAGTAACTACTTTATTAAAGCGTTGAAATTTAAGCTTTTAACTAGTTACTCATTTTGGGGCCATATGAAGCCATACTGAGGGACTTGACAACTTTATCATAGCATTACAACTCCCGCCCGTCTACCGGACTGACAAAATTAATACCTGAGGCAGCTGATACCGCCAAATACATGTTTTTTTGCCTTTGCTTGACTACTAAACAATGACAATCCTCCAAATAAAAACTTATTCTACACCTTTTATTCAATGAACTTTTTGATATCTAGACGGTTACAAAACTTAACATAATCCTTATGGACAGCATTTATGCAACTACAATCCGAAGTTCATCGATTCAGTTTTTGGAAACATTGTACATTCTTAACAATTCAAAAAATATTGAGACAATTCAAAGCCGAATCGAATTTTTTGAAACTGTGATTGATAGATTAAGAAGTCTTATTAATAATCCAGACTACAAAAATTTGACACAATTAGCAATTGACGACTATAGTGTAAGATACTTTAATCGTATTCCAGGTGAATCTGATATATCGAAACTTACAAGTCCTCATAGTTTTGATTTAGAAGTCTATTGCATAATTTCACTAATAAACGGCTTTAAAAGATATTTTGAAGAACAATTAGATGAAATTGAATTTTTGAAAAGTAATTCTTCAAAGGAAAAACGAATTTCAAAGGTTATTCATAATATATTATCGGTAAAGAACTACCTTCAGATGAAGTTCTCTGAATCAAAATCATATGAATCCGGAATTGAAGAAATAGAAAAAATGGCGAGTAAAATAAAAATTATCCATGAAACAATTTGATCAAAATTAAGTCAAAAAGTAAATGCTATCTTAGACAAGTGTTATGGCAATTTAAGTTCCAATTATAGTCGATTATATACCAACAAATTTATTTAGGTAGGCAATTAATTAAATACAAGCTAGATATGGAAACCCAACTGCAGCAAGATCTAAAAGTTGATTTCATTTATTCTCAGGTAATTAGTTTTGCAATGCAACAAAATCACATACCTGTTATTCGAAAATTTCTTATCAATAATTCAACAGAAAATGATATTCAAAATATTAATGTTGATTTAAATTTTGAACCTGAGTTTGGGAATCCCGTATCAACAAAAATATTGTTACTTAAAGCCGGTGAATCACTTCAAATAAATAATTTTGATCTGAGACTTTCACCAAAGTTTCTTTCTGAACTTACTGAAAGAATATCTGGTTCAATAAAACTAACCATTCAAAGTGAAGATATCGTTCTTTTAAAAAATGATTATTTAATTGATGTTTTAGCCTTTGATCAATGGCAAGGACTTACCATTTTGCCAGAGACAATTTCCTCATTTATTACCCCCAATAATCCACAGATATCCAAAATTATTTCAAGAGCCTCTGAAATTTTAAACAAGTGGACAGGTAATCCATCTCTCGATGAATATCAAAGTAGAAATCCAGATCGTGTCAAAAAACAAATGGCTGCAGTGTTTGAATCAGTCAGAGAACTTGGTATAGTATATTGCACTTCACCAGCAAGCTTCGAAGATTCTGGACAAAGGATCAGGATGATTGATATGTTATTGAATCACAAACTAGGCACTTGTCTTGATTTGTCATTAATCTATTCTTCTTGCCTGGAAGCAATAGGAATAAATTCAATTGTTGTATTTATTAAAGGACATGCTTTTGCAGGTGGGTGGCTTATTGATGATTCTTTTCCTGATAGCATTAATGATGACCCTACCCTCTTATCAAAAAGGATAGCCGATGGCATTAATGAGATTCTATTAGTAGAAGCTACTTGTATGAATTTTGGAAATACAAATGCCTTCGATGATGCAGTTAGATCTGCTAATTACCATTTAGCAAAAGGTGAAGATTTTATATTATTTGTTGATGTAAAACGATCCAGGTTTGCAGGTATTAGACCGCTTCCACAAAGAATCAAAACCGATCTTGGATGGGAATTTAGCAATGAACAGAAGTCTGTTACTTTCAGCACTGTACCAGAAGAAATATTCTCTGATAGCAATTTGGATCAAAAGGAAAAAGAGTTTTCAAAACAACAGCTCTGGGAACGTAAACTTTTAGATCTCAGCCTCCGAAATAATTTGCTGAATACCAGAATAACAAGAAGTACTATTCAATTAATTTCAGTTAGTCTTAACAAACTTGAGGATGCACTAGCCGCCGGTGAAGAGTTTCAATTATTACCAAAGCCTACTGACTGGGAAAATCCCTTAAGGATGGCTGGCGTTTATCAAGCTTTAAATCAGACAGATCCAATAATTGATTTAGTTAAAAACGAGTTATCGCAACGGCGACTTAGGACTTATCTTACTGAAGTAGATCTTGTTAAAGGCCTTACTAACGTCTATAGATCGTCGAAATTGTCAATGGAAGAAAATGGGGCAAATACTTTGTATTTATGTTTAGGACTTTTAAAGTGGTATGAAACATCAGTTAGTGAACAACCAAGATTTTCCCCGTTGTTACTATTACCTGTAGATATTATAAGAAAATCAGCGCTTAAAGGATTTATTATTCGAAGCAGAGAAGAAGATACGTTGATGAATATCACGCTTCTTGAAATGCTTAGGCAGGATTTTAAAATAAACATTCCAGGTCTTGATCCATTGCCAATAGATGAAAGTGGAGTAGATGTTAAAAGAATTTTTAACATATTTAGACAAGCCATCATGGTTCAAAACCGATGGGATATTGAAGAACAAGCTATATTGGGCATATTTTCCTTTAACAAGTTTATAATGTGGAATGACATCCACAACAATTCTGATAAATTAGTTCAAAACAAAATTGTTTCGAGCCTTATTTCGGGCAATGCACAATGGGATGTCGAATTAAATCAATTTTCTACTGAAGATTTAGATGTAAAGTATCATCCAACAGATATTATTTTGCCTATTAATGCTGATTCTTCTCAGTTTGAGGCAATTAGTGCAGCAGGACAAAGCAAAAGTTTCATTTTACATGGTCCTCCTGGGACTGGGAAATCTCAAACAATTACCAATATCATTGCAAATGCGCTATATAATGGCAAAAAAGTTCTGTTTGCAGCCGAAAAAATGGCAGCTCTTTCAGTTGTTCAAAGAAGACTCGAAGCTATTGGGATTGCTCCATTCTGTCTGGAATTGCATTCCAGAAAATCCAAAAAGTCGGCTTTGTTGGAACAATTGAAAAGAACGACTGAAATCTTTCATAAAGCGCCACCTGATGACTTCAATTCTGAAGCAGAAAGAATATTTCAGGTTAGAAAAGAACTAAACGGATATGTCAAAGCCCTACATAAAAAGTATCCATTTGGATTTTCTTTGTTTGAGGCATTTTCCGGGTATTCGACTTTTCCGGAATATCCTTCTAATATAAAGTTTGAAAAAGGGATAATCGCTTCCCTAACTAAAGAACAAGTCAGAATCTGGACAGAACTTGCCGAAGAATTAAAAGCCGCAGGAATAATGTGCGGTGAACCACATAGTCATTTATTAAAAGAAATTAAAACAGAAACGTATTCATCGCAAACCAGAACAACAGCGAGTGTAATAATTGTTGAGTACTTAGAAGCCTTAAAAGTGTTGAAAAGTAGTTTGGATGAGGTTAGTAATTTATTTAATTATAACTCACCATTAAAACAAAGATCTCAGGTCAACGCTTTGAATGAGATTTGCAGACTATTGGTTTCCGCACAAGATATCCCTTCATCATTATTAAACTTAAATAATCTCGATGAATCTCTGAGAGTGATAGTTAATATCTCTCAAAATGGGATCAATCGTAACAGAATTAGAGAATCATTACTTAAAACTTTCAAAAGGGACATATTAGAGATAGATATAGAAAGGATTCAAGCTGAATGGCATGATACCTTAGGAAAATGGTTTATCCCTAAATTTTTAGGTCAAAATAAAATAATCAACTTCTTTAAGAATCTTTCATTAAACAAGAAGTTCGACAAGACGAGCATAGAAACAATATTTAATGATATAATTGAATATAAGAAAGAACAAAATCAGATCAATATTCATAGTGCCTTCATTGTTCCTATTCTAGGCTTAAGATGGCAAGAAGGAGACGGAGACTGGTCAGAAATTAAGAACGTTTGTAACGATGTCTTGAATCTTAATAATTCATTGATATCATTTACTGGTGATTCTGTAAACGTCACAACGTTAAGACAAGCTCTTTGTATAAACCTTAAAGAAGGACACAAAGCGTTCCTTTCAGTGCACAAATCCACACTTATAAACTATCAGGATTGTCTTAAACATATTCTTGAAGTTGAAAATAAACTATCTGATCTTCTAATTATTGACTTTGATAGGCTTGAACTTATTAATGAAATCTTTGTCGAAAATCTTCTACAACATTGTAATAATTGGAAAGTCGGCATTGAGTCATTACGTGATTGGGTTGGCTGGAATCAAATCAAAAATAAAGTCAAAAAAGCGGGTTTAGACCAGCTTGTTCATCATTTCGAAAAAGGGAACATTAAAGGAGGAGATATTGTATCCTTTTTTATTAAAAACTTGTTTCAAAACTGTGCTGAGTATATAATCGAACAGGATGATCAATTATCTTCCTTTAATGGAAAACTTTTTGAAGATAAGATTCGGAAATACCGTCAGTTCAGCAAGGATTTTGAAAAGCTCACAAAAGATGAATTGTATGAGAAACTAGCATCTAAGGTTCCTTTTTTCAGTCAGGAGGCTGCACAAAGTTCTGAGATTGGAATTTTACAGCGTAATATTCGGAATGGAGGAAGGGGTATGAGTATTCGAAAATTATTTGATACAATTCCTACTCTAATTACACGAATTTGTCCATGTATGTTAATGAGTCCCATATCTGTGGCACAATACATAGATGTTAATAATTTTAAATTTGACTTAATTATTTTTGACGAAGCCTCTCAGATGCCAACAAGTGAAGCTGTTGGCGCTATTGCCCGAGGAAATAATTTAATTGTAGTCGGCGATCCGAAGCAAATGCCACCAACCAATTTCTTTTCAACAAACAATATAGATGAGGAAAATATAGAAAAGGAAGATATGGAGAGTATCTTGGATGACTGCCTTGCATTGTCTCTACCCTCAAAACATTTACTTTGGCATTATCGAAGTAAACATGAAAGTCTTATTACTTTCAGTAATTCTCAGTTTTACGATAATACTTTATTGACTTTCCCTTCACCTGACGACCTGATAACCAAAGTTAAATTCAATCAAATTCCAGGATATTATGACCGAGGTAGAACTCGTCAGAACAGTTTTGAGGCCAAAGCTGTAATTGAGGAAATATTAAAAAGACTTTCTGACCCTATTCTTTCAAAGAAGAGTATTGGAGTAGTTACATTCAGCTCAGTTCAGCAGATCCTGATAGATGACATGTTGACGGAAGCATTCAAACAAAGACCTGATTTAGAAATAATTGCAACAGAAGCACTTGAACCAATATTCATTAAAAACCTCGAAAATGTTCAAGGCGACGAACGAGATGTGGTTTTATTCTCAGTTGGATATGGACCAGATAAAGAGAACAAAGTCAATCTTAACTTTGGTCCCTTGAACAGAGAGGGAGGATGGCGCCGACTAAATGTTGCAGTATCTCGCGCTAGGTATGAAATGATAGTCTTTTCTACACTAAAAGCTGAACAAATAGATATTACTCGCACATCATCATTAGGAGTAGCTGCGTTCAAAGCATTTCTTGAGTTTGCTGAAAAAGGGAAAAACTCATTGTCAATAGTTAATAAGAGCGGGAAAACGCAAGGATCTGGTTTTACTGAACAATTAGCAAAAAGCCTGAGAGAAGATGGGTTTAACGTACTAACAAATATAGGTAGTTCGGGCTTTAAAATTGATCTTGGAATAACAAATCCCAACGTTCCATCAGAATATAAACTTGGAGTGTTATGCGATGGTCAGAGTTATAGAGATTTAAAAACCGCGAAAGACAGGGAAATAATTCAGTCAGAAGTGCTCAACCTATTAGGGTGGAACATTCATAAAGTCTGGTCTTGCGACTGGTGGGATAATAAGGATAAAGTATTAAAGGAAATAAAACAGGCAATTCAGAACGTAAGCAATAATGATACAACGCCCGTTAAATTAGAGACTCAACAAGTTAAAGAAAATAGTGAAGCTCAAACACCTAACTATCAGGCCATCGTTAATGATAGCATTTCTCAAAAATCAAAATATAAAGCTAATTACATTCTACTCAGCCTACCAATGCATAGTTTTACTCCTCAATCTGATATGCTTAGCTTACCTCACTTTAAAGAAACAGTGAGTAATGATGTTCTTTCAATTCTCCAAACAGAAGCTCCAATAAGCAAAGAATTATTATGTCGTAGAGTGTTGGCAACTTGGTCTATTAGTCGTCTTGGTTCAAGAATTGATGCTTATTTCAATTCACTTTTTAGCCAAATGGGTATAAAATTTACCGGTGATGAAAGAAGATTTTATTGGAATGCAAATCAAAACCCTGAATCCTATTCTCAATACCGTATTTCTGAACTTGAATCTCAGAGACGTGATGCTTCTGATATTTCGCCGGAAGAAGTATCAAATGCAATACATGAAATTCTTGAAAATATGATCAGTCTCGATAGATCAGATCTTATTAAAGAAGCTGCTCGGATATTTGGTTTCAATCGTATTGGAGGTAATGTTGAATCATCTATGATTGAAGGAATAAGTAAGGCTGTGCAACGCGGCTTTGCAAAGATTGAAGAGAATCGGGTATTTCTAATTGAGTAACTATTTATTTATCATGATAAAGCAAAAAATCTACAACCTCGTCGAAAAAGGTTCTCATGGCTCTAAAATAAACTTATTGTTCGATTATTTTATAATCGTACTCATTATCTTGAATGTAGTTGCTATAGCATTGGATACTCTGACTGGATTATCGGAACCACTGAGGATCATGTTAAGGAAATTTGAGTTGGTTTCAATAGGAATTTTCACGATAGAATTTATCTTAAGAATATACGTTTCAGATATAACACATCCAGCAAAAACCAAAATGGCATCTGCTGCAAAGTTCATTTTTTCGCCTTTTGGTATTATTGACCTCTTAGCAATACTCCCCTTCTATATACCATATATCATTAAAGTTGATCTAAGATTCCTCAGACTAATTAGGTTAATCCGGTTCTTCAGAGTACTAAAAATTAGCAGATACAATTCAACGCTTAAACTTATTCGGGAAGTTTTAAAAGAAAAAAGAGCTGAACTTGGTATGACCTTTTTCGTTGCTGGTCTCTTTCTCCTTGTCTCTGGATTTGTAATGTTCAGTGTAGAAAATCCCGTACAACCCGATAAATTCCCTAATATCTTTGCATCAATATGGTGGGCGGTTGCAACTATGACTACTTCTGGTTATGGTGACATTTATCCCATCACAACTTTAGGGAAAATTATTAGCGGAATAGTTGCATTTCTAGGAATAGGATTAATAGCATTACCAACTGGAATTATAAGTGCAGGATTTATTGAAAAAATAAACAAATCTAAAGACGAAAAGAAGTCATATTTCTGTCCACATTGTGGAAAAGAGGTAGACCTTTAATAAATATGAAACTTTTCGACCCAGCATTTCTAGTGTTAGGCACCTCTGCAGCTATCTAAATTCCAATACTTAAACAAAAGTGCCAAACAAGTTTTCTAGCCCAATCCTGCAGTCTTCTCTTCACTGCAAAACACAAGCTTTTTGCCAACCCGGTCTCCTATATGACATCGATTAAGTAACTTTAGATTTTAAAAAAAATATATCTTAAGTTATATTATTGAACAAAAAAAATGATGCATACAATCTCAATTTACTTTGACAAACCAAAATCTTTTGAACCAACTAATATCAAATCTCTAGGAGGTATTGTTGGTCTGTATTTTATATTCACACAAAAAACTTTTATTCAGTATCCTTTTGACAAATCCAAGTTGCTTTATATTGGAATGAGCGAAAAGAAAACTAATAGTATTGGAAGCAGATTAGTGGGTCACTTTGAAGGCAAATCAAAAAATGTAGGGTTAGTGAACTATAGGAAAAAGGCCCCACTATTCTTCACCTACTTAAATTTTGAAATTCTAAAAGCCAATTGGGATTTCAGAATTGAAGATCTTGAAAGTTATTTCATTTTGAGTTTTGTTGAATTCCATGGTGTTTATCCAATTTGTAATAATAAGACGGGTGCAGAAATACATAGCAGTGACTTGAAAGTGAACTTGAAAATTGACTGGAACTATTTTAAAAAGAAAATCAATGGATAAAAAAGTGAAATCCGGAAAGGAAATCTTAGATGAGTTTTTTGCAAACATTTCCAGCCTTGAAAAAGTGGATAAAGAACTTGCAGAATCACTCGCAAGCTTATATCATCAAGGTAAGCTAACGGATACTAATGTAAAAAATGAAATCCAAAAAATTAGAGATAAAAATGCCAACAAAAATTAAAAATATTACGATAAAAGGGCTCCGAGGAGTTCAAGAAACATTGACACTCCCTTTATCTGAAAAGTCAATTCTAATTTATGGCGACAATGGGACAGGAAAGAGTAGCATTTCAGATTCTATTGAGTGGTTCTTTAATGATAAAGTCAGGCACTTATCCGAGGATTCTGAAATAGATTTCAAAGAAGCTCTAAGAAATTCCAGTATCCCAATAACAGATATTTCTTCTGTTGAAATGATCTTCACAAAAGCATCTATTAATTCAACAAAGTCACTTAGTTATAAAAAGGATAAGCTAGCAATAGATTTTTCAAATAAGACAGATGATTTCGATACTTACTTAGTCAGCACACAAAATGAGAATCTAGTTCTTCGCTATCAATTCCTTACTGAATTCATTGATAAAACTAAGGGAGAGAAACTAAAAAGTCTATCGGATGTGATTGGATTCTCTGAAGTAAATAAAACAAAGGAAGTTTTTAAGAAAGCCTACAACTCAATAAAAACTGATATCAAAAATCAGAATTATGAATCCCAAATTAATACTCAAAAACAAATTCAGGTTGAAAAAATAGGTGCTTCAATTGGAGTAGAACAGAATTTATTTGAGAAGGTGAATGAGATAATTACGCCTATGAAATTAGGTGTTGTTGTGAAATCATTCAAAGATATTGATTCGATACTAAATTTGCTTAAGGCACCTGCAAACACGAAAATCCTTAATGAATTAAGTTTCCTTGAAAATTGCAAAACTAATTTAACAAACTTGAAAAGTGAAATTGAGTTGCTAAATTCTGAATATGGAAAGTACTATAATGAGTTCAACAAAATTGCAGATGATGTACAAAGTATAATGCAAGTATTTTTTGCTGAATTACTTAAAGCGGCAAGTGTATTAATTGAAAAAAAATATCATAAGGATGATACTTGTCCATTGTGCTTACAGACAATTGGGAAAGAGGAATTACTTGAAAACATTCAGAAGAGATTAATAGAAATTGAAGAATCATCAAAAAAGAAAGCCAGCTATGACTCAGCTAAACAATCAATCTTAAAAATTTCAGCAGAACGAATAAATCGACTTAAGATTTTGAGTAGTGATTCACATTACATAGAAAAAACTTCTGAACCAATTAAACAGGCGATTGAGGTCTTAGTAACCAAGATAACCCTTTATGAAATAGAAGGAAACATAAAAGTAACATCTGGAAAAAAGATTTCCGAACCTACAAAATTAATTCTAAAAGAACCGGACTTTGAAATTCTTAATACTCTAAACGCAAAAATTACCTCTATTCAAGATGCTTTGAAAAAAGACAATAACGCAGTAATTTATTCAAATATCTCATCCGGAAAAGATGCTTTCCTACGTATAAGAAAATTTGAAAAGGAAAAGAAAATTCTTGAAGATCAGAGAGCATCCATGGAACTTATCTACAACGAATTTGTAAAGAAGCAGAAGGAAGGATTGGAGAATTTCATTACCACTTTTTCTGGAACGATAAATGAGTTCTACCAATTTATGAATCCCAGCGAGCAGTTTCAAGAACTGAATATTGTAACTATTGGCGAGGAAGATGAACTTAATGGAATCACTATTGAGTATAAATACAATGGCAATTGGGTCTCCCCACCACAAAAATATTTTAGTGAATCCCATCTAAACTGTTTTGGTTTGTCATTCTTTTTGGCGTCAGTAATCGCCTTTAACAAAGAAAACAAATTCATACTTTTAGATGATGTCATCTCAAGTTTTGATAGTAATCATCGAAAAAAATTTGCGGATTTGATATTTGAAAAATTTTCTGATTACCAAATTATTTTGATGACTCACGAAAATGAATGGTTTCAGTATGTAAGCCAATTAGCAAAGAGAAAGAGTTGGTTAATTAATGAAATTAAGTGGAGCGATGAAAGAGGAACTTTCTTGGAAGACGAGCCAATAGATCTAAGAAAAATTATTGAAATAAACTTAGCAAAAGGCGATATTGACTTATTGGGAAATCCCATCAGAAAGTACCTGGAGCATTCTCTTAAAGAAATTTGCGCAAATCTTGAAGTGAAAGTTAATTTTAGGTTCAATTCGTTGAATGAAAAACGTATGTCTGATGAATTACTCAATGAATTAAAATCTAAAATTGATAAAAGTAGTAGCGAATTAAAAACTCAGATGCCAATTATTGAAAGAATAATTGCTTCCAATATTTTGGGAAACTTACTTTCCCATGACAATCCATTTTCACCGAAAATAGGTGATCTTAAAGCTTTCTGGCTAGATTTAGTCGAAATGGAGAAATTATTTTATTGTCAAGAGCCATCTTGTAAGAAACCTGTTATAGTTAAACACTATGATACTGTAACAAAAAGAATTAGGTGCAGCTGTGGAAAAACAAACTATGACTGGAAGATGTGAAATAAAAATTATTTTACCTGAATTATATTTTGAAAGATAGACCATCCCTTCGCTGGTAGGCACATTTGCAGCTCACGCAACGCGAATGCCAATGCTAAATCTTAGGCTGCAAAAGAGCCTGCCAGCCCATCCCTACCTGTATGACTTGATTAAGGACTGGACAATAAAGTTCTCGTACATCTGGACAGTTTTAAAATTACCCTACACATAACTCGGTCGGTGCTATGAAAAGCATGATCCCGAGGTTCTGTAAAATTAAATAATAATCTTAAAAACTTCTTCTTATAAATTCTATAAAATCAGGCTGCTATAAGCGGTCAAGTATAATCTGCCGCAATCACATGTCATTTTTTATAGATAAGGGTGCGAAGGCTTTAATTTGTAATCTATTGCTACATGCCGAGTTTTGCGCTATCCCTAACTGGTAATGATTTTATAGATTTATATTTCTATTAAGCTACTCCTGTTACATAAGGTTGTCTGTTTTTCATTACATATCTTATTCTATTTAACAATTTACGGGCAACTTTGATTATTACTTTCTGCCCTTTATTATTAGTTATATGCTGTTGATAATATTGCATAAGAGCCGGATCCAGCCGTATGGCCTGCCAGGATGATTCAATTAACAATGTTCTGAGGTATTCGTTGCAGCGAAAGGTCATTCCTGCATTGTAAGATGACTCCCCACTCTGCTTTACCCTTGGAACCAGTCCGACAAAACTGCTTAGATGATTGATATGAGGGAAACGGTTAATATCACCAAGTTCGGTTATTAATGCTGACGACGTTAGCGGCCCTATTCCTGATATAGTTTTTAACAAAGAATATAACTCATTATCATACTCACGTATTCTTACCCTGATCTGCCGGCTTAAGGTAAGTATCTGTTGTCTGTGATATTCATAAGAGCTAATCAGATTGGAAAAAGCATCCTGACCACTAAGAGTCTTCATCTTTATCTGTTTTAACCAGTCAATATATTTTAAGGTCCATAAACTATTATCATATTCAAGGGGGATTGAAATCCCATAGTATTGAAGAAAACTTTTTATCCTGTTTTTACTTCTTCTTAAATCACGCATTAAATAGAACCTTGTCCTGTTTAAACTTCGTAGCTCTTCCCTATCCCTGTCAAAAATGTGGATTGCTCTGAGTAACCCTTTTTCGAGCGCTCTGGCAATCTTTCGACTATCGACTGGATCTCGCTTCTGAAGCTGATCTTTTTGGCTTGAGGGTATGTCTGCTGCGTTAATAACAATATTCTTTATTCCAAGATCATTAAGCGCACGATGAATTCCGTAACCACAGAAGCCTGCTTCGTAGGCGCTGTAATAAGTTCCTCCCGGAAACATCTTTTGAAGATAATTATACAAAGCCAGGGGATCGGGAGGCTGCGTAAAAGTCCGGTGTTCCATTCCTTCAACGAGGATTGTAACACTCCAGCTCTTCTTATGAACATCTAGTCCAATGTAAAGGTCTTTGCCTTTGAAATCGATTTTTTTTGTAACTTGTGTTTGCATAGTCTCTCGTATTTTGTTTTCGTACAATAATTTACAAGAATTATTGATAACGCACCTGAGACTATGCTTTTATCATATGTGCTTTAATTAATTGCCTTTTGCAACCTGGACTACTTCTCAATTCATGAGAAAATCTATGCGAGTCAAATCTATACCGCTTAGCAAATTTTGTGGCACCCGGACTGATCCTGCTGCCGAGACAAAGTCAATAGGGCTGCCGGTCGACGCTCAGTTGTCATGGTTTTTGCACGCCACCTAGACAACTTTATCGTGACATGACAAATCCTGCCCACATATCTGGACCACGCCATCTGGACAGTTTTATCGTGACACCAAATATTCGTCCATCTATCGGGACTTTGCAAA
>OCZT010004178.1_pt1 | contig 14625 bp, 12 predicted proteins | sample 1539031 | NCBI WGS metagenome assembly OCZT01 (sample SAMEA3539308, study PRJEB22396) | soil metagenome | biome: tundra; feature: field; material: soil | place: USA | collected 2010-05 | depth 0.15 m
TTATTCCTTATAACTCAGGTATTGGTAATATAAAATCAACACTGCATGCGCCAAGCCTATTGGTAGGCGGCGGTTACACCACTTCCCGTTCTGATAAAAATACTTTTACTTACCTAAGCATTTTGGTAGATGTAATAAAAGATATAAACTCTCCTTATGTAGATGGCTATGGAAATCTTCTTCCAATTATAAGAGCAGGAATAAATATTGGGTTGAACAGAGGGAAGAGAAAATAATTATTTTATCTTTTTTACTAATTGTTCTCCAATTTTTCTGGCTGTTTTTACAGGACGTACAGATTAAAATCTTTTCCCAAAATTGTGGTAAAAAGAATTTTTCTCATAAGTAGCGTTTAATTTAATTACTCCTAAGCTACAGAACTTTTTTACAAAATATCTTCTAATTCAATCGGATTATTTATTATCGTCATTCTCTTCACAACCGTATCATATAAAAATTTTTCTTCCTCCATTTTTTTCATGTGTGCAATAAGATGATCGTAAAATCCATCACTGTTTAAAAGAAATATTTTTTTATCATGAATGCTTAACTGGTTCCATGTAAGCATTTCAAAAAATTCATCTAATGTTCCATAGCCGCCGGGTAATATCAGCGCTGCATCACATTTTTCATACAACAAAGCTTTTCTTACATGCATATCTGTTACTTCATGCAGTTCCGTTAAACCCAGATGCTGGTGTTCCCATTCAACCAGTACTTTAGGCATAACACCAATTACTTTTCCTTTCTTTTCCAATACCGCATTGGCAACAGCACCCATAATACCTTTGGTACTTCCGCCATAAACAAGTGTTATATTTTTTTCTGCAAGAATATATCCTAATTGTTTTGCATGTTCAACATACAAAGGATTGTTGCCTGTTTTAGAGCCGCAGAAAACTGCCAAAGATTTAATTGACATATTTTTATTTATCTTGAATTAAATTCAAAAGTAATTAGATAATATGTCTCCAATAATGTTGTTTTCGTTTGTGCTCGGCTATTTTATTATCCTGCTTATTGTAGCCAACCGCACTTCCCGCAATTCAAATAACGAAAGTTTTTTTATCGGTAACAGAAGCTCTAACTGGATGCTGGTTGCATTCGGTATGATAGGCACTTCATTGAGTGGGGTTACATTTGTCAGCGTTCCCGGCGCAGTTGGTAAGGAATCATTTGCATATTTCCAGATAACTTTGGGTTATTTGATCGGCTATGCAATAATTGCTTATGTATTGCTCCCGATATATTACAGGCTTAATGTTACTTCCATCTATAATTATTTAAGTACAAGGTTTGGATTTAGATCTTATAAAACCGGTTCTGCATTTTTTATTCTCTCCAGAACATTAGGTGCAACTGCGAGGCTATACCTCGTGGTGGAAATACTGCAGTACTCAATCCTGGAATCTTTTCATGTTCCATTTTGGTTAACAACGGTTATTATTTTAATTATGATATTATTATACACTTATAAGGGTGGTGTAAAAACAATAGTGTGGACAGATACTTTACAAACAACATGCATGCTTGCAGGTTTAATAATTTGCGTTGTTTTTATTTTAAATAAAATGGGATTAAGTTTTACTGACAGCATCCATCAGATAAATCAAAAAGGATATGGTAAAATATTTTTTACTGATATAAATAGTAAGCTGTTTTTTGTAAAACAAATTTTAGCAGGTGCATTTATCACAATTACTATGACAGGTATGGATCAGGAAATGATGCAAAAGAATCTTTCTGTAAGAACATTAACAAATTCCAAAAAAAATGTTCTAACCCTTTCTTTCATACTTGCTATCGTTCTATTGCTTTTCTTATTTTTAGGTGGACTGTTATATCTCTACGCCGGTCAGCAAAATGTAACTGTAACAGGCGACAAATTATTCCCTGAGATTGCGCTACATCATATGCCGCCATTGATCTCAGTTATTTTTATTATAGCATTAATTTCTGCTTTATTTCCAAGCGCTGATGGGGCAATTACTGCATTAACATCATCCTTTTGTATTGATATTCTTGGTATGAAAAGAAGAGAGGACTGGACTGAATTGGAGAAGAAAAAAGTAAGACAAAAAATTCACCTTACTGTTGCCTTTATATTTCTTGTATTTGTTATGATATTTAAATGGGTAAATGATCCGAGTATGATAAGCGTGATACTGAAAGTGGCCGCTTATACCTATGGTCCATTACTGGGTTTATTTTCTTTTGGAATACTAACTAAAAGAAAAGTAATTGACAAATTCGTTCCCATTGTTTGTGTTCTTGCTCCAATAATTTGTTTTTTTCTCGATAAATTTCAAAAAGATATTTTTGGTAAATATGAAATAGGACTGGAGCTACTTATTATTAACGGGCTACTCACTTTTATCGGATTATATTTAATTTCAAAACCAATCCCAATTTCTCCTGAAATAAAATCCATATTACATGATGGAACTGATCAATAAAAAAGCTGAGAAATACGCAAAAAATTTTTCTTCAAAAGAAGATGAATTGTTGGCAGAGATAGCAGCCTACACAAATCATCATCCGCATGCACAAATGCTAAGCGGACATGTACAAGGCAAAATATTAGAAACAATAAGTTGCTTATTACAACCTAAAAAAATTTTAGAGATTGGAACGTTTACGGGTTACAGCGCCCTGTGCCTTGCAAAAGGCTTGCAGCCTGATGGTAAACTGCATACCATCGAATTGAGAGAGGAGGATGCAAAAATTGCCCGGTCTTTTTTTAGCAAATCTTTACAGAATAATAAAATAGTTTTACACGTAGCCAATGCATTAGATATTATACCAACTTTAAATGAAGAATGGGATATCGTATTTATTGATGCGGATAAAGTAAGTTATATTGATTATTACGAATTAACTTTGCCGCACGTAAAACAAAACGGATTAATAATAGCTGATAATGTATTGTTTCACGGTGAAGTATTGGAAGAAAGTATTAAAGGTAAAAATGCAAAAGCAATTCATGCATTTAATAAACATGTAGCCAACGATAAAAGAGTGAAGCAGGTGATGCTCACCGTTAGAGATGGATTGTTATTGATAAGAAAATTGTAAATATGGTCAGACCGGAACGGTCAGACCAAAACCCTAACCCAGTTATATTTTATGAAAAAAGCTTTTCTCTTTATTGTTTCATTGTATTTTTTCCCGTCTGCCTTTTCTCAAAAAATTTCTGCAGAACAATATATTAAAACTTATAAAGATAATGCCATACGTGAAATGAAACGTATGGGAGTGCCTGCTGCTATTACACTTGCACAGGGCTTGCTGGAAACTGAAAACGGCAACAGCGATCTTTTAAAAAAATCAAATAATCATTTTGGCATAAAATGTAAAAGCAGCTGGACAGCAGAAGGTGTTAGTCATGATGATGATGCCATAGGTGAATGTTTTCGCACCTATAAAAATGCAGAAGGGTCTTACAGAGATCATTCAAATTATTTACGTGGGAATGATCGCTATGCTTTTTTGTTTAAGCTTGACCCAAGAGATTATAAAGGCTGGGCATACGGTTTAAAAAGAGCGGGTTATGCAACTAATCTCAGGTATCCTGAAATTCTTATAAAAAATATAGAGGAAAATAATCTTCAGCAATATACTATGGTGGCTGTTAATGAAGTTCCGGTTTTTGATGCATCAAAATACCAATCTGATCCTGAAGAAAAAGCTTTTAATGAGATAGTTAAAAGCAAAGGATCTTCTAATAATCAACAGGTAAATATTGTTTCAAATACTTCTAAGGAAAAAATTGATATTAATGGAAGTAAAGCTATTTATGAAACCAAGGGAAGATCGTTGCTGGCGATCGCAACTGAAAATAATATCAACCTTAATAAACTTTTGGAATATAACGATCTGCAAAAAGATGGATTGCTGGAAGACGACCAGTTTATTTTTCTTGAAAAAAAATCAAAAGAAGGAGATAAGGATTTTTATATAGTTCAAAACAATGAAAGCCTTTACGATGTGGCGCAAAAGAACGGTATCCGTTTGCAGAATTTGTATGAATACAATAATTTAAAGGGTGATGAAAATATATTTGCAGGAAGTAAATTAAATTTAAAACCCACATCGAAAGATCAGCCGGTTCTTGTAAAAGAGATTCCTGTAATTACACCGGTAAAAACATATGCAGTGCAACCTAAAGAAGGGCTCTATGCTATATCTAAAAAATATGGTGTTACAGTTGCGCAGCTAAAAGAATGGAATAACTTAACTGATGATAATTTAAAAGTTGGCCAGCAACTCATCGTCTCAAAATAATGTATGGAACTTATCCAGGTTCACGATAAACAATTTAAGCCTTACATCTCCGCTGATAAAATTTGTGAAGAAGTAAAACGGATTGCTTCGGAAATCAATAAAGATTATGCTGGAAGAAAGCCTTTGTTCATAGCCATACTCAACGGCTCTTTTATGTTTGCATCTGATCTTTTTAAAGAAATAACTCTTGAGGCAGAAATTTGTTTTATAAAACTTGCTTCATATAAAGGAATAAAATCATCAGGGCAGGTAATAACCGCGATAGGATTAGATATTGATCTTGTAGGCAGAGAAATAATTATCATTGAAGATATTGTTGATACAGGCAATACGCTGTCGAAATTTTTGCCGCAGATAAGCCATCATCATCCTGCTTCGCTAAAAATTGCTGCGCTATTGCATAAGCCCGAAGCAATCGTACACCCGATTAAAATTGATTACCTCGGCTTTAGTGTTCCCAATAAATTTTTATTGGGTTATGGATTGGATTATGATGGATTAGGACGAAATATAAAAGAGATTTACCAACTGGTGTAATACAAACGTGAGACGTGAAACGTGAGACTGAAAGGTGAAATTTCAAAAGTGAGAATATACTCTCACGTTTCACGTCTGCCGTTTCACGATTTAATACCTTATCTTGAATGAAATGTAATTTTCATATTACATGTAATAAAAGCCCGTTGCAAAAACTCTTAATTACAACTCTTTTTTTAACCCTGTGTTTTAACCTGCCTGCTCAATATTATATCAGGGGAGAAGTGAAGGATGGAAAGAACCAGCCCTTGCAAAATGTAAAGATTTACCTGCACTCTAACCGATTACTTTATTTTAGCGGCAATACCGGCGGCTTTGGAATTCTCACTTCAAAATTCTATGACTCATTAACTTTTAATGCAGATGGTTATGAGCCAAAATCCATCAGTGTTAAGGCTGATACCTACCAGGAAGTAAATTTAAAAATGCTGTATCCAAATACAAACCTGCAAAAGCAAACACTCATTTCTATTTCAGGCAGAATAGATAATAATGATAACCAAAACCTGTTTGGTAATGAATCATACAGCAATCGGGTAGAGAATAATTTTGTAAATGCGGATAAATTTCCTGCTACAGCATTTTCAGTAAGAGCGGATAAAGCATCCTATACAAATGTCCGAAGGTTTATCAACCAAAAGAGTACAGTGCCTGTTGATGCGGTAAGGATAGAAGAGATGCTGAACTATTTTAATCTTAATTATAAGGAGCCTGATGAAAATAAAACATTCAATGTAGAATCTCAATTAACTTCCTGTCCATGGAATATTAATCACCAGCTTTTGTTTATTAATTTAAGTGCCAAAAAATTAAACCTTGATAATGTGCCCCCGAGCAATTTTGTTTTTTTAATAGATGTTTCCGGCAGCATGGATCTTCCCAACCGTTTGCCTCTTTTAAAAGCATCATTTCAATCGCTGGTAAAAAATTTAAGAGATAAGGATACAGTTTCGATAGTAACCTACGGAGGAACGGTAGGAGTGAAGCTGCCACCAACAAGCGGTGCAGAAAAACAAAAAATTATTAATGCCATAGAAGAATTAAATGCTGCAGGCGAAACACCCGGCGAGGCTGCAATTCGTGCTGCGTATAAGCTTGCTAAAAATACTTTTATACAGGGTGGAAATAACAGGATCATTCTTGCTACCGACGGAGATTTTAACGTAGGGCAAACTACTGAAAAAGAATTGGAAGAATTGATAATAAAAGAACGTCAATCCGGAATTTATCTTACCTGCCTTGGTGTAGGAATGGGTAATTACAAAGATTCAAAAATTGAGGCGCTGGCTAAAAGGGGAAATGGAAATTTTGCTTACCTGGATGATATTAAAGAAGGAGAAAAAATTTTAGTTAAAGAACTTACGCAAACATTATACACTGTTGCAAACGATGTATCCATCAATGTAGAGTTCAACCCTGAAATGGTAAAAGAATACAGGTTGATTGGATACGATAATAAAAAGAATGTGATAACAGATTCTGCCAGTATACTGGAAGGCGGCGAAATTGGTTCAGCCAATGGAATTACAGCGGTATTTGAAATAATCCCCACAGAAAATAATTTATTTGAAGATGATCCTTTATTAAAAGATGATATTGCTGCTCTAAAACTTAATTATCGTTTGCCTGATGACAGTACTCAAAAAAGTTACGAATATACCTGTGCTGATAATTATAAAGATTTTAAAAACATATCCAACGATCTAAAATTTGCAACGTCGCTTACAATGTTTGGTTTATTGTTGAGGAGATCAAAATATTCTTCTTATGCCTCGTGGAGTGATGTAGAAAAAATAGCAAAGGAATCTAAGAATGCAGATGACTATCTTCAAAATGAATTTATAACCATTGTGGAGAATGCAAAAAAAATATATTCAAAGAAGAGTAAAAAGAAAGTAACAGTTAAGTATTAATTAAAAGTTTCTCTTATTTTTTCCCAGAAAGATTTATCATTTTTATCAGGATGGGGTTGAAAGTTTTGACTGCCCTGCATCTTCTCCAAAATATTTTTTTCTTCTGCAGATACATGTTGTGGCGTCCATACATTTACATGAATAAGCTGATCTCCTTTTTCATGACTGTTAATGCTGGGGAAACCTTTTCCTTTCAACCGGAATATTTTTCCACTTTGTGTACCGGGAGGAATTTTTATTTTGGCTCTTCCATCAATCGTTGGCACTTCTATCTGTGTGCCAAATACGGCATCAGGAAATGACAGGTAAAGATCGAAAGCTACATTTAAACCATCTCTCTGCAATTGCTCATGTTCTTCTTCTTCAATTAATATTATCAGGTCGCCTGAAGAGCCGCCACGTTCGCCGATATTACCTTTGCCACTCATGCTTAACTGCATTCCATCCTGCACACCAGCCGGTATATCCAGCGTAACTGTTTCTTCACCATATACTCTTCCTTCACCTTTACATGCAGTACATTTATTGGTTATTGTTGTGCCTTCGCCATTACATGCCGGGCAGGTTGTAACGGTTTGCATTTGCCCTAAGAAAGTATTTTGCACTCTTCTTACCTGTCCATTACCTCCGCAGGTTCCGCATGTTTGTACACTGTTTTTATCTTTTGCGCCAGAGCCATTACAGGTGCTGCACAAAACGTATTTTTTTACTTTAACAGTTTTGGTAATACCCTTTGCAATTTCCTCAAAATTTACTTTTATTTTTATTCTTAGATTATTACCTCTTACACCTTTGCTTCTTCCGCTACGGTTTCTTCCGCCTCCGCCAAAAAAATTACCGAACATATCATCCCCGAAAATATCTCCAAACTGGCTGAATATATCTTCAGTATTCATACCAAAACCCCCACCTCCACGCCCTGGTCCAAAAGCACTGTGTCCAAACCTGTCGTATTGAGCTCTTTTATCCTGGTCGCTTAATATTTCATAAGCTGCTGCAGCTTCTTTAAATTTTTCTTCAGCAGATTTATCGCCGGGATTTCTGTCAGGATGAAATTGCATGGCAACTTTTCTATAAGCTTTTTTTATTTCATCTGCTGATGCGTTTTTGCTTACCCCTAATATTTCGTAAAAATCTCTTTTTGAAGTCATACCCCTATCCCCAAAGGGGAATTTTAATTTTAATTTATTTGCTTTAAATTATTATCTCTATTAATGTTTTTTTTATCTCTCATATAATAAACGCATGCAAAACTCCTCTTCAGGCCTGCCCGACTAATCGTTCAGGCGGGGGTTGGGGGTTTATTTTCCCACAATTACTTTTGCAAACCGGATAAGTTTATCATTTAAATAATATCCTTTTACAATCTCATCAATTACTTTACCTTTTTTGTTTTCGTCTTCAACCGGAACCTCCGCTATTGCTTCGTGTTTATGAACATCAAAATCTGTATCAATGCTATTCATTGCTTTTAATCCCTTTGATTGTAATGTGGTTCTGAGCTTATTAAAAACAAGTTGCACACCTTCTTTAATTTGTTCTATGTTATCAACAGTATTCATTTGCTTTTCAGCCCTGTCGCAATCATCCAATACCTCCAGCATCGAAGCAATAACTTCCTTACCTGCGGTTTGAATTAATTCAACTTTTTCTTTTGCATTGCGTCTTTTAAAATTGTCAAACTCTGCAAACAATCTTACATATTTATCTTTCTGTATCTCCAGCTCGTTTTTAAGCTTTGATGCTTCATCATCTTCGGAGGGTGCATTATTAGCCTCATTATTTTCAGCTTCGGTATTACCATCTCCGTCAGGAGTCCTTTGGACAATTTCATTTACAAATGCTTGTTTTTTTACAGTATTTTCTTCTGAGTTACTTTGTTTATTTTTATTCTTTTCCATATTTAAAAATTGGCTGCAAAGGTAGGATAGTCAAACATTTTGCCAATAAGAATTATTGGACAAATTGACACATAAAAACAGGTGAATGCTTAGCCGTGAAACGATAAACGTGGAAAACTGATGTTTGATTTTCACATCTTACTAAAGAAACCTTAAAATACAATGAATTATTTAACAACCTGGAATTTTCCGGAATCAATAATTTTTCCGGTCTTGTCACGAAGCTGGTAGATGTAAACACCCCTGTAAAAATCAGTAAGCGGGATATTAATTTTTGGAGTAACTATTTTTAGGTCAAAAACTTTTTTGCCAATAAAATTAAAAACCTGGAAAGAGAAGAATTTATCGAAGCCTTTTTGAAATTCGAAATTGATTACACTAACGGCAGGATTGGGATAAAAGCGCATAAATTTTACAGCAGGGTCTGCAGACACCGCTACGATCTTACTCTGGGCAAAGCTGCCCGAAACAAATAAAAAAGTAAAAATGAATATGTAAAAAATTTTCTTCAATACCGTAAAATTAGAGATATTATTTAAAAATAACAAGTTTAGCCTTTTATACGCTAATTAACAACTGTCATTCTTATAAAATTCTCTTAAAGAACGTTTAGAAAGGAGATTAATTGCATTGAGATAAAGTTTTTTGTATAGCTGTAAAATCCGGTATTTCACTTGCGTTTTCAAGTACCTCGGCATAGCGAACCATACCTTCTTTATCAATTATAAAAGCGCTGCGTTTGCTTACGCCTTTCATATCAAATCCAAAAGTTTCGTATAAAGATCCTTATGCAGCAGAAACATCTTTATTAAAATCACTCAGCAATGGAAAATTTAAATGCTGCTCTTCTTTATATTTTGCCAGTGTGTAAAGTGAATCAACTGAAATGCCGGGTACCTCATATGTATAAATACTTTATTTTATTTTTACCCGTTTATTTTTTCTTCCTGCAATAACCCTATGGATAAAACTTACAGTGCTGCATCTTACCTGCATGATATTGAGGCAATAAGAGAAAGCAATAAAGTGAGTTACGACGATATTGAATTATTGACCAAATACATTGATAAACGCATAAGATCAAAAGAACTGGTTGACTTACGGGTTCTATGGAATCCTGAAAAAATTATTTTTGAAGATGGAACGGTAGCGGAATGATTACCAAACCTCGTAAGCCAGCGCTTCTTTAATTTTTGTAGTTCGCTTCTGTTTTTTGCTTAGCAATACAAACGCTGTAGCAACCACAGCAGTAACCGCCAAAGCTTTTAATATTAAAGATCTTTTATTTATATTATTTTCAGGGACATACACAACTCCTGTGGCATCTGCAACAGCGGGTTCATCAATATATCTTCCCGAAGAAGGAACTGCCAGTTCATAAAATTTTTCTGATAATTTGTGCAGCAATCTTCGCACCTCAGAACCCTGCATAGGTTTTCCATGCCCTGTTGCTACAACTTCCGGTTCTAATTTCATTAAATCTTTTACTGATTGTCGTGCAAGCGCCCAATCATAGGTTAAATATTTTGGCGGTCCGCTAACGGTTTTTAATTGAAGCATTACTGAAATTACAGACTCGGCTTTAGTAGTTACAAAGGCATCGCCGGCTATTAATACGCCATCACTTTCCCTGTACAAACTTATGTGACCCGGAGTATGCCCCGGCGTATGCAAAAATCTCCATTCAGGTAAACCGGGAATGCCTCCATTGTCCGGTAAAACATTTACATGATTCCATATATTGATAGGGCTGGTGGGATATGCCCATGCCATCAGCGACATTAAACCACCACCAACAGAAGGATCGGGTGGGGGATAAGATGACTTGCCTGTGAGATAAGGTATTTCAAGATAATGTGCATACACCGGAACATTCCATTCTTCAATAAGTTTTTCTAAAGAGCCAACATGATCAAAATGCCCGTGGGTAAGAATTATTGCTGATGGTTTTGAATCGCCAAAAAGCTGCTGCGCCATTTTTTTAATTTTCGGCGCTGACCATTTAAGCCCAGCATCCACTAAAACCCAATTGCCATCGAATGGATTAAGGATCATATAAATGTTTACAAAAATATCTTTCATTCCCCAAACTCCGGGTGCTACTGTAAAAAAATTTGTTGTATTTTTTTTTTGAAAATTTATTTCACTGCTCATGATAAATGGTTGAAAATATGTAACGAAAATTTTGATGAATGATCTTAAATAAACAATATAAAATCATGCCATAACAGAAGATACGGTTGTTGTATTGGCTTTAAACTTGCAGAAAAAAAGTTCATTGAATAATTATTGACGTATCGGCAGTAAAAATGCAAAGGAAATGAATGAGCTGGTGAAGAAGTGAATTGTGAATGATGAGTAGTCAGTGAGATTGCTTCGTCGCTTTGCTCCTCGCAAAGGCGTTATGTGATACTATTGCTGAAATATATTTACCGGCAAAATTAACTCCCATCTGTTTCTTCCTGTGCCGCCAAAAAGATCATTGTCTAATAAATAACTATAGCGTATCCCAAAAGTAACAGAGGCTTCGTTCCACCATTTGGTATCAAAATATAATTCTGCGCCGGTTGATCTGAAGTTTGCGGTAAACGGTCTGCCGTTAGTAAAAAAATCATTTACATGTGTATGATCATAAAATAAGTTTGCTCTCACTCTTAAAAAATAAACAATGTTGGCAAAGCCTGCATCAGGATAAATTAATGGCAAATGATAATTTACTCCCCACTTTATCATTTCATGTAAATTCTCTGCAGTATAACCTCTTGAAAATGGAAAGCCGCTGGAAAAATTAAGCTGACCAACAGTATCCTTTTTTAAATAAGCACCATTCAAAACTATATTATGATTGGTTAATAGCCCGGGCAGGTATAAGTTTCCATTTGCAACAAATTGTGAGCCTTCATAATTGGTTAATGCTCTTTTATACCCGAGAGATAATGTTTGTGCAAAGTGCGGAAAAATATTTTGTTTTGCTTTTTGTATTTGATTGCTGATAGTAAAGAAATTGTTTATATAACTATAAGAAATCTTTCCTAAAGTATCTTTATAAGGCCCTTTAAAATTTGATTGATTGTAAACATAACTGCTTCCGATATTAAGAAATGTAAGCGATCTTCCTTTGCTTAAATTCAATGGTATATTAATACCTGCATTAGGTTCCAGCTCATTCCAGTAAACTGTTTTGTTATGATATCTTCCCCGCCTGTCAATCGTATAATCTACACCTGCAGATAAGTATGGAAACAATGCACCATACACTGCACTAAAGCTAATTTTTTTCCACTGCTCGGCACGGTCATAGGTAAATGATAATTGCGATTGCAGGGTATTTAATATATTTTCACTTACAAGTGTTAAAGTATAATCAGGATCGTCAACCAATGGTTCGATGCTATGGAAATTTAGTAAGCCAAATGATTTGTGATATTTTGAAACCGGTAAATTTTCATGCGATACAGAAGCCAGCAGATCAGCATTGGTTTTATCAAGAGCGCTGATTCCAAAATCAGAATTGTTTTGCGTGAATTGTTCAGGCGTTATTTCCTTCCATTGCATAGAAGTTTTCTCCGCTTGCTGCAAACGATAACCATTGGCAGTAAAGCTTGTCCAAATAATTTTATTTTCATTTACTGATGGCTGATAATTTCCCATACCGTTTTTCATAAGAGAAGATTGCAGTAAAAATATTTTTTTATTCTTCAATGAAAATGCAAACAATCTATCTTCTTCTCCATGCACAGCAGAAAAATAAATAGTATCATTAAATACTGATGGAAAGCCTATTACATTATATGAAAACGGAGTTAGGTATTCTGCATTTCCTGAGACTGTATTTATTAAACCCAGCGACATTTTACCTGCTTTATTTCTTACTGCAGAAATTATTTTATCACCATAAAATTTGGGATAGGTATAAAATAAATTTTCAGGATTTGGAATTGATTTTAAAACATCGCCGTTCGTTGCATTAAGTATTTGAAGAACTGAGCTACCTCCTGGATTAACTTCTACAGCAACTACTTTTGTGCCATCATCATTAATATCCGGCGCAAAATATTTTGTGTGATTGGTAAGTGATTGTTGGTTGCCTGTAGCAACATCTAATACCCGAAGATCACCGTAATCTCTATATCCCCAGCGGATATCAGGACGATAGGATGCATAAACAATTTTACCATTGCTGTAAGAGAAATGATTGTCAATAGATACATCTTTTACTCTTATCTTTTTTTCTGAATTACCATTTTTGATTATGAATGTTGGAATGTGTTTGTATGTTGATCTTACATATACAATTGTATTGTCATCAGTAAAAGATGGAAATTCTTCATTAATAAATTCTTTATGAGATGAATTAATTTTTTGTGTTTCATCTTTCAGATCAAATCTATTTTTAAAATAATTCAAAGCATCATTTCTGAATTCCACGTAGCTTTTACCTGAATATTTTTTTATTGCTTTTTGAAAAGGATAGAACAATCCTTTGAAGGCTGCTGCATCGTGGGTTACATTTTTCCAGAAATCATCGCCATATTTTTCTCTTCCATAAGCCACCAATAAATATCCTAAAGCATAATGATCGGGAACAAAATCTTTGTATGAGCCATTGCGCAGTTTCATCCAGCTATATTTTTTATCTGCCTGCCATAAAGAGCGGTAGTCTTTATAAAAAAATGGTAATCTTCCACGCCCCTGCAGGCTTACATTTGTTTCATTAAACACAGCATCTCCTTCAAAGAACCAATTTGGTATGGCAGCATTATTTGCCAGCGCCTGACCTTCATCACCAAATAATATTTTTAAAAGATTGGATAATCCAACATTAAAATTATTGTACTGTTGTACATGCCTGTACTCATGAATCGCAAGTTGATCTGCCCATGGCAAGCTTCCTAATTCAAAACTGCTTTGCAGAGGCGTTAAAAAAAATTCGCTGCGGAACGGTCCTAAACTTACATATGCATTGGAGATTGTAGTTTGATTTTGCAGCACTAAGTTTATCTTTCTTTGCTTAGTTCCAATTGTGTTTTGTGTTGATCTATTCAGATAAGAAATAATATTTGAAATTCTTGTGGCTGATGAGTCCAGTTGTTGGGGAAAAATAATTCTTGCTTCCGGAGTATTTACCTGGTTCCATTTTATAGAAGGTGGATTGCCGCCAAATTGCTGGGCATTGAGGCAACTGCAAAAAGTCATTAGCGTAAATCCTGTGAATATTATTTTAAATAAAAACATATTTATTTTTTGTTGAAGTTAAAACTTTAGAATTTGTATGAATGAGAATAAAATCATTTTGCATTGCTTTTCGGGAACATTACTTTATCAGGTTGGGTAAGCAATTCATCAAGTGCGCTTTTAATAATACGGCTTCTTGTGCCGCTTTTTATGAAGGTTATTCCATAATTTAAATTGTATTTGAGTTTTGTTTAATCAGCAAATAGAATTAGCACCATGGGGTACTACAGAACCTTTGGTTTTGCATATGTTACGGCAGTAATTCTTTGTATTCAGCCATACTTAAGATTTTAGGTTTCCCAACTCCTGAAAAAATAATCTGCCCCATACAATTTTTTTCTAAATTTTCAGTTATTAATAAGTGACGGGGTAACCTGTCGCAATCCAAGCATCATTATAAAAACCAAGCAATCCAATGGTAGTCCGTAAAGCAGTTATCTGCAAATGGCTTCTGTTTTTTATCTTACTTTCCCAGGCATTTATTTCCAGGGCACAACTAACTGCAAACTTTTCTGCAACACCAATATCAGGTTGCGCACCTTTTCTTGTAAATTTCACTGATCTATCCACAGGCAATCCAACAAATTGGAAATGGGATCTCGGAAACGGAACTATTTCATTTTTAAAAAATCCGGCAGTTACATACTTTGCTCCCGGCCAATACAATGTAAAATTAATTGTAACCAATGCCAGTGGGACAAATGAAATTATAAAAAGCCAGTACATAACTGTGTATAAAGCCCCTTCGGTAAATT